>SL_4KL_010_BRINEDRAFT_10001279_pt1 | contig 13848 bp, 9 predicted proteins | sample SodLak_010_BRINE_2_FD_10664 | JGI IMG/M metagenome (IMG submission 10664)
ACCTTCATCGAGGGCGGCAGCGACGCACAGAACGTCACCTTGTTCGTCCGCGGTAGCACCCGCCACGTGACCGACGAACTCGAACGCGCGCTCAACGACGCCATCGACGTTGTCATCGCGGCGCTCGACAATGGCGGCGTCGTTGCCGGCGCGGGCGCGACCGAAATCGCGATCGCCGACCACGTTCGGAGCCACGCTGCCGGCATCGAGGGACGCAAACAGTTGGCCATCGAGGCCTTCGCCACCGCGGTCGACGCGCTGCCGAAAACGCTGGCCGAAAACACCGGCATGGATGCCATCGACGCACTGGTCGACCTCCGCGCTCGCCATGACGCCGATGGACGCGCCGGACTCGTCTCGACGGGCCGCTCCGGCGAAGTCGGCGACCCCGTCGACGAAGGCATCATTGACCCCGCAGCGGTCAAACGCGAGGCAGTCAAATCGGCAACCGAGGCGTCGACGATGATTCTCCGCATCGACGACGTGATCACGTCCGGCGACTAACCCGCACCGACGAGGCGGCCTCACTGCGAGGCTATTTTTGTGTTGTGTGCGAGTAGTTAGATTTTATTGACAGTTATTCCCACCTGTTTCGTCAGCTGTTTTTCATATAATATCGAGTTATTGACCAGTCTCAAAACACGAAAGATTTTATTTATTGACTGCAAGGCCCCTATAATGGGCCATGATAAGTAATGCCGTTGTGGCCGCGGTGTTCGGGCTCGCCGGCGTTGGCTGTTTCTGGGCTGGGTTTCGTGGCTCACAACTCAGCCAGCCCGACGCCCGTGCCGGGCTTCGCGCGTTGCTCGGTATCGTCGGGCTCTGGGCGGTGATTCAGGCGGCACAGATGCTGACGACCGATCTGGTCGTCGCAACTGCACTATTCACCGGTGGACTCATCATCGGGTTTGGAACCGTGTTTGCGTGGCTCTATTTCTGTTCGGCCTACACCGGGCGGCAGTTTCACCGCCAGCCGTGGTTTTGGGTCGGCGCAGTGATTCTGTACGGGACGCTCACGGCGGTCAAACTGACGAATCCGCTCCACGGGCAGTACTTTACCGCCCAGATGGCAACCGAGCCGTACACCCGGCTGGTGATCGAGCAGGGGTCGATCTACTGGATATCGTTTTTGCTGGCGTACGCGCTGACGTTCCTCGGAATATACCTGTTGTTCCGGTTGTTTCATCAGGCCGAACAGTCGACGACAGGGCTCTCACTATTGGTTGCGGTGACAGCACTGCCGATCATACCGAAGCTCCTGAGTGGCCTGTATCCAACGGTCATCCCTGAACTGAGTTACGAGCCACTCGGCGTCGCAATCTTCGCGCTTGGAACGGTGTACTTCGTCAATGAGAGTTTCAGCTCATTGGAGGCACCGACGCGAAACGAGCTGTTCGAACAGACCGACAACGGCGTGATTTCGATCGGGCCGTCGGGAACCATCCACGAGTTCAACAGCCGGGCGGGACAGATTCTCCCCGGACTCGGCGAGTCGATCACGACGCGATCGGCACTGCTGGATCGACTCGGCATCGACTCGCTGTCGGCGCACGCCGAAAAGGTGCAACTCGACGCCACCGACGGCGACAAGCCGCGTCTGTATCTCGTGACGGCCAGCACGCTGACCGTCGGCCCACACGAGTTCGGTGAGTCGGTGTTTCTCGAGGAAATCACGACCCAACACCGCCGCAAACAACGACTCAATTTGCTCGAACGGGCGGTCGAAACAATCAACCAGGCGGTGATTATCACCGACCGTTCGGGAACGATCACCTACGTGAATCCGGCGTTCGAGGAGATTACGGGCTACACTGCCAACGAGGCCGTTGGCAACCAGCCGAGTCTGCTCAAATCCGGGATGCATGACGAGCCGTTTTACGAAGAGCTGTGGACGACGATTCTGGCCGGTGAAACGTGGACAGGGACGATCACCAACCAACGCAAATCCGGGATGTACTACACGGCAGATCTCGAGATTTCGCCGATCACCGACGCTGAGGGAACCAGCACACACTTTGTCGGGATCCAAACGGATATCACCGACGAGATTCAGCGAAACCAACAGCTAACCGTACTCAACCGGTTGTTGCGACACAATCTCCGCAACGGAATGAATGTGATCAAGGGCAACGCCGCGCTGCTCGACGAACGCGTTGTTGACGAGACATCGCGCTCGTACGTCGATGCCCATTCGAACGCGCGCGAAGATACTGGTGGCCGAAGCGAACAAGGCCGGCGAGATCCAGTCGTTGCTCGGTGAGGACGTCTCGCCAGCGGCTCGATACGACTTCTGTTCGGCGGCCAAATCGATCCTCGAAACGTTCGAGGCCGAGTATCCAACCGTCGCCTTCGAACTTGAGTGTTCGGTCGAATCCGAACTGATCGCCGACGACCGTCTTGATGCGGTGTTGTCCGAGTTGATCTCGAACGCGGTTCGACACAACGACCGCGACGAGTTGACGGTAACCGTCCGCGCGGAGCCATGCGAAACCGACGCCACCGGCTCCTGGGTCGATGTCGTTGTTGCCGACACCGGATCTGGCATTCCGTCTCACGAACGCAACATCATCGAGTCAGGCCGGGAAACCCCGCTGGAACACACGACCGGACTCGGACTGTGGCTGGTCTACTGGACCGTCTCGCTGTTCGGCGGCGAGGTTTCGATTCGTGACGTCGACGGCGAAACGCAGGTTCGACTCCGGGTGCTGGCCGTCGACGACGCTGCCGAGGCCGACACCGACGAGACGTGAGGGTGACTGCTCCCGACCGCGTCGCCGACGGTCACGGGCTCAGCGCCGAGCGTGTCGGCGATGTGCTCGTGGGCTCACTCATCTCCCCGATGCCCGTGGAACCACCCGAGCGTCCACTGTTCTGACAGGTACTTTTAATATGGGTACTCCCTCTTTGTTTGGTAGCACAGTTTCGGGACACACGCGCCGCCGCGCAGGACCGGCGTGTTGGGTCGCAGGCGTGCAGGCTGCGGGCCGGTCGGCGCTGATCGAGTGCGGACGCCCACCAACAGAGTTCATGAATACCGCAGACAGACAACTCACGACCGTTCATTCCGGCATCGACGAGCTGGACGACCTGCTCAACGGCGGCTACGTCACGGGGCGGACCTACCTCATTCAGGGCGGTTCGGGGACGGGCAAATCGATGCTCGGCCAGACCTTTCTGGAGGCCGGCCTCGAGAACGACGAGACCGTCGTCTACATCCATGGCGAAGAGTCCCGTTCGGACATCACGACCAACGCCCTCCAGGTCGGCATCGACATCGCCGACGCGGAGTTCCTCGACATCGGCCCGGGGACGGATTTCTTCACCGAGGACATCGCCTACGAACTCGTCGCGCCGACGGAGGTCGAATCCGAGCGCTTCACCAAGGAGATCAAGGATGTCATCGAGGACGTCGACCCCCAGCGGCTCCTCATCGACCCGATCACCCAACTGCAGTACGTCGAACGCGACGCCTACCAGTACCGCAAGCGCCTCCAGTCGCTCATCCGCTTTCTCCGCGCCCGGGAGGTGACGGCCGTTGCCACCCGGACGATCACCCGGTCGGTCGCCGATTCCGCCGCGGACAACGAAATCGAATCGCTCAGCGATGGCATCGTCAACATCTCGCTCGACGAGAGCGAACGCCGGATCGAGGTGCCCAAACACCGCGGACTCGGCCAGCAGAACGGCACCCACGGCCTCGAGATCCGCAATGACGGTGTCGAGATCTTCCCCCAGATCGTCCCGAAACACCACGACCGGGTGTTCGACCCCGAACGCATCGGCACGGGCGATTCGGCCCTCGACGACATCCTCGGCGGCGGCATCGAGCGCGGTTCGGTCACGTTCATCAGCGGCCCGACCGGCATCGGAAAGTCGACGACCGGCGCACAGCTGCTCACCGCCGTCGGGGAGGCCGACAAAACCGCGCTGGGCTACCTCTTCGAGGAGTCGATCGAGCAGTTCACCTACCGGTGTGACAACCTCGGCATCCCGGTGGGCGACCTCCTCGACGACGGCGCGCTGCAACTCACGGAGGTCGAACCGCTGGTGCAGTCCGCCGAGGAGTTCGGCCGCCACGTGCTCCGAGAGATCGAGGCCTACGACGCCGACACGGTGCTCATCGACGGGCTCTCGGGCTACAAGCTCTCGCTGCAGGGCGAGAGCACGCGGGTCGTCCGCCGGCTCCACGCGCTCACCCGCGTGCTGAAAAACCGCGGGATCGCGGTCGTCATCACCGACGAGTCGAGCACGATCACGGGCATCCCTCGTGCGACGAGCACCAACACGAGCTACCTCGCCGACAACATCATCTACCTCACCTACGTCGAGGTCGACGGCGGGCTCGAGCGGGCCTTCGGCGTCCTCAAAAAGCGACTCGGCGACTTCGACAGCCGGTTTCACCGCTTCCACATCGAGACCGGCGAGGGATTCCGCTTCGATGGTCCCTTCGACGGCCTCACCAGCATCATACAGGGAACGGCCGCCGATCACGACTCACGGGGGTAACCCGCCGATGGAGGTGATCCGATGAGTAACCCTGAGAAACCAGCCGCCGAGGATAACTCGGTCTATGCCGGTCCCTCCGACGAGGACGACTCCGTCGGCACCGACCCTGCCGACGACCCCGATTCCGTCGACATCGGCATCGCCGCCGACCCTACCGCCGGGGACGACCCCGGTTCCGTCGACACCGACCCCACAGTCGGGGACGACCCGGAGCGGATCCAGTTGATCGTCAGCCGCGAGAGCGACCGGGCGGCGCTCGCGGACCTGTTGGACGACCGGTATACCGTCGTCGTCGACGACGAACTGCAGGCGGTCGACGGCTACCTCATCGGCGATCGGATGCTGCCCGCCTACCGGGAGGCGATCAGGGCGATCAAGGCCGACAAGCACCCCGAGTTCTGTCCGGTGTTGGTGATCAGCCGGCCCGAACTGGCCGACACGGTCGCCGACCTGCTTGAGGCGCCCGAGAGCCCCCGACCGCTCGTCGACGAGGTCGTCACCGCCCCGGTCGATCGGCCGACGCTCTACCGACGCCTCCGGAACCTCCTGATCCGCCGTCGCCAGTCGGTCGAACTGGCCGATCGGATCAAGACCACCGAACGGCGCTTCCAGCAACTGTTCGATTCGACGAACGACGCGCTGTTCGTCATCGATGAGCGCGGCGAGGCGTTCCTCGACTGCAACCCGGCGGCCTGCGAGCTGACCGGCTACGACCGCGAAACGCTGTGTTCGATGTCGCCGGCAAGGATCTTCGACCACGACGATTTGGAACGGTTTCAGCCGTTCTTCGATGCGGTCCAGCGCACCAACAGCGGCTGGACCAACGAGCTGACGTGTCTGACGAGCGACGGCGGGCACCGCCTGCTCGAAGTCTCGGCGGCAACGCTCGAGGAAAGCGAGCGCCCGCCGGTCGTGTTTTCGGCCCGCGACATCACCGACCGCAAGCGGTACCAGGAGGAACTCGAGTTGCGGAGCGAGGCGATAGAGGGGGCACCGATCGGCATCAGCATCACCGACTCGCAATCCGAGGACAACCCACTCGTCTACGTCAATCGTGGCTTCGAGTCGATCACGGGGTACAACCGAGCAGAGATACTCGGCCGGAACTGTCGGTTTTTGCAGGGCGAAGAAACCAGCGAGGAGGCCGTCGCCGAGCTGCGCACGGCAATCGATGCCGAAAAGCCGGTGACCGTCGAGTTACGCAACTACCGCAAGGACGGGAGTCCGTTCTGGAACCGCGTCACAGTCGCGCCGGTGTACAACGATGACGACGAACTTATCCACTTCATCGGGTTTCAGGAGGATGTTTCGGACCGGAAAAAACGCGAACAACAGCTCACGCTGTTCCGTCGGGCGGTCGAAAACACCGCGCAGGCCGTGTTCATCACCGACCGGGAGGGCCATATCGTCTACGCCAACCCCGCGTTCGAAACCCAAACTGGCTACAGTCGGACGGAAGTCAACGGGTTCAAACCGCACATTCTCAAATCCGGCAAGCAGGAAGAGGCGTTCTACGAGGAACTCTGGGAAACGATTCTCTCCGGCGAAACCTGGGAGGCCGAACTGGTCAACCAACGCAACTCCGGCGAACTGTATCACGTGAGCCAGTCGATTTCGCCGATCACCGACGAGGATGGGACGATTAGCCATTTCGTCGCCATCGAACGCGATATCACCGACCGCCGCCACAACGAACAACAGCTCAACGTGCTCAACCGGGTGTTGCGACACAATCTCCGCAACGGGCTCAACGTCATTCAGGGCAACGCCAATCTGCTCAGTAGTTCGGTTGCCGAGGATCTCCAGCGGTTCGTCCAACCGATCGAAACCCGAGCGGAGTCGCTATCCCAACTCAGCCGGAAAGTGGGAACCATCGAATCGCTGTTTAGCCAACAGCCCACCGAGGAGATCAGTTCCGACCTCGAATCGATGGTTCTCGAACTCGAGGGCGCATTCGGCAGTCGCTACCCGGAAGCGACGCTCTCGGTGTCGATCGCAGATGTCGGGCCGATCAGAGCGGACAAACGCCTGCAGACCGCGTTGAAAGAACTACTCGACAATGCGGTGATTCACAACGAGAGCGCCGAGCCGATGGTGTGGCTGTCGGCATCGACAGCTGCCACCAGTGAGTGGATCGAAATCAGTATCTGCGACAACGGCCCGGGGATTCCCGAACACGAAACCCACGTGATCGAGGAGGGCGGCGAAACGCCGCTCGAACACGCGACGGGGCTTGGACTCTGGTTGGCGTACTGGACGACCTCGGTGTTTGGCGGCGAGGTCGACATCGAATCGACCGACACGGGTACCTGTGTGACCCTATTGCTTCCACGGGCCGACGACTGAGCAGGGACGACCCCACATCGACGGCCAAGCGAGGACGGTCAGTAGTGACAGCGCAGACAGCGACCTCACACCCGTTCGAAGGTGACTGGCTCGCCGACCGCAAGCCCAAAGGCGTCATCGCCGCGACCGCGGTTCACATCGCACTCGACAGAGCCGTGGCTCCCCACCGTCACTAACCGCTCGCCGGGATCGACCGCAGCAAACGTGTCAGCGACGACGAGCACTTCGCCATTGACGCGGATCGAGTCGGATTCGTGGCGAGCGAGCCACGCACCGGGAACGTTCGTAATCGCGTTGCCGAAGTCATCGACGACGAGCACCTCGCCGGCGGCCCGTTGGGCCGTGAGCGTTGGCGCTGGAAACGACAGGTCGACACAGGCGTCGAGCGCGAGCGGGTCGACGCCGACGACCGCGCCGGTCGGCTCGATGGCCGCAATCCGCCCAACGCCGGCCTCGTGGATCGCGGCCGCTGCCGGCGCGAACACATCGCGGCCGTGAAACGTCGACGACGCGGGATTCTCGGTGCGGACGACGAACGCCTCGATCGTGTCGCTGTCGCCGGCGAGTCGGCGGGCGACGGGGCGAAGCAGTCCGTTGTCGGGCCCGACGAGCGCATGGGAACCAACACGGAGCGCGATCGCCCGGCGGTCGGTGCCGACACCGGGGTCGACGACGGCGAGATGAACCGCCGGCGGAAAGAACGGAATCGTTTCACGGAGCCAGAACGCCGCCGCACGGACGTCGTGACGGGGGAGGTCGTGGGCGATATCNACCAGTTGGGCATCGGTGTGCGAGCACAGNACNCCCTTCATTGCGGCGGGGTACGGCGAGCCNAAGTCGGAGGCAAGCGTGATCATGTGTGTTCGGTGGTTGCAAAATGCCGACGCTCACTCGCCGTCGTGCGCGCTCGGGCCGTCGGACTCGCTGACCTGTTGGATGCGGTTGACGCCGTCGCACTCCTCGATGACGGCAGCGGTTGGTTCGGGGACGAGCGAGCGCCAGTCGTCGCCGGCCAGCATGCGCTCGCGGAGCTCGGTCCCCTCGAGGATTTCACGCCGGAACATCGGCGAGCGACGTACCTCAATTCCAGCCTCCTCGAACAGGCGAATAACGAGCGGGTTGTTCGAAAACGCCACATCGAACGCCGGCGACATGCTCTGGACGTGGCTCACCCAGACCGAGTTTCGTTCGAGATCCTCGATGGGAACCACGTAGGTTTGGATGTCGAATTCGGCGACCGATCGGGTGACCATCATGACGCGCTCGCCGGCGGTAAACGGATTGCGCGGCGTGTGTGAGTCGCCCGCACTGCCAATNCCCAACACCAGTTCGTCGATCTGGCCCGCAATCTCCTCGACCATATGGTGGTGACCGTTGTGGTACGGTTGGAACCGACCGATGTAGAACCCACGCATAGTCGGGTTACCCGTGCTCGATTTATAAACGCGGCGAGTCACCGCCGACAGCCAATTTCGGCTGTTTTGCGGGCTCTATTGTGTGTTTGGGTTGTGTGGCGCTGCGGCAAGAGGGGAGAAAGTATATCAATCGCCAGGCCGTCTGTTTGCCTAACGAAACCCGTTCTATGAGTAACCACACGGACACCGACGACAACCCCCCCGACGAGTCAGCTGACGGCGGGCAACTGGTCGAAGACGACGACGCCGAACAACCGGCCGACGAGCGGCAGTCGTCGCCCGATCACACCGACGAACCGGTCGACGGTGAACACACGCGCCAAGACGAGCCGACCGACGGGACGAACGAGGGCACTGAACAACCGTTCGGCGAGCACACCAACGGCCACGGACAGACTCCCGATGAGCCCGCCGATCCAGCGGCCGTCACTGACGCGACACACCCCGACGAACAAGCCGGCGAGCCCCAGCCACCGAACAGTCGCTCGCGCGGTAACAACCCGGCGGACGTCGACGACGACGCGCCATCGATTGAGGATCTCGGCAGCGACGTCGAGGTCAACGCACCGATTGCCGACGACATCGACGAGGATGACCTCCTCGGCGGGCTGTTGATCGACAGCACCGAAGCGGTCGAGATTCCAGAGCGCCTCGTCGACCAGGTTATTGGCCAGGAACACGCTCGTGACGTGATCATCAAGGCCGCCCGCCAGCGCCGACACGTCATGATGATCGGCTCGCCCGGAACCGGCAAATCGATGCTGGCGAAGGCGATGACCGAACTGCTCCCGAAAGAAGAGCTCCAAGACGTGCTCATCTACCACAACCCTGACGACGGCAACAAGCCGAAGGTTCGGACGGTTCCGGCGGGCAAAGGCGAACAGATTGTTGATGCCCACAAGGAAGAAGCCCGCAAACGCAACCAGATGCGGACGTTCCTGATGTGGATCATCATCGCCGTCGTGCTCGGCTACGCGCTCATCATTGCCGGCCAGATTCTGCTCGGCATTCTCGCAGCGGGTATCGTCTACATCGCGTTCAAATACGCCTCCCGCGGCAGCGACGCGATGGTGCCGAACCTGCTCGTGAACAACGCCGACACCACGAGCGCGCCGTTCCGCGACGCCACGGGTGGCCACGCGGGCGCGCTGCTCGGCGACGTCCGACACGACCCGTTCCAGTCCGGCGGCATGGAGACGCCGAGTCACGACCGTGTCGAAGCCGGTGCGATTCACAAGGCCAACAAAGGCGTGTTGTTCATCGACGAAATCAACACGCTCGACATTCGCAGCCAGCAGCACCTGATGACGGCGATTCAGGAGGGCGAGTTCTCGATTACCGGCCAGAGCGAGCGCTCGTCGGGCGCGATGGTTCAAACCGAGCCCGTGCCGACGGACTTCATCATGATCGCGGCGGGCAACCTCGACGCGATGGAGAACATGCACCCCGCGCTGCGCTCGCGAATCAAGGGCTACGGCTACGAGGTGTACATGGAGGACACCATCGAGGACGCCCCCGAAATGCGCCGCAAATACGTCCGGTTCGTGGCCCAAGAGGTCGCAAACGACGGTCGACTCCCACCGTTCGAGGGCAACGCCATCGAGGAGGTCATTCTCGAAGCCCGCCGCCGGGCGGGCCGCAAAGGGCACCTGACGCTGCACTTCCGGAATCTCGGCGGATTGGTTCGGGTTGCCGGCGACATCGCTCGCGCCGAGGACGCCGACTACACCACTCGTGAGCACGTTCTGCAGGCAAAACGTCGCTCGCGGTCGATCGAACAACAGCTGGCTGACGAGTACATCGAGCGGCGCAAGGACTACGAACTGCAGGTCTCGGAGGGCCACCAGGTCGGCCGCGTCAACGGCCTTGCCGTGATGGGTGAGGATTCGGGGATCATGCTTCCCGTGATGGCCGAAGTAACGCCCTCGCAGGGCCCCGGACAGGTGATCGCAACCGGCCAGCTCAAGGAGATGGCCGAGGAGTCCGTCCAGAACGTCTCGGCGATCATCAAGAAGTTCTCCGATCAGAACCTCGCCGAAAAGGACGTNCACATTCAGTTCGTCCAGACCGGNCAGTCCGGGGTCGACGGCGACTCCGCGTCGATTACGGTCGCGACGGCCGTGATTTCGGCGCTCGAAGACGTCGGTGTCGACCAGGCGCTGGCGATGACGGGGTCGCTGTCGGTTCGCGGCGACGTGCTACCGGTCGGCGGTGTCACGCACAAAATCGAGGCCGCCGCCAAAGCGGGCTGTAAACGCGTCATCATCCCGAAGGCGAACGAACAGGACGTGATGATCGAAGACGAGTACCGCGAGATGATCGAGATCATCCCGGTCAGCCACATCAGCGAGGTGCTCGATGTCGCGCTCGAAGGCGAAGGCGAGAAGGACTCGCTGGTTGCCCGGCTCAAATCGATCACTGGCTCCGCGCTCAACGAGAGCGTCGCCGGACCGTCGAGTCCGAGTCCGCAGTAAGGCCCCGGCGCGTCGATGGCAGCGCTTCTTTCATTTCTTGCTGGATCACTGCTCGTTGCGGTCGTTTTTGTCATCCTCGCTCACCAGTCGAAGTCGGTGTTCACCGATGAGACACCAGCGATCGCGGTGTCGACACCGCTGCTCGTCGCGAACGTCGCGGCCTCCCAAGGGTTGTTCGGGCTCGTCATTCTCGGGCTAGCGTGGTACACCGAAATACCCGCAGCGACGCTCGGACTCTCGATGGAGTTGTCGCTGAGCGTCGCAACCGGCGTGGGCGTTGTCGTCGGCCTCGTGTTTTACGCGCTGAATGAGATCGCTTCGGCGGTCGGGCGTCGCCGCGGGCTGACCGCCGCCGAAGAACTCCGCGAGGCGCTGGCACCCGAGAGCGTCGGCGGCTGGCTCGTGTTGCTCATCGTGGTGTTGCCGATTGTCGCCAGCTTCGAGGAGCTGTTGTTCCGTGGCGCGCTGATCGGTGTCGCAACCGCTGGATTGGACCTTTCGCCGTGGCTGCTTGCGGTGTTCTCCTCGACGCTGTTCGCACTCGGCCATGGCGCCCAGGGTCGACTCGGCATCGTCGTCACCGGCTTGCTCGGGCTGGGTCTGGCGGCCGTCTTCATTGTGACGGGCAGTCTCTGGGTCGTGATCGTCGCCCACTACGTCGTCAATGTGTGTGAGTTCGTCGTCCACGAGGGGCTGGAAGTTGGGTGCTGACGGTGCGGATGTGACGCGACCGCGACATCGCCAACCGACAGAATCAGGTACTCATTGCAAGAATGGGCTGTCAAGAATGTTCAGGAAGGTTCTAGTCGCCAACCGCGGCGAGATTGCGGTTCGGGTGATGCGCGCCTGCGAGGAGCTCGGCATTCGGACGGTCGCCGTCTACAGCGAGGCCGACACGGACGCGGGCCACGTTCGCTACGCCGACGAAGCGTACAACATCGGCCCCGCCCGCGCGGCCGACTCGTATCTCGATCACGACGCCGTCCTCTCGGCGGCCGAACGCGCTGGGGCCGACGCCATCCATCCGGGCTACGGCTTTCTGGCCGAAAACGCGGCGTTCGCCCGCGCGGTGCAGAACCACGGCTTCACCTGGGTCGGCCCCGACCCCGAGGCGATGGCTGCACTGGGCGAGAAAACCAAGGCGCGGTCGCTCATGCAGCAGGCGGATGTCCCGGTTGTTCCCGGGACGACCGAGCCGGTCGAATCGGTCGACGAGATCATTGCAGTCGCCGACGAGTACGGCTATCCGGTCGCGATCAAAGCCGAAGGCGGCGGCGGTGGCCGCGGGCTGAAAGTCGTCCACAGCGAAAGTGAGGTCGAATCGCAGTTCGAAACCGCCAAACGCGAGGGCGAAGCCTACTTCGACAACGACTCGGTGTACGTCGAAAAGTATCTCGAAGCGCCCCGCCACATCGAAGTGCAGATTCTCGCGGATCACCACGGCAACGTCCGCCATTTGGGCGAGCGTGACTGCTCGTTGCAGCGCCGCCACCAGAAGGTAATCGAGGAGGCCCCCTCGCCCGCGCTCGACGACGACCTCCGCGAACAGATCGGCGAAGCGGCCAAACGCGGCGTCGACGAGGCGGGTTACACCAACGCGGGAACGGTCGAGTTCCTCGTCGAGGATAGCGTTGGGTCGGAGACCCAACGGGCAGACGGCGAAGCCGTCGACAGAAATTTCTATTTCATGGAGGTCAACACCCGGATTCAGGTCGAACACACCGTCACCGAGGAGATCACCGGCCTCGACATCGTCAAATGGCAGCTCCGCGTTGCCGCCGGTGAGGAACTCAGCTTCGCGCAGGACGACATCGAGTTCGACGGTCACGCCATGGAGTTCCGCATCAACGCCGAGCAGGCCGCCGACGGCTTCGCCCCGGCAACGGGCGGGGTGGCCGAGACGTACGACCCGCCGGGCGGCATTGGCGTCCGCATGGATGATGCGATCCGACAGGGCGACACGCTCGTCACCGACTACGACTCGATGATCGCGAAGCTCATCGTCCATGCGGGCGACCGCGAGGAGTGTCTGACCCGCGCCGAACGTGCGCTCGCGGAGTTCGACATCGTGGGCTTTCCGACGATTATTCCGTTCCACCGGCTCATGCTCACCGACGAGGCGTTTTCGAACGGCGAGCATACGACGAAGTATCTCGACGAACAGCTTGACACAAGCCGTATCGAGGAGGCCGTCGCCCAGTGGGGAGCAGCCGACAGCGACGACGACAGCGGTGACGACGCGGACGACCGAACCGAACGAACGTTCACCGCGGAGGTCAACGGCAAGCGCTTCGAGGTCGTCCTCGAAGAACACGGCGCACCCGCAATCAATCTCGATTCGATCGAGGCAGCGGGCGGTTCAGCGCGACCCCCACAGGCGAAAACCGAGAATGATGACGACGCGGCCAGCGTCGAAGGCGGCGACACCGTCACCGCCGAGATGCAGGGGACAATTCTCTCGGTCAACGTCGAAGCGGGCGACGAAATCGCCGCTGGCGACGTCGTCTGTGTGTTGGAAGCAATGAAGATGGAAAACGACGTGGCGACCGAACGCGGCGGCGTCGTCACCGAGGTGCTGGTGGGCGAGGGCGACAGCGTCGATATGGGCGACGTGTTGGTCGTCCTGGAGTAATCCGCGCCCGAAATTCGCGTGTCGATCCCGCCGTGCTGGCAACGATTTTTCACACATGGCGCAAAAGAGCGGGTATGGCCACGATCAAGGACAGCGTCCACGACCACATCGCGGTCGACGGCGTTGCCGAGGCGCTGCTCGACACGCCGGCGGTCCAGCGATTGCGACACATCAGCCAGTTGGGGACGGTCACACTCGTCTACCCCTCGGCCAACCACACCCGCTTCGAACACAGCCTCGGCGTCTACCATCTGGCCGACCGGGCGCTGGCCGAACTCGGAATCGAGGGGCGACAGGCCGAACGCATTCGGGCGGCCGCGCTGTTGCACGACGTTGGCCACGGTCCGTTTTCACACAACATCGAGGCGCTGACGCACCGCCACACCGGCAAGTACCACGATGATGTCGACGAACTGCTCGAGTCGGGCGCGGTCGGCGACGTGCTTCGCGAGCACGACCTCGATCCGTCGCACAT
>SL_4KL_010_BRINEDRAFT_10001280_pt1 | contig 13847 bp, 14 predicted proteins | sample SodLak_010_BRINE_2_FD_10664 | JGI IMG/M metagenome (IMG submission 10664)
GTTACCTGCGATTCCATGCATTGAAGCATAACGATGGGCCGCGGATTGAAGCGGTATGAAGCATTGCGTCGGGCTGCGGTGCCCCTGTTACCTGCGATTCCATGCATTGAAGCATAATGTCCGCGGGGTCAAGGGTCTGGGAGGGTAGGAGGCTGGGAGGTAACACACTGCCACGCCTCGTCAAAAACAAACATGTTGTCACACTCAAGAAAATTGGCTTACAATCTGCAGGTGCAGAAGATGTTCGGAGGCCAGACGCTGCCCCTGGGGCGGCGGCTTGTAAACGCTGTAGATGAGGTCATGATGGAAGGCTGGGATGGTGATTTGTAGTTGTGTTTTAACTGTTGCAGGCTTTCGAGCATTATTCTGGGCGGGTGCCATGCCAGGGTGTCTATCAGGGGGGATTGTTTCATTCATACGTGCAGAGCCAAAAAAAGCTTATTTCATTGCTTGTTGTTGCATCAATTGTTTGTTGCATGTTAGAATGTTAAAAGGGGTCTTGCCCCTCTTACTGCCAAAGTCCTCCAATGGGTGAAATTATCTTCCTGACTGACAGTTCCCCTTCGCTCCGTCCCCCTCTTTTATCCATTATTTTACACACACTTCAGGCTTAGCATCTTGTCTCCTGTTTCATTCCCAACAAAGAATTTTGTGGGCGCATGTGTGCGGCTTAAGATGTTCTCTTGTGCTAATTCCCATCGCTACTTGCTAGAGGAAAAGGTTGATTTTAGGCTTGAAGTATGTGTTGAGCCCTATATGGTATTTTTGCGACTTTAATGTGGGACATACTACGTGATGCAAGGAGGTAGCTGCATGGAACTTGTTGTGCAAAGTTTCGACAAGCAAATGGAAGGGTAGCAAACTGACAGGAAGCCAAGGGATGGGTATTGAAGCTCTAAGCTATGATGGCTGTATTTGAATACGCAAATGTCATCATGATGACATGGGATGATCCCTGCTGCTGAAGTCTTTTCTTTCAAAAAGCCAGGCCTTCGATCTAGGTAACATATAAGGATAACAAAAGTAAGGCCCGATCTTATTATAAGAGTCTTCAGCCAAATGGTGTGACTGCTAGCCTGCTCATGGAAGCAACTTGCTTCCGTTGAACTAATTCATAAAGGAATGACTCTAGTTTATTATGTTTTGATCATAAAAGCACTGTATGGCATACACAGCAAGAGATCCTGTCTGAGAGAATAGGTGGGCATATCATACGATCACCTTGGAGACAGACCGTCTGACCAACTGTGTGTGTATGCAATGAAAAATGGCATGCTGCTCGTCCTGGATATCATGATAATAATATGATAATAATATGATATTACTGTTTGCCTCAAAACGTTTGCAAATTGGGAAAGACCTGTGATTTCACGTGGCTGTCTTCAAGGCTGAAGTAGATTAGGCTGTCTTCAATAAGTGACTTATAGCAACTCTTTCAAAGAGTGAACATGGAGTCTCTATCGAATCACGCCACAAGTGACATATGGGGGAGGTCAAAAAGCATGTATCTAGGAAGAGTGTAAGGAGAATGGCAACAGATGTGCAGAGCACTGAAGGCACGCGCATCTTGAAAGTGCCATCCGCAGGTCTGTCCTGGACATCCTTAATTCAGGAGGAGACAAACCGGCCCACGGGGACAGCGAGAATGGCAGGCTTTGCTCTCAGGGACAGCTGCAGGGGTATATCAAGCCAATAAAAGCCTCCACCATCCAAAGAGTGCGTGCACAATGCCCTCTGAAAGTCGATGTCGCCTTCAGGTATTGGTAGTTCTAGTGGAAAATTCCCCTCGTCGCATTCACCATTTAGTACTATTTTTTCAAGAGATACTTCGATCCCTCAAGATTCTTGATGCTCACAGCCGGGCGGCGCTTTCCGGCGGGCCCCAAGACGAAGGTGCGTTGCGTCTGCGAGATGTCAAGGCAATTCTTTTGTGTTACAGTCTTAATACAGCTGGTATATTCGGTTTCTGATGTCTGGAGCCCGAGATATCAACCATAATCTGCAGATCATGGATGAATGTGCGCTGCAGCGCTGTAATGCTAGCATCTGCAGATCATGGATGAATGTGCATGCTAGCATGTCCAATACTAGCATGTTAAGAGGCACTTTTGATGCTTGTGGCCACAAGATCCGATAAAGCTGTCGTACACAAATGATCCTTTGTGCATGATCATGATCACTTGCACTTGTTGCCCCTCAACCATTTGCGCAGTTGCCAGGGACCTGCGTAAACATATATGGGGACAAGAGGAGATTGCACAGAACTACCCGCCTCTGCAGCGGGACATTCGCTGTGATGTGTGTGTGATTGGCGGAGGAGTTTGCGGTCTGAGTACTGCTTATCGGCTTGCTAAAGCGTGAGTGTGTGCATTGTGTGGAGCATTGGGTACAGGCCACGGCAACTCTATGGCATGATCAAGTAAGAGGGACTTGATGAAAGGGTCTCCCATATTTCTGCTACAGCCTACCTTAACTACTTTTTGCATGCCTATTAAGATCATATATGCATGCCTTTCAAGATTATGGAGAGATCTTTGGACACGCAGGGATTTTTGGGGCTCTTTTTTGCAGAGGGAAGCGTGTTGCTGTTTTGGAGGCTTGGGCAGTCGGATCTGGCATGAGTGGGCGCAGCTTGGGAATGCTCAGCCAGTGGAATGACGGTATGACAACAAGAGGGCATTGGGCAGATGCGCATGTTTTCAACAACCTCTCCGATGCATCCCAGCATCGCTTGTCTTGAACGAACCCTGGGCCCAGGATCCAAGCAATACACATGATTTGTAAAGAGGAGCAATCAGCACCAAGGTCGACACTCAGCATAGGCATCTCCATGCATGCCTGTGCTTGGTTTTGCATGCGCAGATACCTTCAAGGCTGTCGAGGCAGTGGTGGGCACCCAGAAGGCCCGGCTTGTTGCGCAAGCACAGACAGCTGCTACATCTTGGGTGGAGGGAGTAGTGAAGACAGAGGGAATTGACTGTGGCTTCTCCCGCATGCCTTGCTTTGTGTTTGAGGCTGGGAAGGAGCGGGCCAGCAACCTTATCTACCAGGTGTGCTGCGCTGTGCCTTATCTACCAGGTGTGCTGTGCCTTATCTACCAGGTGTGCTGTGCTGCGCTGTGCCTTACCTACCAGGTGTGCTGCGCTGTGCCTTATCTACCAGGTGTGCTGTGCTCCGCTGTAAAATTCTTGAGGTCATGATTGCAATCAGAGTTTGTGATTCAACTAGAAAAGGTAGAAACTGCGTTGCAATGCATTTTTGCAGCCAGGCATGGCCCCAGGAGCGCCCTAGGCCTCTTGTGTGGGGGGATATCCAGTCCTGCAATTATACACTCCAGATATGGCATTAGCTGATAACTAGCAGACAGGATCTGCATCAGCCAATGACAATGTTGTGACGCAGTACCTAGTTTATGCGTTTCCCGGGGATTCTTTAATTGCAGGAGTTTAGTGCATGCAGCCGCATTGGCCTTATGCAAGCCAAGATGGAGCACATGGGCTGCGGAGCAGGTGCGATGAAGGGGGTTAGCATTGTTTGTTGCTGATGAAGTAACAAAAAACAAGGATTGGACAGAGCATAACCACAAACACACACACCCCTTCTCACTTCACGTGAAGCGTTGGCCACAGGTTTTGCAGGAAGTCATGTGATCAGCAAGGATGTTAGCCTATTTGTGCCAAGTCTACAACTGCATCTGAACGTTGGAGAGAGAATGGTATACATGTGTGCTGTGCCTGCACGAGGCAGGGGCCGTTGGACGGCAGCATACTTTTACCTAATTTTTGTGACCAGGCCTTAGACTGTAGGGCGCAAGGGCTCTGATCTGAGAAGCGCTCGCAGGCCCATTGATGCCAATTGATGAGCACCACAGGTCATACTCAGCACCCAGAGCATGCGCGCCATCCATGGCGGCCTGCTCTGGGATACTCCATGCTATTGTATGAGTAGCTCACCTGCGGTGGGGAGGGCTCACACACGGCAGTGGCCTCTCACCATGAGTCTTTGACTAACAGTGTGAGCCTTGAACTGGGTTGTGAGGTTCATTACCCGCTTCCACAGCTTTTTTGTCAAGCCCCCTTTGTTGGACCACCATCCTGTGACAGGCATTTCGACCGGGAACCTGACCCAAGCACTTTCCTTGCCGGAGTGTGCATGCCTCAACCCAGTCCAATACATTCAAGGCCTGGCTGAGGCTTTTGTGAGTGCTGGTGAGTGCTTGAAATGACATTCTTGAGCATTGTGACTTGTGCCTCCAAGGACAGGCTCATTTTTATGAGCTGTCAGTTAGTGTTTGATGATGAGACGGGAGGTGGTTGCAGGACGGGGCACTTGTTTTGTCCTGTGGCCTGTTTAAGCCACTTACCAGAACCAGTTGGACCGCGCAATTGCACCGTTTCTAAGACAGACAGACTAGTGTAACAACATAGCGTGGGGCCCTTGCAGTTTGCATTCACACAGCTCTCTTTGCAGGCGCCTCCAAGCGAGCACCCTCAGCACATTTCTTCAGACTGGCGTCTTTGGCCGGATATTTGCTGCACGTTCGACCAATCACTGCAGGAGGGAAAATCTTTGAGGGCACAAAAGCCAAGGGTGGAGTCATAACAGGACCTCATCAGGTGGGGTAAGGGTTAGGGTGGAGTCATACCAGACCTCACCAGGTGGTGGGCTCATCAGGTGGGAAGTGCAGGCAACCTTTTGGATGCTCGCTGCTGCACTGTATTGGGGGACCCTTCACACCGTGGGAGCCTTGTTGGGCACTTACCCTGTACAGCATGCATTGCTTGCCCTCCTTGCGCCTTGATTGCTTGCCTGCCCTTGCGTGTTTTGGCATATCAGGGGACTGTGCAGACCATGGATGGACATACAGTGCAAGCAAGGTAGGTGGGCTACAGTGCGAGGTGGACAACCAGTGCAAGCAGGGTAGGTGGGCATCAGTGTGAGGTGGGCAGACAGTGTGAGCAGGGTATGCACAGCATTTCTGCTCTTGGTGCATGGGCCAAGCTTGGCGCTGGCGGACACCGACAAGGAGCCCTGAGTTGAGTTGAGCTGAGCACTGCTAGCATCTGCAAACAGCAGGTCGCTGGCAGCATGCTTATTTTCTGGCATGGTCTGCAACAAAGGCCAAAAACGTTGATGTTTTCTTGAACTTATACCTGAGTTCAACAAAGCTGAAACAGGCACAGGACTGGCCTTTTATCAAGTCCTAGTCTCTTCATCAAACAGGAGCAAACATGCCCTAGGGTGACATAGACTCCTGCAGCCCTCTTTGCCAACAACCTCCTCTGTTTGGATGCAAACAGAAATGAATAAGATCTGATCTTATTTCAATTTTGCCTGCTTGAAGAAGACAACACCTGGCTGCTTAAGTACTCAGCTCATCACTATGCTACTTGCGTCCTCCAAGTGTGTCTACCGCGGCAAAATAGAACACCTGACATGAGCAGGTGTCAAATACTGATTATGAAGCAAGAACTTGAGTGCAGGGATGCAGTTGTGCTGGCAACTCACACACCTATAAACCGAGATCAGCTTTGGGTTCATGACAGGTGTGTTTTCATTCAAGTAGCCTGAGTAGAATAGGCAAATCTGTGCAGGCAATACGCTTCCAATAATCGTTATCATTGCATCTCCAAGCCTAAAGTAGCACAGATGCGTTTATTTGCAGGCAACTACCCAGAAGGTCGTACACTGTCGGGCTTGAGGTGGGTGTCAGCTTTTGCCCACAAGGCTACAAGATGGCACATGCATTTGAAGTCCCAGGGATTGAGTACCAAATATCTGATTTGAGGAGCACACAATGTGCGCCTCTGCCATCTTTTTTAGGGGTTCCTTACCAGCCAGACAAGGATTGCTGCGCCTGAAAAATCACTGCTCAGGTGCCAAAAGGTAGTGTGCAGCAAGCTCAATACTATGACATTGCTGGAGGCTACCACATCCGACTGACATCAATGCCCAGCAACCCTGAAAGTGATGTCTTGCTTGTCCAGAAGGCCATGGAGCTGCATGGATCAACTGGGTAGGTTGTGTGCCAAATAGGTACTATCAAGCACTGTGAAAAGCACATTGAAATATAAAGGAGAAAACAGTGAAGGACAGGTGCTTGTTGCTGGCGCCCCCGTCCCTCAAGCATACCACACTGATTCATCTTGAGCATGCAATCCTTTTATAGGCAAGCTATCTGCAAATAGCATTGCACTCTTGTTGATTTGCACAATAAGGGTGAACGCGAACATGCCACATGACTCTAAGTGTGGAGAAGACGTTTTCTTAAGAGATAAACTGTGTCACAGGGAATATGGCTGGCTGTTTAGTTAAGGCCTGCATACAGTCCATCTAGTTTGAGACCTGAGACGATAAAGCCAGTCAAGCCTTGAAACACAAGCCCTGAAATCTGTCCCATTCGCAAGTGGCGTGAGGCCTCTCATGCTTAAAGTCTTAGTGGGTAAGCACAGAGCCGTAGAGCAGGCTTTCATGCTGTCCCCAGGTCCTCAACATAAGGGTTGCGCACACCTTCGCACTTGAGCTGTGGGCTTGAGGTCTCAGGTACAGGCCTCTGGGGGATTATCTCCTCGTGCAAAATCAGCAGAGGGGGCTTGCGTCCTTCACGCGATGCACATTTCCCCACGCAGCTCACATCCCCATGCGCTCTTCCTCTCCGCGTGGTGCTCTTCCTGTCCAGGAACAAAGATCCCTACGCTGATCTGGAGGCATGGGCTCGTACCAGATTTCCTCAAGCTGTCGAAACGGTCACACAATGGTCCAGCACTGGCTTCTACCCTGGTGTGTGTTTGTGTGTGTGTGTACACATTCTCATGCACCTGTTATCGCAATATCCTTGACAGCAGGGCATGGGCAATTTCCTGGCCTTGGAAGGCAATTCTTAACAAGCTAAAGCTGGGGTACTCTCATGGTGCATCCAAAAGGAAACAACACTGGTTCTACTATCCCTCTAAGGGTTGCACGAGGTAGCTGGCCCATAGTCTCACTCCACACCCCTGACTTGCCTGGACAGCGCAGCAACGCTGTTTTGGGCCAAACTCAGGCGCATCATGCCATCAACACTGTTGAAGGGCCTGGCAGATCCCTTGCCAACCTGGTGGTAAGGCTGCACGCCCTTAACCCCAAGGCCCCCTTGTGCGCAGCCAACCTGATGATATAAGTATGTGTTGCAACCCCCTTTGTACGCAGCCGACCTGCTGGGGCTGTTTGGACGGGACCCTCTGGACAGAGAGCAGCCCCCAAATTTCATCCTCACTGGGCTCAGTGGCCAGGATTTCACTGGTAAGCAGGCTCTACCTTGCTTGGGAGGTCGAGGTCTATGAAAACCAGACAACTGGCAGCACATATAAAGAAATGATTCACACATGCATAACATACTGCGCAAAGGCCCCCCGCCAAATCTCAGGCACACCTGCCTGGCAGGCTTGCCTTGCTTATCTTTGGACTTATCCGTTCCTCCTGTCCGGTCACCGTTGCATGAGGCAGCTGGAAAGGTCAGATGTAAAGTCAACAGGGCCAACAGAAGCAATTCTTCAATGCGCGGCAAACAGGTTATGGCTGTGATGCACTTGAAGGCATGACTGATTTTTTAACATGAACAAGTGCAGGATCTTTCAAGCACAATGTCCTGAAGATTAAGTCAAATTGCTGTCGCAATTACCCTTGCTGCATCCCTGCATGTTCCTTCCCATTTACAAACACAATCATTATCAGCTTAATTCAGCTGAGGCCAGAGACGGCATGCATTCCTCGCGACAACTTTTGTTTGCTGCGATGCCACAGGTGCAGCAATTGGCAGTGAGGTTGTGTCCAATGCGATCCTGAGCCTACCCAACCCCTGGGCACCTATCTACAATCCATCAAGGCTTATGCTGGGCTTCAGCGCAGCAATCAAGGTGGCCTGTCTGCTTGCATGAGCTGCAGTAAATGCATGAACGGTTGCAGTAGTCCTTGAGGAGAAAGAGGAAGAGACTGCTCCGTCAAATGCAGGCTGTTGGTCTTTCTGCGTGTGATTTGGTACCATGTATTGTAATGGCCAGGGATGTGCATTCAGACTGCATGATTCTTGCTAGCTGTTCTATTGCCTTCGCTCAAGTTTGCTTGAGGTATCTTTATGTTGCACCAAGCACCAACCTGAAACAGGGCGGCTCATAGCCTGAAGCCTTATGTTGAGCACAAGTAAAATGAGGATGATAGTGCACTTGGGACTTGCTTGCAATAAGCGAAAATCCAATTTTGAGCATTTTTGTGCAGGTTTATTTTATTTAAGGGTGCATGCGCTGGCTCTGGGAGGCTGTGGGATCATAGAGGTGATCCAGATGAGCACATTTCTTGCTCCAGAGGGTGTGGGGTCATGGAGGTCCTTATGAGCACTCGATGGATCCAGAGGGTCTAAAATATGACGAGCACGACACTTGCTCCATAGGCTGTGGGATCCTGGAGGTCCTTGTTAAGTTCAAGACCTGCTCCAGAGGGCTGGGATCATGGAGGTCCTGATGGGCACCACAACAGGGGGTCTGGAATTCTGAGCAATCATGCACTCTCCGCTCACTCACAGCAATGCGTGCTGTTGCTGCAAGAGGCCAGTCCAGTCACAGCAACTCACAGCAATGTGCGCTTTTGCTGTGGGAGCCCACAAAAACCTAGATGAAGCTTTAAGTAGGCCCTGGAGGCTGCAGCATGCTTCTCCACGCTCATGATTCTTAAAGCTCATTCCTTTTTGCTCCCGCAGTACACACTCGAGTTGGCCACCTACTTCTCACGCATCGGCATCTACCTGTCTAAGCACGTTGTCCCCCGCAATGTCAATGACCTCCTTGGGGCAATCTTTCCTCAGAGTGTGGAAAGCCAGATCAAGCAGGGCGAAGGCATGGTAGGCTCAGGCGGCCTGCGGTTGAGAAGCAACATGACAGAGAGAATGCTCAACTGGCAGAACAGAGTATTCAGCATGTGTACCTGTTTGAGTGTGCGTGGGCTTAAGGCATATCACTGCCAGCATTCTGTTGGCGGTTGTCCTGGGCTGTCCAACTTAGAAGCAACCCCATTCCTAGTCAGCAAGGTTTCCCTTTGCGCCAGGCATGGTGCTTTTTGATTTATGCATGAATAACATCCTGTGCTTCACTTGCCTGTTCAGCCTGACCTGAGCAGTGTCGCACAGTTCATGTTCGATGATCTGCAGGCGGTCTGTGTGTCAATGGTCTGCAGGTGGTCTCTATTTCAATGGTCTGCTGGTGGTCCATGTGTCACTGGTATGCAGGTGGTCCATGTGTCAATGGTCTGCGGGTGGTCCATGTCCTGATGGTCTGCAGGTAGTCCAGCACGGATGGCGCAAAAAGGCTCTGTACAGAGACGAGGATGGCAAGCTGCACCAGCACAGTGCACTCTGCACCCACCTGGGGTGCTGCGTGTCCTACAATCCGGTTGAGAGGTACGGGCATTGCATGAGGAAGCCGTACTTCTTCATGAAATGCACAGGGAGACATCACCATCAGGCACTGCCAAGCGTGGGAAGTTGACGTAACATTGCAGGAATTCAGTTGGTGTCAGTCAACCTGCCCAACAGATGAACTGTCCCAGCAGGGTCCTACCTTGATGGTCAGCCAGCTAAAAAAGCTGGGGGCTAGCCCTCTCTGGCTTTTTTGGGACAGGATGCACAGGCACATCTATACCGGCAAACTTGAGCCTGCTGGCCCGCAGTTCTCAACATCGCTATTTGCAACTTGATCGCGATGCAACCACAGGCATGCAAAACGCGTGTCAACTGCTCCAAATCTTTCTTTGTCCTGGGCTTGCCTAGTATGCCCAATCTTGACAACAAGTGCAATGCTTGTCTTGTCCTCTGACAGAGACATTTAGCTTGCAAATGAGCATAAAGTAGGTGTTGCGTTTAGGACACTGAGGGCTTTGGACTTTGCTGACCAAAACTCCATTCAACGAGGAAACAAAGTCTCACAGCAAAGTTTGGATTCTGTGCAATATCAAAGTACTCCTTATTCCTTCATAGCACTCATCACTTCCCATACCTAAGCTTTGCTATCGCAGGGGATTTGACTGCCCATGTCATGGCAGCTGTTACACGGGCCGAGGCCAATGCGTGCACGGTGAGGCAGAGAAATCTCATTAAGATGCTCGGTTGTGGGTATGCTTATCACTGTGCTTGGCTTTGATACTGACAGCATGGTTGAAGACGGTGGAGTGACGGTCTGTAAATGTTAGCCAGAACTTGTGTGTAACTTGCATCTACTCGCCCATGCGCATGCACATGGTTTTGCGCTTTGCCTCAAGCAAATTTTTGCCTCATGCACATGCAAATTTACCTAATTTTGGCCTTGATGCAGACAGAAACAACCAATGCAGCATCAGTACCCCAACATGATATCAGTCCTGTCCAACAAGGCATCATTACTGCTTTAATTTACATGTGTGCACACACACAGGCCCAGCTGTTGCAGACCTGGAGGATCTCTTGAAATAAGGGGCACTTAGAGCTGGTTAGATATCCTGTGAAGATACACAAATGCCTTAAAAGTGCTTCAAGGGCATGAATCAAGTGCAGATTACAAACGTGTAGGCTCCAAACATCGGCCTTCTAGTGAGTTGTTTGTAAGGCCATATGAGTAATGATAGACTTCAAGCTGAATAAGTACACTCTATCTGCCCCTCTTTACAACATGTTCTACATAATTATGAAAGAAAGGAAAGACAATTACGCAGGCAGTAAGAGACACTCCCTATATCAATCAAGGAGAAGGGGGCACCATATGGCCCCTCCACTAGCAAAACAAAAACTGGAGAACAATGGAGGTTAGGAGGGTGACTAGCAGTGTACAACTCCTGACCTTATTGATGAGAGATAGCATAAGATTTCTCGAGAACATGTCTGATACTTACTTGTTGTACAATTTTGTAAACAATGCACTGACTTAGCATACTGAACCGAGAAAGCATGAAGCTTTACGGCAAGCTCAGTACCTTTCTGAGGGTTACGAGATTCTTGAGAGGCTATGCATTGCAGGTCCCCGGGGGCTGTAAATGTTCTACCCACTTCCAAAAGGATAGCGTGCCATGCTAGCCAGTAAAGACTATTTTTGGTTGCTGCTGGGTGAAGGTGTAGGTAAAGCAAGCTCTGTGTTATTGCTCGGCAGCTCCGAGAAGTCTACTAGACCTTTGCAATACTTACTTTCGCAAGATGAATATGCCGCTGGTTGGGCGTGAGCTGGCTGGATTTCCCCTATAGAAAGGCTGATAGGCTGTTCCTGTTGCCGAGAGCCTCCCATCCCCTCTGCACCCTACCCTACTTCTTACTAAGAAGTACTAAATAGGTTTTGCATTAGTAATGCATACCTAGGATGGGCATCTGGTTCTTTTGTTCTTTCATGAGCATTCTGTTGCAAGTATAAAGCCTTGACGCAGGAAGTATGCTCCCTTGTTCTCACAGGCAGGATCTCATGATGTGTCCACTTTTTTAAACCAGAACAACCGTAAACTTCCTTTTTTCCTTCATGAATTAATCGTTTTTTATGAGCAGGCTAGTAGTCGCAATTCTTGACTGAAGGCCTTATCCTTGTAAACCTTGTAAGTTTTTTTAATGCCACGCGGTCTCCGTTGCCAATATCCATTTGGACACAACAGACCCCTAGGGGACCTGCTTCAATAGCTTTCATAATAAGTCTGCAAGGAATGTTGGGGCACTTGGTAATCAAACCAGAGCAGCTGGCTGACACAATCCTCCTCCTCTCTATAATCCAAACGCAACCAAAATGTAGGCAAGCCCAATGTTTGCCAGGCAACGGAGGCAGGCACACTCCCAGCAACAATTAAGCCTGACTTCTTATTCTTTAGCCACCCCATTCTTGTTGCCGCACAAGGCCACAGCTCTTTCTCACAAGCCGCCCTCCACCAAAAGCAAAAGTGCATCAAAAGTGGCCAAATTCAGGGGCTTGGCGCCCGCATGCAGCAGTTCTTTTGATGTTCAGAGCGTGCGCGATGTACCATGGACACCATGCGCAAGTTCACCAAGAGTGGCGAGGGGAGTACGTCCCATTTGATGGCTTGACGCCCGCAGGCAGCAGCACACCTGACGTCCAAGACGTCTGCGGTGGCGCACCAGGGTGCCTTTGGGTCATTGAGCGCGGCAGCGATCCCCTGAGGACGATTTCTGGGTTTGCAGGGCCCTCGGTGAATTTGAGCCTGCACAAGGCGAGCATGCACGACGTACGGAGAGGCATATGACGGGCATGGATGGGCTTGTTGCCTCCAGAGCAAGCACCACCACCTGGAGAATAGGTGGGCAGGCAGGCAATATTACGAATTGGAGGTTGACCATTGATATCGGCCAGGCTGACAATAGCCAATTAGATTGGTGGATGAGCAGGCTGTCCAAAGTGCTTTGCACGGAGTCTTTCAAACAACAGGATGCAATCTCCATCATGTCCAAGCACTTCAAAATAGGCAATTCAGGCAAATAGCGAGTTGGCTGCGCCGTCTGCACCACTGCGTGCTGGCCAAATTGATGCCTTATGGGACAGTGCAGGAGCCTTGTTGAGTGAGTGAGTGAGTGAGTGAGCGAGTGAGTGAGATTGAGTGAGAGTGAGAGTGAGTGAATGAGTGAGTGAGTGGGGTGGCTGCCTGGGTTGTGCCAGTGGCTTGGGTTTTGATTGTGGCATCTCAATCCGGCACTGCCTGCATGAGGTGAGGGGGGCATGCAGCTTGCACAAGCACGGAGACAGGTGTGTCACACTCGTCCACACTGCATGCAAGAGTGGCACGAGCCTTTGTAGCACAAAGCTTCATCTCACCAGCAGCTGCCTTTGGCGGAAACATCCGGGTTGGAGATGTCTGGCTCCCAGCAGCCTTTGGTGTCAGGGCAAAAGGCAAAGGAGTTGCATGGCAACCCAACTCGCATAAGCTCCGATTCTGCGGCCATTGGTAGGTGCAGCTTTTGTTGATGTGCAGCAAGGATCTCTCACGTGCGTAAGCGCCAGCGCAGTAATAAAGGGAGCACCAGGCTCATGCCCATCTTAGGCAAACTCTCAGATCCCACCACAGGTAACCTTAAAGCCTAGAATGCTGACCAGCAGGCCAAGTCCGGGCCAACACGAGCGGATCAAAGTGGCGCAACGCAAGCTGGCGCAACACTCAGGAAAGCTAGACACACCTCGCTTGTACTCGGCACACTGCTTCGCACACTCTTGGGCCTGTGGAAAATGGGAGGTCGGTACAGTACCATGATATCGTCCTAGCTTTTTGCAACCTCGTGATCTTTGTGAGCAAAAATCGCTGGTGAGCCCAGACACCAAAGAGGCTGCTAAACATCTTGGGACATTGAGCTGATCATGAGATGAATGAAGAGAATGCAAATAAATGACAGACCAATGCAGCTCTGAGCACAACATAGGAGGCGCTGCACGACTTAATGAATAAGGGCATTGTACTCTCTGCACTTACTGAGGCCTTCAAATTTGAATGCCCCCAGGCCACTGCAGATGAAAAAAGCAGCCAGACATTTACACGGGGGGGTATCCTCCAAGGTTTGGGGAAGTGCATCTAATATGGTTTCACCATTTGCTCAGCCTTGGTGATCAGGGGGGCAGCTAAGCATTGAGTGATCATGTCATTACCCATGAGGCGGGAGCCAGCATCCTCAACAGCTCTAAGAGATGGGTTGACAAGCATCCCAGCACAAGCCCGCCCTTACCGATCAAGCCATCATACAGGGCTGCTTCTTCATAGGTAGGCACTAAATCCAGCCGCGTCCCTGCAGTGGCTGCGTCATTCTCCGCATACCAGGCTATGGTGGGTGATCGGGCCAGGCANGAAGACGCTGGAGCAAGCGGATACACAATCTT
>SL_4KL_010_BRINEDRAFT_10001281_pt1 | contig 13843 bp, 12 predicted proteins | sample SodLak_010_BRINE_2_FD_10664 | JGI IMG/M metagenome (IMG submission 10664)
TGCTTCGTCCAGGCATCAAAGAGGCTCAATACCACATAGGTGAGATACCGGTGCTGAAATGGCCGGCCATTTACGAAAAGAAACTGCTCACCACGGCTCTTTTTTGCGAGTTTTGGATCAGCCAATACACCGTGAATTTTAATGTAGCTCGTCTCCTCTTCAAATGGGATCAGACTGGCTCGATACTGCTTGCCGAAAATTTCCGTAATTCTCTGCTCTAAGGTCTGTTTTGGCAGAAGATACACCTCATCGCCATCGGCATGCATTTCAAAAGCGATATCGGTGTTTGCCAGTGCCGCATGCTGAAACGTTCTCATGATGTGGCGCAGCTCCGTGGCATCGGTCTTTAAAAATTGTCGACGTGCCGGCACGTTATAAAACAGGTTTCGTACCGCAATCGAGGTGCCATCATCCGTAGCCGTCGGTTCAAACGTACGCTCTTCGCCGCCCCAAATTTCATATCGGTAACCGGCATCATCCTCTACCCTTTTGGTTTTCATCTCAATCTGCGAGATCGACGCAATGGAAGCCATCGCCTCGCCGCGAAATCCCATCGTGCGGATTTTGTAGAGATCGTCTATGGATTGGATTTTTGATGTAGCGTGGCGCTCAAAACAGAGCCGGATATCATCGGCAGACATTCCACAGCCGTTATCAATCACCTGAATGAGTGTTCGTCCGGCCTGTTGAATGATCAGCTTGATACGATCTGCACCGGCATCAATAGCATTATCCAGCAGCTCTTTGGCTACGGAAGCCGGGCGTTGAATAACCTCACCGGCTGCAATTTTGTTGGAGAGTTCAGGCGGCATCGGCCTGATAATGGAGCTATCCGTTTCCTTTGTTGTACTCAAGTAAACGTTGGGTAGTTAAAAGATTGGTATTTACAGTATGGATATAATCCAGACTACGAATGCGAGACCGACTGCGTAAACAAATACTCGCATACCCTGTTTGGATTTTCGGCGTTTTGGCTTAATTCGAATTCGTCGCCTTCGCCGTTCATCCTCTTTGGGATCGTAGTAGCGCAGCGGCATATTAAATTTCTTTGGCTTCTTACGTGGGCCAAACATCGGTCTAATCATAATGACTCCGTTTTTTGATACGTAACGTCATATTTATATCAACATTGCAAATATACAATTTGAACCCGTGAAGTTGCAGTGAAAATTCCGGTAATTTCATCACGGTGGGAGAATCACACCGTATGTTCAGCAAACCTTACTTTTTTTCGCTATTTTATAATGATGAAAAATAACCGCAATGAAATCATGGATTAAATGAGCTTTGATAAATTAAAAAGACCTGATAAAGGAACTATCATCAAAAACAATTCTGATGGATCGGTAGATGTTGCCAACGATCCCATTGTTCCCTATATCGAAGGAGACGGAATCGGTATCGATATCTCTCCCGTTATGAAAAATGTTGTAGACAGCGCTGTAAAAAAAGCGTATAACGGCGAGAAAAAAATCAACTGGTTTGAAGTGTATGCCGGTGAAAAAGCTGTTAACGAATATGGTAATAATGAATGGCTTCCCGAAGATACGTTAAAGGCATTTCAAGAGTATAAAGTTGGTATCAAAGGGCCATTAACCACTCCTGTTGGTGGTGGTATTCGGTCTCTAAACGTAGCTATTCGCCAAAAGCTGGATCTCTACGCATGTGTGCGTCCGGTGAAATATTACACCGGTACACCAAGCCCGGTAAAAGAGCCTGAACTGACTGATATGGTCATTTTCCGGGAGAACACCGAGGATATTTACGCCGGAATAGAGTATCAAACCGGAACGGAAGAGAATAAAAAGCTCAGAGATTTTATAATAAACGACCTCGGCTCAAAAAATATCCGTTTCCCTGAAACATCCTCACTCGGCATCAAGCCTATCTCCATTGAGGGTACCAAGCGACTGGTTCGATCTGCCATCAAATATGCAATTGATGAAGGTCGTGACAGCGTAACGCTTGTTCATAAAGGGAACATCATGAAGTTTACCGAAGGTAGCTTTAAAAACTGGGGCTACGAGCTCGCCAAAGAGGAGTTTGGCGCCAAAGAGATCGACGGCGGTCCGTGGTGTGAACTACCCAACGGAATCGTAATTAAAGACGTAATTGCCGACGCATTTTTACAGCAGATATTAACACGTCCCGCTGAATACGACGTGATTGCAACCATGAACCTAAATGGTGACTACATCTCTGATGCACTAGCCGCCTGTGTAGGTGGAATTGGGATCGCTCCGGGAGCGAATATTAACTACGATACCGGAATTGCGGTATTTGAAGCAACTCACGGAACGGCTCCAAAATATACTGGCCAGGATAAAGTGAACCCCGGTTCGCTGATTCTTTCTGCCGTAATGATGCTTCGGTATATGGGTTGGGGAGAAGCGGCTGACCTGATCGAAAAAGGACTTGAAGCTGCTATTAGCAGTAAACGAGTAACCTACGACTTTGAACGTCAGATGGAAGATGCTACCCTGCTGAAATGTTCAGAGTTTGGAGACGAGATTATCAGCAACATGTAATTTCTTTTCCCAAATAAACTTTTAAAAGGTTCTGCATGGAGACGTGCAGAACCTTTTTTATTTTGAAGATATAAAGAGATTTAACTTTTTTACACAGATTCTAAATTGCTGTTTTTCTTTATTTGATGGCTATAATCATGAATGATTCAAAAATTAACGCTGTTGATAAATCAGACTCACTGCGCCTCTATTTCTTGACAGGTAGTGGTATGAGATTATGAAGTAGAAGTTTAGTTCCGTGGTACCATGAAATTAACAAGAAAAAAGGCTTTAGATTTACTCCCTTCCATTATTGATGGGGAAGCCAGCAAAGTAGAAGTGGATGCGTTTTTTTCCTACATCGAAAAAGATGATGTAGTACGGAAACAGTATGAAAGCCTGAAAATTATAAAGCAGGTTTTACGGGATAAGTATCCCCGGGAAAAAGCCCCGGGGCATCTGAAAAGAAAAATTAACCATCTGATTTCAGATCTGGAATCAAAAAAACGGTCTGATACAAACATTGAGCGTCTCCCGGCACGTTCGGAAATGAACCCGATACAAATCAAGAATCACCCGTTTTATATAAGCTGATCAAGCCTATGCGATATCTTTTGGCTGCAGCAGTGATTCTATTTCTTACATTGGTAACAATTGAACTACTCGATCGTACCTCCACCAGTCAGCTCCCCACATTTCAAAGTCTCGAGGAGGTTGTATTTAACCATTTTGAAAACACGGGTAATCAAGAAATTTCTTTAACAGCAGTTAGTCCGNTTGATATNAATCATGCTGCCGAATACNTGGAATCAGAACTCTCCTATTCCCCAAGAATGCCTCTTTTTGGTGATGCAGAAATATCTCAGATCATCTANACCGATTTTACGCCAAATTTCAAGGCTCCTGTTTTAGAATTCCATCAAGAAGCNGAAGATGANTATATTTACGTATTCGCNTTTAANGTTGATGACCTTGAAAAAAAGAGCTCTCTTCGGCGCGACCCCGAAGCNGTTAAGCATTGCCAAACCTATGATGATTACCACATTCGAGAAGTTGACGGTAAGCATGTGGTATCGTGGAAATGGGGTGACTACTGGTATGCAGCCGTATCAAACCACAATGGCAGAGATGTTATCGCCCTTCTGGAGCCGATTGAAGAAGAAACAGATAGCTGGTAAATGCTAATTTTTGCTACTCCATTCTGCTTCGCACACGCTGATCGAACTCCTCGTAGAGATACCTTTCCGTAACTGATTCTTTTGCAGAGTCTGACAAATATTCCATTGCATCCAATGTTTTGTATCTAATTCGAGGGTCCGGATCATTCAGAAGATCTTCCAGTCGATTTTCCCACCCGGAGGATGAGCGGTCGTAATCCAACATCAGGTCCAGAACTTGATACCGAACCGTAAACGGAAATTCACGGCTTATAAACGTTTCCGAAAATCGAACCGCTGCCTCTTCACTCCCCTGTTCGGCAAGTGTTCTCAGCAGGAGCGGAACCGAATTCAAAATCGGCTCCTGAACCATCAGTGATTCCACAATATTTTCGAATGCATCGGGGTCAACCACTTCGGCCAGTGATTTGATCGCTACCGCCCGGACTTCTTCTGAAGCGGTATTCGATATCAACGATCTCAGTCGACTGATTACCCGGGAATTCTCTGCATAATTTGAAAGTGCATCGGCAGCCGCTATTTGAATATCCTCATGTTGATTCGTATTGGCCCTTTCCAAGAAGATTTCGTCGGTTCCGCTTGCTCCGGACGTTACATGTGCCAACGTATTTAAAATTGATGCGTAAACTTCGGGATTAGTCTCAACATTCAATACATCCCGAAGTGCAAGCTGCAGATCCGGATTATCGGTATAATTCAGAAGTCCGTCCGCAGCTGTTTTTCTTGCTTCAGGTTCATCAGCATTCTTAATTTGATGTATCCAAAACATAAACGGTTTCTGCTCCTCCAACGTAATATCATCACGTTCATCAATCCATAGAATAATATTTTCAACTCCGGTTGATACACTCATTTCTACCTCATCGCGCGCGCCTGTGAATGTCAGCTCTCGTTCGTTTCGGTCATTTATTGTAACTTCTTCTACCCGAACCGTTACCAGCTCTTCGATGTAGTCGCCATCAGTCTCAAAAATAAAACGTACACTGTTTTCATCCTCATCCCACTGCATATCAACACGGTACGTATAGTGGGGATCCTCTTCCACCACGGGCTGTACAAACTCCGGGCGTTCAAAAAATGGCTGTCCGGTACGATCGTACAACAGCCTTACAAACTGCTCCCAATCCATCACTCCCGGTGAGTAATCGAATAAATCTGACACTGTTTGAGATATTGCTGTTTCCAATTTCGGGTGGTTCTCCAGGTAGTAGCTCCACTGTTCAAGATTTTTCATCAAAAGCGCATCATATCCAGCTTCCGCAATAAGTATAGGTTCAAAATCCTCCGGTGAAATATCTAGCCGATCGGCGTAAAAACCTCTCAAGGTTTGCAACATCTCCGGTTCACTCCACTGCTGCTGACGAATCAATACACCCATCCATTGACTTAAAATGCCATACTTAATCTGTGGTTCCAGGGGTTTATTCTGATCCACTAAGATTGCACCCGCTCCCGATAGCTCCGTCTCCCACATCAGATCATCCAAGAATAAGATGTGCAGGTCGCGATGCGGATAATCAACTCCTGTTTGAGTTTCCATTTCGCGGAGTGTTTCATCAGCAAGGCTAAAGAGTTCGTCTACATCTTCAGGCATTGAACTTTCCGACTCAAAATAGGCATGCAGATGATTATCCCCATCAGAATTTGTAACCGTCTCGAATTGGTTCATCCCAAAAAAAAGTGCCGTTACCGGAACGGGGTATCGGCTACGAAAGCGTGTCATCTCTTCATCAACAGATACCACTTCATTTTCTATCTGTTCACCGGTGGCTGCAACTTGTTTAGCCGATGGGTGGATAATTGACAAGTCCACTGTAAACTGAGACCGTGGATGATCCATAACCGGTAGCCAGTGACGCGTTGAGCGCGGCAGCAGCGATGTCCACACCGTACCGTTGTAGTTTTGATGAATTCCAAACATCGGCTGTGCCCGATATTTAATCTGAATTTCGGCCGAATCACCGGAAGAGAAAGGCTCATGGAAAATTATATTTAAATAATCACCCCTCATTTCATAATCAACAGTGCGATCATTCACAATCACATCCTCGACCTGCATTCGAACAGCATCCAACGAGATGGAATCAACACTGTTTGCCAGAAATTGGCCGGAGTATGTAATATCTCCCTCTATTATCTGTTCCTGATCGATTCGGATTTCGGCATCCAAGTGTTCAAATTCGAAATCTCTGTCGGGAAACGATGGGTAATCCCATTGCTCCTGTGCCTGAAGTGTTGAAATGGATAATAGCAGTATAATAGTTTTGACCAGTAGAATTCGGACCATAATCTTAGCTAAAAATAGAAAGTATTTCAGATTTCAGTTCCGGGTTGGTGGAAATAGCGTTTCCGGTTTCGATTGTAGTATTGCCATGCACATCCATAAACGTTCCACCGGCCTCGGTAACTACGGGAAGTAACGCTGCGGCATCCCAGATATTTAATATTGGGTCGAACATGATATCAGCACGACCAACGGCCACCATCAGATGGCCATATCCATCACCCCAGGTACGATGTAGCCGTGTTTTGGATAAAAGTTCCTCGAAGGGTTGAGTAAAATTGTGCTTGTCGATGTGTTCCATATCCGTCGTTAAAAACGTGGCCTCATCGAGGCTATTGCAATGACGCACAGTAGCTTTTTTGTCATTAAAAAAACAGCCGTCACCAATAGATGCAGAAACCATTTCGTTAAGTGCAGGGGCGTAAATCACCCCGGCTTTGGGTTCGCCATCAACCAAAACGCCAATCAGCGTGGAGTAGAAAGGAACACCGTGTATGAACGACTGCGTGCCGTCAATAGGGTCAAGCACCCAAACAACGTCACTATCTTCGCCCTCCCGTCCAAACTCCTCGCCTATAATTCCGTGNTCGGGAAANCGGCGTTTGATTTCGTTACGCATAATTTCTTCCGCATTTCGATCGGCATTGGTNACGGGAGAGTTGTCGGATTTAAAATCGAGATCGAACGANTTCTTAAAATAGTCGAGTGTTGAATCACCACCTGCTCTTGCAATTTCAACCGCGCTCTTGCGTATTATATCNAGGGTAAAATCCATCTGGGTTTGCCAAAAATTTACGTTATTTTTGATGCTTCAATTTTATAACTGAATGTAAGATGTAAGATACAATTTCCATGACCGATTCTCAGATTTTTGACCATATTGCTTCAACACTACAACTTTCATCAAAACAGGTTCAATCCGTTGCCGGATTTATTGATGAGGGCGCCACCATTCCTTTCTTAGCCCGTTATCGCCAGGAGGCTACAGGAGGACTTGATGAAGAACAGCTCCGCAGTGTGAGAGACAACTTAGAACACCATCGTACACTAGAAGATCGCAAAAAAACCATTTTAAAAGCGATTAAAGAGCAGGATAAACTCACCCCAGAGCTGGAAAAAGAGATTAAAGAGTGCAAAGATCTGAAAACGCTGGAAGATCTTTACCTGCCGTACAAAAAGAAGCGCGAAACCAAAGGAGATAAAGCCAAGAAGAAAGGACTTGAGCCGCTGGTAGAAAAAGTGTGGGACCAGGAAATTGATAATGGAGATCCCCTGGAACACGCCAAACTGTTTGTGGATGCTGATAAAGATCTGCCCGATGCGGAAACTGCACTTAAAATTTCCCTCGATATTGTGGCCGAGTGGATTAATGAATCGGTAGATGTACGGGATAAATTACGAGGGATCATCCGAAAACACGGTGTATTGAAAACCCGAAAAAACCCGGCTATTGATGAGCGAACCAACTACGAAGATTATTACGAATTCAGAAACCGGGTCCCCTACTTAAAACCGCACCAGGTGCTGGCCATTAACCGTGGTGAGCGGGAGAACGTGCTGTTTGTAAATCTGGAACTCAACGATGATCGCACGCTCAACAGCCTAGATGATGTGGTGATTACCAACGATATGTCGATCTTTACTCCGTACCTGCAGGATGCCGTGGAAGATGCCTATAAACGGCTTCTGATACCATCACTGGAGCGAGAGTTACGCAACGAATTGACCGATAAGGCCGATGAACACGCCATTGAGACGTTTGCCACAAACCTGAAAAGCCTGCTTCTGCAGCCACCACTGAAAAACCAGGTGGTGATGGGAATAGACCCAGCCTACCGCACCGGTTGTAAAGTTGCGGTAGTAGATTCACTGGGACAGTATCAAACCGGAACCACCATCTACCCTACCCCGCCACAAAAGAAAATTGCCGAAAGTGCCAAAACTGTCAATAAGCTGCTGGATAAGCACAACGTTACGCTCATTGCGATTGGGAATGGAACGGGAAGCCGCGAAACCGAACAGTTTATCGCCGATCTGATCCAGGAGCGAAAAGAGAATCATCCCGAAGAAAACCTGCACTACATGATTATTAACGAAGCGGGTGCCTCCGTCTACTCTGCTTCAACCGTTGCCCGGGAGGAGTTCCCCGACCTGGATGCCGCCCAACGTGGAAATATCTCCATCGCACGGCGTGTGCTCGATCCACTTGCCGAGCTCGTTAAAATAGACCCGAAATCGATTGGAGTTGGCCTGTACCAGCACGATATCAACCAGGTTCAGCTCTCCAAAAAGCTGGATGATGTGGTGGAGAGTTGCGTGAACGAAGTGGGCATCAATTTGAATACCGCAAGCTCCTCACTGCTGACCCATGTCTCCGGGTTGAGCCGAAAAGTGGCTAAAAACATTGTAGATCATCGCGAGAAAGTAGGTCCGTTTGAAAGCCGTGAGCAGATTAAAGATATCTCCGGCGTGGGGGAATTTCGATTCCAGCAGGCGGCCGGATTTATGCGGATTCCCAACGGCAAACATCCGCTCGATAACACCGCCATCCACCCTGAGAGTTATGAGGCAGCAGAAAAACTCTGTAACCTGTTCGGCATTGATGTTGAAAACCTGGCTGATGAACGTAAAAAGATTGAATCTGCCCTTGCCAACCTGAATGTTGAAGAGGTTGCAGAACAAGTTGGGGTCGGTGTTCCAACGCTTGAACTGATTATAGAAAACCTGCAGAAGCCGGGACGTGACCCCCGGGAGTCGTTGCCCAAACCACAGCTTCGCCAGGATATTTTGAAGATGGAAGATCTCTCCCCCGGTATGAAAATGGAAGGGACCGTACGAAATGTAGTTGATTTCGGTGCCTTTGTGGACCTCGGAGTGAAAGAGGACGGACTTCTGCATATATCACAAATGAGCAGTGGGCGTAAAAAAATAGAAAATCCTCACGATGTCGTAGCTGTGGGCGATATCATCAATGTAGAAATTAAAAATATTGATATAGAACGGGGACGAATCGGGCTCTCCCTGGTTTCATAATAAACGTCATCGCGGACGGGTCAGGGTATTATATTTTATGGAAACCTCAACTCGAACACTGTCATGCCGGACTCCGATCCGGCATCTCCTACCACTGCACTGCTCCTTTTACCAAGCAACGATGCGTCATGAAAATAATTAGTATACCCCGGCTCTCCGTTATCACTGCGGCCGGGGTGACTTAAGAAGTCGAAAGTACAATAAGGTATATCAAAACATTGAAATGAATTCACGTACATTTTCATTATTTTTATGAAAGCAAAAGTCTGCCGATAACAATAGTAAAATCAATTATTTGCAACAAACCATTTAATCCAATTCCATGAGTACATCTACAAACGCACAAGAGATTGAACATAAATATCACGTTCCGGTTTACCGGCGATATCCCATTACGCTGGAACGTGGCGAAGGATCACTAATTTGGGATACGGACGGTAATGAATACCTGGATATGCTTGCCGGTATTGCCGTAAATAATACAGGGCACTGTCACCCAAACGTAGTAAAAGCGATTCAAGATCAGGCCGAAAAGCTGATTCATCCATCCAACTTTTTTTATACGGAGATTCAGAGCAAGCTTGCAAAGTTGCTGTCTGATCTATCCGGCCTGGAACGAGTCTTTTTCTGTAATAGCGGTGTTGAAGCTCTTGAAGCAGCACTGAAAATCGCTCGGAAGTATGGCAACAACTCAGGCAAAAAAGGAGATATCATCGCCGTTGAGCGTGGTTTCCACGGCCGATCGATAGCAGCTATTGCACTGGGGAAGCCTAAATATCAGAAAGGGTTTCAACCTATTCCCGAGGGATTTAAAACCATTCCTTTTAATGATATTGAGGCGCTTGAAAAAGAGATAAATGACGATACCATCGCATTTGCCTGTGAACCGATTCAGGGCGAAGGCGGTATTCATGAAGTGAGCGGTGAATACCTGAAACGTGCCCGTGAGCTTTGTGATAAGCACGATGTGCTTCTCATGTTTGATGAAGTTCAGTGCGGAAACGGCCGAACCGGAAAATATTTCGGATTTCAACATCATGATGTGCAACCTGATATCATCGCCACTGCAAAAGGTCTTGGCGGAGGATTTCCAATCGGTGCCGTAATGGCAAGCGAAAAAGCAGCCCAGGCGCTTGATTACGGAGACCACGGAACAACTTATGGCGGTAACCCACTCGCTTGTGCTGCAAGTTATGCAGCGGTTCGTACCATCCTGGATGAAAATTTAATGGATAAGGCCACCGAACAGGGGAAATACCTGATCAATCAAATCCGTGAGAAAACTGAAGGGTTGGGTGTTGTTAAGGAGATCAGAGGAAAAGGCTTAATGATTGGCGTAGAATTAACTATTCCTGGCAAACCTGTTGTATTGGAGATGCTGGAAAATGGAGTCGTATCAAACGTAACGATGGATACCGTTATCCGTCTAGTACCCCCGCTGGTCATTACGAAAACTCAGATCGATCACTTTGTAGATGTGTTTGTAAAAGCACTCAAAGCGAATAAATAGTCATAAATTTAGATCTAAAAACTAAAAAAAGGACTCCATTTAAGAGTCCCTTTTTTTATATCAGTATTCTTAGACCAACTTATTAGCGCTTCTTATTTCCAATCGTATTTGTCAGGAGCCGGTACACATTATCACTGCCGGTAATAAAAAGCTCATTCAAATCTTCACCACCCCATTCGAGGTTTGTGATCTGTTCGTCAAATTCAATAAGGTGAAGCTGCTCTCCATCCTGATTAAAGATTGTTAATCCATTAGGCCCAGTGGTAAACAAGTTTCCACGAAGATCTGTAACCATCCCATCTGCTCCTCCCATGGAACTCATCTCACCAACATTTGCAAATAGCTGCGGTGAGTTTGGCATACCATCTTGTCCTACCTGAAAAATGAGAATATCCCCGGTTTCTGAATCATTCAAGAAAAATTGTGATTCATCAGACGAAAAAACCAATCCGTTTGGGAGAGCTAATTCATCATAAATCAATGTTAGTTCCCCTACCGGAGAAAGTTTATAAACACCACTGAAATCAATTTCTCTATCTTCTTCATCAACCCCAAATGGAGGGTCTGTAAAATAGATATTACCGTTACTGTGCACTGCAATATCGTTGGGGCTGTTTAGCCGATTTCCTTCGTAATTGTCGACAAGAACGGTAAGTTCGCCATCTTGGTCCAGTTTAGAGACGCTTCCCCGGTGTTGTGCCAAGATAATATTTCCATCCAGATCGGCTTGGATACCGTTTGAATTTCCTGATGGTTCTAAAAAGACATCCGCTCCACCATCTTCACTCCAGCGGTAGACGGTATTGGCAGGAATATCACTGAAAATCAGAAATCCGTCCGGGTGCCAATATGGCCCTTCTGTAAACTGGTAATCACCCGTAATTATCTCAGGTTCTTCACCCTCAATTAAAAGTGGTTCAGGATCGTTGTTACAGCCGAAAAGTAGTAGAGTTCCTGCTGCCAGGAATAGAAATTGTATCAATTTTGCCATATAGGTAGTCCGTTTAGTTAAAGTTTCGGCGGTAACTTACAAAAAAATCAAGATAAGGCGACTTTGAGGTTAAAAGCCGCCATCATCTCAATTACGCAAATACGTCTTTAATTTTTGAAAAGAATCCTTTTTCGCGCGATTTGGCATTCGCCGGATCAAAATGATCTTGTCCGCGAAGGGCTTTAATATGCTTCAGCTCCTCGTCCGAAAGATCTTTCGGAATATAGACGTGCACCTTTATAAACTGGTCTCCACGACCTGAGTTATTGAGGCCCTGGATACCACGACTTTTCATTCTCAATAGCTTACCGGGCTGTGTTCCGGGCTCTACTTTCACTTTCGCTTTACCTTTCAATGTTGGTACTTCCACATTGGTTCCGAGAACGGCATCGGGAATACTAAGATTCAGATCGTAATAGATATCATTACCATCCCGCTCAAAATGTTCGTGCTCTTGTTCTTCAATCAGCACAATCAAATCGCCAGGTTCTCCACCGCGAACTCCGGCATTCCCCTGTCGGCGAAGCGTGATATAATTCCCTTCAGAAACACCTGCAGGTATATTCATCTTCACCTTCTCTTCGGCTCTAATTCGCCCTTCGCCACGGCAATCATTGCATTTATCTTTTACAATTCGTCCTTCGCCACGGCACTCGGGGCATGGCTGAACATTTACAAACTGGCCAAACATTGTTTTTGAAACTTGGCGAACTTCGCCCATCCCATTACAAGTAGAGCATGTTTCAAAATCAGACTCGGTTTCAGCACCGGTTCCGTTACAGGAGCCACACTTTTTATGTCGTTTTACTTTCAATGTTTTTTCAACACCTTCAGCAATCTCTTCGAGCGTTAGCTCCACTCTCACTTTCATATCAGAACCGGGCTGACCGGTTCCGCTTCGGCGCCGACTTCTTCTGGATCGGCCTCCAAACGGATCTCCGCCTCCACCACCAAACATATCGCCGCCGAAAATGTCGCTAAATCGGCTGAAAATATCTTCGAAATCAGCATTACCGAAATCAGAAGCGCCACCGCCTCCAAATCCACCGCCATTCATACCGGCGTGGCCAAATTGGTCGTATCGCTGCCTTTTTTGAGGGTCACTTAATATTTCGTAGGCTTCCGATGCCTCTTTAAACTTTTTCTCTGCGTTACTATCCCCTTTGTTTCTATCGGGGTGATACTTCATGGCCAGTTTTCGGTACGCTTTTTTAAGCTCCTTTTCACCGGCACCTTTATCAACTCCAAGTATGTCGTAATAATCTCGTTTTGACATAAAATATTTTTTATTCGCTTACAATTACTTTAGCGTGACGGAGCGTTTTATCTCCAATTCGATACCCGTTTTCGAGTATTTTCAGTACAATTTCACTATCTATCGATTCATCTTCTGGTTTTTGCCGAAGCATCGCATCATGCAGATCCACATCAAAAGGCACACCCTCTTCGTCGATACGCTCTACGTCGTACTTTTTCAAAACTTCATCGAACTTATCGGCTACTAGTCGTACGCCATCAAGGTAGGTCTTATCAGCATCCGCCTCTTCCATCGCTTTAAGCGTCCGGAGCAGATCATCATTAATTGGCAAAAACTCTTCGAGAGCAGATTTTCGAGCATTTTCGAACGTTTGAACACGCTCTTTATTCAGTCTTTTGCGCATGTTATCCATTTCAGCTGTTCGGCGCAGTTGAGCATCCTTCAGATTTTTCACCTCCTCCTCGAGCTCCTGTATTCGCTGATACTGCTCTTCAATCAATGCATCTTGTTCGTTCCGCTCTTCGGCATCACGTTCATTTTCTTCGGTAGGCGCTTCATTCTCGGCATTTTCAGCCGTAACGTCGCCGTTTTCATTTAATTCCTGTTCTTCCTTTTTACTCATAATTCTTTTGATATTACAATTTACAAACGCAGCAAAATCCGCGAGTATCTTTATCATTTATATGATTTAGCAAATAACATGCCAGATACCTATGGAGGTGCTTTTAGTGACAATGTTTCCCGAACCCTGAAATTCTGCGGAGTTTATTCGTCGTAGAAAAACTCAATCATATTACCATCGGGGTCCGAAGCGAATACAAATCGACCTTTTTTACGGTTAGCAGGACCACTTAGAATGGTAACTTCGTTTTCACGCAGATATTTCGCCATCTCATCTACCTGATCTTTAGAATCCAGGTAAAACCCGATGTGATCAACCCTGAAATCCCGTGAGTTTGGGTCGTAGCTGGTTTCTGCTTCTACGATCACAAGAGTATCTTCTTTACCAATTTTGTAGACAGCCATACTCTGGCCCATCTTTCGTACAAGTTCAAACCCTAATACCTCACCATAAAACTCTT
>SL_4KL_010_BRINEDRAFT_10001284_pt1 | contig 13839 bp, 7 predicted proteins | sample SodLak_010_BRINE_2_FD_10664 | JGI IMG/M metagenome (IMG submission 10664)
GGTGATGCTCGTCAGCACTGGCGTGTTGCCGATCGATGCGCTCGCCGGCTCGGACGTGCCCGTTGCCGACGTTGCCCGCGAGACGGTCGGTGTCTTCGGTGCGATTACGCTCGGCGGCCTGTCGCTCGATTTCGGGACGGTCGGATTCGGCGTGATGATCGTCGGCGCGATTCTGGCGACGATCTCCTCGGCCAACGCCTCGATTCTCTCTGCAGCGCGGGTTAACTTCGCGATGGGCCGGGACCGCATTCTCGCCGACTGGCTGAACAAGATCCACGGCAAGTACCGGACGCCCTACCGTGCAATCGTGGCAACGGGCTTGGTGATTCTCGCGTTGATCGCAAGTCCGCTGCCGATCGACACGCTCGCCGACGTTGCCGCGTTTATGTTCCTGCTGACATATGCGCTCGTCCACATCGCTGTCATCGTGCTGCGACGGGCCGAACCAGATGAGTACGAGCCAGACTTTCGGATTCCGTCGCTTCTGTATCCCGCGGTTCCAATACTTGGCTTTGTGGCCTGTCTCGGTGTCATGGTCCAGATGGGGGCTACTCCGGCAGTCGTTCCAGTCGTCGATATCTCGCTTGCGCCGCTGTCGGTCGTCCAGGCGATCGGCCTCATCATCGTCTTCATCTCGATTGCGTGGTGGGGACTGTACGCTCGGGAGAACGCCCGGTCGACGAGTCTCGTCGGCGAGGCGGTCGCACCGAAGGAACTCCCCGACGAAGACGAGGACGTCTATCGTGTCGTCGTCCCGGTCGCAAATCCCGAGACACAGCGACCGTTGATCCGGTACGCCGCGGCGAGTGCCGCCGCTCAGGACGGCCCGTCGGAGCTGATTGCGATGAACGTCATCGAGGTCCCACCACAGACCTCACCAGCACAGGTCGAAGAAGAACGGGTCACCCGCCAGCAGGAGCTACTGGAGAACACAAAAGAGATCGCCGAAGATCTTGACGTACCACTCCGGACTCGCGAGCTGGTCGGCAGATCCGCGGCGAGCACCGTTCTGACTGTTGCAGAAGAGGAGGATGCAAACCAGATCCTGCTTGGCTGGGCCGGCCCGAAAAACCGACGGGAAGTGCTGTTTGGCAGTACGATTGACCCAATCCTCGAAAACGCTGCCTGCGAAGTTACCCTCGTCAAGAAGCCAACGGAAACCCCAGACGATATCGTGACGCTCGCGGGCCGTGGGCCACACGCACCGGTTGCAATCCGTCGTGCAGCGGAGATCGCGAAATCATTCGACGATACCTCGCTGACGCTGCTCAACGTGCAATCCGACGAGGAGGAGGATCCGACCGGTATCGGCGAGGTCATCATCGAGGATCTAGCCGACCAGGTCGGACTCGATGACAGAGAGTATGAGCCCCGCGTGATCACGAGCGACGATATCAGATCGACACTGATCGAGGCAGTCAGTGAGTACGACACCGTCTGTATGGGAGCGACTGGGCAGGGAACCGTCGCACAGGCGCTTTTCGGTTCGATTCCGAACGACATCGTCGACACGTCCGAGGGCACCGTGTTGCTGGCTCGAAAAGAACGCGAGACGGAGCAAACGCTGCGTGAAGCGCTGGCCTATCGGTTGCTCGGGAGTGAGTCCGAGGAGGCTGCAAACGGGTGAGGCTGCAGCCAGTTTTGGGATTTTCCATCAAATACACTGCTCTGTCGGACAATACCTGCTGAGACGAGTTCGTTAGTTTTTATAGAGAACTTCGGCCCGAAGCTGGAACTCGCAGACCAGAATGGGGATTAGACTCGGAGGCTACAGCGGCGGTCTCGGCTGTCCGAGTCACCGACGAGCGACTACCGCTGCAGACCAGTCTGCTTGAATACAGCATCTTACAGTGACGTGACGGAGTTAGTCATCGGTCGGCGAAGACGAGTTTGATATCTCAGCCTCGACCGGAGCAGACGCTGCTAGTTCCCGGAACTGCCCGATCGCGCCTGCGGTGCCGGCACCGATAAGCACATCGCCATCCTCGATAGTGATAGTCGGACCGAAATCAGTCAGCAACTCGCCGTCGCGTTCGATTGCGACCACCGTACAGTTGGTCCGGTTGCGAATATCCGCCTCACGGAGACTCTCACCAACGAGCGCCGGAGCCTCGGTCCGAGTGAACTCGAACTCGTCTCTGGGGGTCAGAATTGTCTCCTCGCCGATCAACAGAGAAGCGAGAATCTCACCGCTGATCGCCGGCAGCGAGAGGACGTAATCCGCACCCGCGTTGTAGAGCTTCCAGACGTTTTCGGGATCGTTCGCCCTGGCAATGATCTCCACGTCGGGTGCCAGCTGTTTCATCATGATGACGCTGTAGATCGCGGTGGCGTCGTCGTCGATTGCGAGGACGACCGAGCGTGCATTGTCGATGTTCGCGGCTTCGAGAGTCTCTTCTTCGGTAACATCGCCGACGACGTCTACACCTGCGTGTGATTGTGAATCGACGACGGTTACTTTAATCCCTTGCGCCCTGGCTGTTCTGGCTGCGGCCTTGCCGACATCGCCGTAGCCGCTGATGATCACTCGCGAGGGGTGGCCCTTGTGTGAAGGAAGCTGGCGAGCACCGACCGCTTCGAGTTCGCTCCCGTCACCGGAGACGAGCAAGATCGTGTTTGGAACGATCTCTGTATCCGGGGACGGTGAGATGCGGAATCGTGCGCCGAACCAGCCGCCGATGATCGTGAGTTCGAGTTCGTCGAAGAGATCGATGTCACGGATGGTCCTGCCAATCAGCTCGCTTCCCTCGGTGACGAGATATTCGTCGAACTCGATATCGGCGCTATCGCCGACAGCCTCCTGGAACCGCTCAGAGACTGTCTTGATCGAACGCATCGCAAGACTCTCGCCGAGTTCCTGCTTCGAGACGACGACCTCGTCAGCGCCCGCGTACTTGTGGTGGCTGATCGCGTCGCGGTCCCGGACGACACTGATAATTGTCGCATCCGGGTTGACTCGATCCGCCGAGAGGATAACAGTCGGGTTGGTTTCGTCGTCGAGATCAGCCACGACAGCGCGGGCGTGTTCGACGTTTGCCTTCCGAAGCGTATCGACACGTTCCGCATTTCCATAGATCGCGTTCAATCCCTCGTCGTTCAGCGCCTCGACCTCGTCGATATCCGACTCGATGAACAGATGCTGTATTCCGGCGTCATCAAGTTCCTCTCGAAGCACGTCGTCCATCGCAGAGTGGCCACAGATGACGATGTGATCCCGGAGAGTACTTTCGGTTGGCGGTGCTGTATCCATCGCCTCCCGGAAAAGCGGCACCGCGAACAACGGCAGCGCAAGGAAGACGAGCAACACGCCAGTCAAGTTCATCAGAATGACGAGCGCCGCGAGTTCATCGTGTTCCCGCCAGAGATCCGTATCCCCACCGAACCCGGCGGTCGTTAGCGCCTCGATGACGACCTGTGTTGACTTGAGAAGCGAATGTTCTTGCGCCGTAAACGTGAGTACTGCCCACCGGTAGATGTTGGCGTAAATGAAGACGAGAAACACCACCGCGACCAATGCAAGCAGTAGCCGCTTTCGCAGATCGGCGACAGACGTTCGGTCGGTCTCCCTTGAGACACTCATCGTATAGAAACGAACGAGGGTCAGATTTTATGTTGTCGGTTTGTCCGTTGCGAACACGGAACACGACCTGCTCGGCTGCGATTCAATCCTGTGGTGCGGGTGAGTCCTCGTCGTCGACCGGCGGCTCTTCGTCTTCGGGCTGCTGTTCGTGTACCTCCGCGGATGGACTGCCAAACAGCCGTTCACGCAGGGAGCGTTTCGACGGCCGTTCGGAGAGGACGACGGACTGGTCGATCTCGTCGACGACGCTGTAGACCAGCGAATCGCCGAGCAGGCGAGAGAGCAGCCCCCGGTTGGTCGCGCCCATCAACACGAGCGTATGATCGGCCGCGGCGGATTTGATATTCGCCTGCACATCCCCGCCGGTTTCGACGAGGAGATTCGCATCACCCAGCCCGTGATCGTCGGCCCACTCGCCGATGAAACTCATCGCCTTCGCACGGTCGGTCGCTTCGTCGACGACGTGCAGGATCGATATCTCCGCGCCGTGGGCGTCACGAAGCGCCTTTGCGGTCTCCGCGCTCAGGTCGGAGTCAGGGCCACCCGCCGTCGGGAGGAGCACTCGTGACGGATCGAAGCCGCGGTCTTTGAACACGAGGAAATCACACGGCAGATTCATCGTGAGTTCGTCGATCGCGCCGCCAGTGCGGCCAGTGGTCCACGGCCGCCGCGGTGACCAGCCCATCACGACCATATCTGCCTTGAGGCGTTCTGCTGAATCGAATATCTCGTCGAATGGCCGGTGGGCGACAATCGTGTGTGTCTCGATTTCGGCACCGTACTCGGCCGCCGTCTCGCGTGCGCTTTCCAGTCGCTCCTCGGTATCCGGATCGATCTCATCAAGCTGGTCGGAAACGTAATCGAGCGAGGTCTGATCGGGGACGCCAACGATGTGGACTGCGTGAACGACACCGTCGTTCTGTTTCGCCATCGTCGATCCGAGTGCGATCAGTTCGTCCTCGGTTTCGGGATTCGAAACCGGCACCATCACGCGGTACGGCGTCGCCGAATCGGGTGAGGCTGCTTCCGCCGCGGAGACGGCGAAATCCGGCATTTCGTCGGGTCGGTCGCGTATATACTCGCCGAGTGCACCCTGAATTGGCGTGTGCCGACGGGCATAGAGCATATACCACAGCACCGATCCAACGACGAACCCGACTGCGATCAGCTGCGGCCAGAAGTCCATAAAGGCGATCAGACCGAGCGAGAACGTCGCACCGAGTATCGGAACCACCGGATACAGCGGCACCTCGAAATCCGGATCGTACCCCGGTGCGTCCGTCTCCCGGAAGACGATCACAGCGACATTGATCAACGCGAAGACGATCAGGTGAAGCACGCTAGCCGCCTCGGCAAGCAGAGCGATATCGTTGCCGAGCAGGACGACGAAGCCGATGATCATTCCACCGGTGACGAGGATCGAGCGGTACGGCGTGGCAAACCGCGGGTGGATCTCGTTGAGCCAGTCGGTGACGATCTTGTCTCGACCCATCGCGAAGTTGATCCGCGCGGAGGCGAGAATCGAGGCGTTCGCTGACGAAGCTGTCGCGAGCAACGCGCCGAGAGTCATGACCGTCGCTGCCCCGCCAGCGAGTGCGGCCGGGAACGCGACCTCGGCTGCCTGCGCAACAGGTGCATCGGTATCCAGGTCGGGCCACGGCACGATACCAAGCATGAGCGTCACCAAAATTGTGTAGATGACCGTCACGATGACAACGCTGCCGACGATCGCGATCGGTAGATGTTTGCCCGGATTTTTCATCTCCTCACCGACAGTCGCGATCTTCGCATACCCGAGATAGGAGACAAAGACGAGCCCGGTCGCCGGCAGTATCTCGCCGGTTCCGAACGGTGTGAACCCATCGTCGCCGCTGACCGTTCCCCAGTCGAAGCTGAACCAGCCGACCACTGCGAAAATCGCGAGGATGACAAGCAAAATTGTGACGATGACCGTCTGGATACCACCCGTCTCTTTGGCCCCGATATAGTTGATCCCAACAAAGAGGGCACCGGCCAGGATCGCTCCGACCTGAACGCTGTTGAGAAAGAGAATCGACGGCAGCGTGAGCATCTCGCCGAGGTACTGTCCAAAGCCGATCGTGTAGAATGCAGAGGCAAACGCTAGGCCGAGCCAGTCGCCGAGCCCGGAGATCGAGCCGAAGACGGGACCGAGTGACCGGTTGATGTAGTAGTACGCCCCGCCAGCTTTCGGCATCGCCGTGCCGAGTTCCGACACCGAAAGCGCGTTCAAGACGGCAATGATACCCCCCAGAAAGAACGAAAGGACGACAATCGGACCGGCACGCTGTGCTGCGACACCGGGGAGAACGAAAATTCCCGCACCGATCATCGTCCCGATCCCAATCGTCATCGCCGAGACGAGCCCGAGATCTTTCGCGAGTTCCTCGTCGTCGCTCATATAGTGTACTGAATGAGCCACGGGAGTAGTATAAACGTGCTGACCTCGAACCGGGAACGAGCAGATGGTCTGGTGCGATGGTGTCCCGCTACCAACGATATTACGGACAGTTGTCGAGACGAGCGGATCCGACGACGGTAAGGAGATAGATCAGCAACTCTTTATAATACCGGACATAGTAACTGGAAACAGATGGTAGTAGAGGTCGGGTTGTCAGTCGATCTGGCGATAATTCTGCTTAGCGCCACCCTTGCAGGCTTTATCGCCAAGCAGACCGGCCAGCCGACCATTATTGCCTACATTCTCGCCGGCGTCGTCATCGGCCCGGTCGTGCTCGGAATCGTCGAGGTGACGAGTCTCACCGAGGCACTCTCGGAACTCGGGCTCGCTTTCCTGCTGTTTTTGCTCGGAATCAAGATGCGACTCGACGAGGTCAAACATATCCTCTCGCCGATTGTGAAGATCTCGCTGCCACAGATGGCGCTGACGGCGGCAACCGGGGCTGGGATCTCCTTTGCACTCGGATTCGACGCCGTCGAGTCGATCATCATCGGGCTGGCAGTTATGTACAGCTCGACGGCTGTTGTCATCAAGATGCTGACCGACCGCGACGAGGCAACGACGCTGCATGGCAAGATCGATGTCGGTGTACTGCTGGCACAGGATATCGTTGTCGTCATTCTGCTCGCAGTGCTGGCAGCGGGCCGACCCGAAAGCGCCGCTGAGGTCGGCGAAACACTGGTCATCGTCCTCGTTCTCGTTGCACTCATTACGGCTGCCGCACTCGCCGCCTCGAAGTACGCGCTCCCGTCGCTTTTCGGCTGGGTCGCCGACAACAAGCAGATTTTCTTCCTGCTCGCGATCTCCTGGGCGTTTCTGTTCGTGTTCGTCTCCAGCGAGATCAATCTCTTTCTCGAACCGCTTGGCTTCGAGGCGTATCTCTCGATCGAGATGGGGGCGTTTCTTGCCGGGCTGGCGATTGCACAGCTGCCCTACGCCAAGGAGCTTCAGGATCGTGTGAATCCACTGACTGATCTGTTCGTGATGATCTTCTTCGTCTCCGTCGCGTTGAGTCTCGACGCAAGCGATCTGCTCTTCTACTGGCAGGAAGCAGTCATCGCCGCGCTGGTGTTGATCCCCGCCAAGTTCGTGATCTTCTTTAGTTTGCTGAACTGGCAGCGGTTCGACAGCGAGACGACCTTTCTGGGTAGTATCTACATGACACAGGTCAGTGAGTTCGGGATTGTCGTCGGTGTCGCTGCGGCCTCGACCCAGCCCGCATTCATCGGCGATCAGGTGCTTGGCTTTCTGACACTGCTTGCGTTGCTTACAATGAGTGTCTCGGTGTACTTTTTCACCTACGGACAGCAGCTGCTCGAACGACTCGAACCAACACTGTCCCGGTTCGAGTCCGAGGAGACCTTCACCGAGGAGGCTCGCGCGTACAAGAACCACGCAGTCATCGTCGGCTACGACGATGTGACTCGGAATCTCCTTGGGCTGCTCGACGATCACTACGACGACCTCGTCGTCGTCGACCGCCGAACAGATCGCATCCGGACGCTCGAAGAAGCAGGGTACGACGCCGTCTTCGGCGAGCTGGCAAGTTCCACGATCCGGAAGGATATCGCGTTAAAAAAGGCTGATTTCGTGCTTTCTTCCTCCGATCAGCCAGAGATCAGCAAACTCATTCTCTCGGAGACGCCGGACGACGCGACGGTCATCGTCGAGGCGACAGATCCCGAGGATGCAAAAGAGTTCTACGACCGAGGTGCAGATTACGTCATCCAGAGCGTGGAGCTGGCGTCGGACCGGCTCGCAAGGTACGTCGAAGCGTACATCACGGAGACGGAGATCTTCGAGGAGGCAATCGAACGCAACACCGAACTGATGCAAGATCCCGACCCATTCCGGGATGTTCACGAACAGATGGAGAGTGAGCTCGATGATTAGTGAGACCAGCTGGCGAGTGAGGGAGATGATGCGTCGGGAAGTGGGCACGATGCGCGAGACGAGACGAGGTGAGCGCCATGTCTGATCTGCTCACGGCAGTCGCGATCATCTTCATCGTTTCCGGGCCGTTTCTGCTCGTTGCCAATCGGTTCAACCTCCCGGCTGCGCCGTTGCTCATCGTCGCCGGGCTGATTGCCGGGGCAGTCATCGAGGAGCAGCTGACGCTCGAACTGGCACAGTTCGGTATCGCCCTGCTCGTCTTTACCTTCGGTGTCAGCATTCAGTTCTCGGCGCTGGAATCGGTCATCGAGGACGGTGAGCAGGTCGCATTCGGACAGATTATCGCTGTTGGCTTCCTTGGAACCGGGTTTGGCGTCCTCGTCGGCCTCCCGGCCGGTGAAGCCATCTATCTCGGGATCGCCGCCGCACTCTCCTCGACGATCGTCGGGACAGCACTCCTCCAGACCGAGATCCGACAAAACCTCGTTCAGGGTCGCCTCTCACAGTCGATCCAGTTCGTTCAGGACGTGGTCGCTGTCGGGATCGTCCTCGTCATCGGTGCCGCAGAACTCGCACCAGACCCCATTGCCCAACAGCTGGGATACGGTGTTGTCTTTCTCGTCGCAGCTTACGTCTTCAACCGGTACGTGTTCGGCATCCTCGAACGACTCGCTGGCGACTCCGAGGAGCTGTTGATAATCGGCGTTATCTCCATGCTGGTGGTGTTTATCGGCGCTGGGGCTGCTGCAGAGATTCCGATCGTCGTCGGAGCCTTTGCTGCCGGGCTAGCTGTTCAGCACGATCCCTTTGAGCATATTGGCCTGTTCAACGGCCTCGAATCGATCAAGGACTTCTTCATTGCGGTCTTTTTCGTCACCGTCGGCGCACTGGTCGTCATCCCGTTCGTCGAGATCGGGACAGCAGAATCGGTCGAAAAGCTCGTCCTCGTCGCCGGCATCGTCTTCCTGACGGTAATCGTCAAGCCGATAATTACGATCGCGATTCTGATCTATCGTGGTTACGAGGCGCGGACGGCAACCATCACTGGACTGAACCTCGATCAGGTCAGTGAGTTTGCAATCATCATTGCTATCGAGGCATTCGTTCTGGAGTTGCTCACGCAATCGGTGTTCGACGCAGTCATTCTTGCCGCTGCGATCACAATGATCACCTCCAGTCTCACGGGGAAATACGACGAGCAGATCTACCGTCGACTGACCGAGACTGGTCTCATCGTCGGTCGACACGACAAGATCAACAAAATGAGTTTCGTTCCGATGAATATCAACGATCACATCATCATCCTCGGCTACGGCCAGAAGGGACGCCGACTTGTCGAGGTCTGTGAAGAACACGACCAGCCCTACATCGTCATCGAGAACGATCCGGCCCGCCACGACAGGATTCGGCGTGAGTGTGAGGCGTACGTCTTCGGTGACGGGATGGAGCCCTATGCCTGGGAGAAAGCAAAGGTCGAAGATGCAAAGCTAATTGTCTCGACGGCCAGAATGGAGACGATCTCTCGGCGCGTTCTCTCCTTCGATTTCGACGCTCCGCTCATTCTCCGTGCGGAGGACGAGCAGCTCGCACAGCGACTCCTCGACGACGGGGCGACCTACGTGACCGTGCCTGATCTACTCGCGAGTGAGCAGATCATCAAGCAGATCCGGCAGCTGCTTGAGGGCGAGATAACGAAGGCTGATCTCCAGGCGGCTGGACGCGAGCGGTTGTAGCCGCTATCCAAGCAGCGATTCGAGCAGTTCGACACTCGATTTTTCTCGCCGGTCCGGAGCGACAGCGACGCGTACCGTCTGTTCGTCGAGTCCGACAAAGCCGAGCCCCAGTCGGTCGGCTGTCTCTCGCAATCCAATTCCGACAGCTGCTCGCCCGGCTGCGACGCTTCTGGCGGCCGACTCGATGCCGGGCAGTCGGCGGTGGTAGCCGTCAATCTCCTCCGGCGAAACGCCCGTTTCGTCCAGCACCTGATCGAACGCCCGGCCAACAGCAAGCGCCTCGGAGAGGTTGACGAACTGCAGATCGGCGATATCGGCGACCGTCTCGACGCCGTCGGGGTTGCCCTCGGGGACAACGAATCCCCACTCGCGAGTCCAGCGGGCGAGTTCCTCGCCAGGTGTGTCCTCGCCGGCTGTCTCGGCCCCGACAGTCACGAGCAGATCGGGAATCCCGTCGTCGAGCCAGCGGATTGCGTCCTGTGGACCGAGCGCAAGATACCGTGGATCGTCGATCTCGTCAAGTGCGCCGAAAACCGTTGGATCGGGTTCGCCGACAGCCAGAATCGATGGGATCGGATCATCGGCGTCGAACCGCTCGACAGTCACAGTGCTGCCAGCAGCCAGCAGCGACCGTTCGGGAGCCATCCGGACGACGCCGTCGGTCTCGCCGAGCGTCGTCGTTGCGCCACTACCCTTCGCGGGTGCGTACGCTACGAGATTACCACCGCCGTCCTCGACGAGTCCGACAGGGAGGAGTCGGAGCCGACCGCCATCGTAGCGAACGCGGGTTGCGAGCGTCGCGTCGACGGCCCCCTCCGCTGGTTCCGGCTGGCCAGCAGCGTCCCGGATCGCCGGTGCGACGAAGGTTCGAAACACCATCTGTGCCGAGACGGGATAGCCGGGAAGGCCGATGTAAGCCGTCTCGAAGATCCGGCCGACAAGCATCGGTCGACCGGGTTTGAGCGAGACGCCATGGACGAGTTTCTCCCCTTCGTCCTCGATCAGCTGGTAGAGCAGATCGGTTTCGCCAGCGCTCGTCGAACCCGATGTGAGCAAAAGATCACACTCTGCCGCTGCGGTCTGGAGTGTCTCGCGAAGCGTCGCCAGCTCGTCACCAGCAGTCGCGTAGACAGTCGCTTGCCCGCCCGCTGCTTCGATCGCACCGGAAAGGGAGTAGCTGTTGACGTCGTAGATCTGGCCGGCCGACGAATCGAGTGTTTTCCCTGGTTGGACGAGTTCGTCGCCAGTGGAGACGACGCCGACTGTGGGTTGCTTTCTGACCGGAACGGTCTCGGTTCCGGTCGCCGCGAGCAAGCCCAGATGGCGAGCGCCGAGTCGTGTGCCCGGTCCGAGCGTGCGATCACCAGCTGCGATATCCGCACCGCGGGCCATCACGTTCTCGCTGGGCGCGACAGAGTCGAGCAGGTCTACTGTCTCCCCGTTTTCACGTGTCTGCTCGACGGGGATCACGGCGTCGGCACCGTCTGGCATCACCGCGCCGGTGGCGACCGACGCTGCGTCGCCCTCGCCGACCTCGACTGTCGGTTCGCTCCCGGCGTGGATCTCGCCGACGACAGTGAGGGTCGTGGGGTTGTGTTCAGCAGCACCGAACGTCGATTCGGCGCGGACGGCGTAGCCATCCATCGCTGCCCGGTCGAAGCCAGGGACATCGACCGGTGCGTCGATACGGTCGGCAAGCACTCGCCCGACTGCTTTCCGAACTGGGACCTGCTCCGTGCCGGCGTCGAGTGGAAGCGACTCGATGGCCTCGCAGACGGCTGCCGGCGACGAGAGTGATCTGAACTCACGGCGTGTCATACCCGCTTTTTGCGTGTCGCCCAAAAATGTGCATCGGAGTTGGGAGTGTTTATAGAAATGCAGGAGAAAACCCACGGCTTCAGCCGTGGGATGAATTCGTCAGCTAGTGAGTCAATCTACCGGTAAACACGCAGCCTACTCCTCAATGTTTTTGAACCAATATCGTTACATATAACACATGGACGTGCGGCGTACTGTCCCGGTGACACTCGACGTCGACAGTGACGACGCCGTACTCCTCGAAGACACCGTCGACACATTCCTGTGGTGCGCGCAGTACGTCACAGACCACGCGTTCGAGGGTGAATACGTCACCACCAGCAAAACCACGCTCGATGACGAAACCTACGACGACGTGCGAGAAGCCACAGACGGATTCAACGGTGGACTGATCCAAGCCGCCCGAAACAAGGCTGCTGAAGCCTGCAAGAGCGTCGTCGCCAGATGGAAACAGGGCAAGAAGGCGTCAAAGCCACGGTTTAGCAGTCCACACGTCGTCTACGACCATCGCACGGCGACGTTTCACGACGACTACGTCAGTCTCGCCACCACAGACGGTCGCATCGAAGCCGACTACGTCCTGCCAGACGAGGACAGTGACACGCCCCACGCGGAGTACTTTTTCTCAGACGAGTACGAGACAACGGGGGCAGAACTGCACTCCACGAATGAGAATTGGATGCTTCATATCCACTGCAAGAAGGAGGTGGCGTCTGACACGTCGCCACAGGCAACACCCGAGAACGGAACGGTTCTCGGGGTTGACCTCGGCGTGAAAAACCTTGCAGTTGCCTCGACGGGCACGTTCTGGACGGGTGACGAGTTCGATCACTGGCGACGGGAATACGAGAAACGCCGTGGCGACCTGCAAGAACACGGGACACGCTGGGCACACGAGAACATCCAGTCTGTCGGTCGCAAAGAAACGGGGCGATTCAAGCAGACGCTGCACCGCATCTCGAACGAGCTGGTGGCTGAAGCCCGCGACTACGGCTGTTCAGTGATCGCGTTCGAAGAGTTGACCGACATTCGTGAGCGCACTGGTGCGTCGTGGGGCCACAAATGGGCATTCAACCGACTGTACGAATACGTCGAGTACAAAGCTGAAGAACACGGTATTGACGTAGCGCAAATTGATCCGGAGAATACGTCACGGCGATGTTCACACTGTGGATTCACCCATCCAGACAACCGTGAGAGTGAGGACTTTGAGTGTCTGAAATGCGGTTACGAAAACCACGCCGACTACAACGCTGCGAAAAACATTGGCTTACGGTATCTCCGCCGGAACCAAACTGGGGACGACGGAGGCGCACCCTTGGGCGTGCGCTTAAACAGCGGGATGTTGAACGTGAATGGAGCGTATGACCCTCCTGCCACCTCCGAGGCCAGAACGGGAGTCCACGCTGAATCCCACGATCTTTAGTCGTGGGTAGCTCAATTGATGTACAGGAGAAGCGGTTCGGACTGCTGGCAACAAAAAATACCCAGTAGGGGAAAAGTACTGAACGGTTGAAGCTGAGACAGCTACGAACAGCAAGAAAGCCCCGAAGCCCCTTTTACGGCGTGGTCCGAGAGAGCAAAGCTCCCTCGTCATCCCGAAAATTGCGAAACGGTTTTCTGCGACAGCGAGTCTTTCGGTGGCCGAACGGGCCGAGGCGTTCTTGCTGTTCACCGCTGTCTCAGATTCTGTTTCGGACTCTCCCGCTATCCATACCACTCGTAGCCGAACCCGACAAATATTGTGCACATCCACAGCGTCAATTGATAACATACCAAACGCAACGCTGGAACAATGACTGACGCGTTCGTTCACGTGATCGCAGAACCGTCCGCAATCACCGAGACAGCGAGCGCCATCGCAGACAGAGAACACGTCAAGGATGTCCATCTGGTGACTGGTGAGCACGATATCGTTGCCCAGCTCGAACTCGAGACCAAAGACGAGATCGCGGAGGTAGTCACCAAAGAAATCCACTCCGCCTCGGGAGTCGTCGAGACAGTGACCAACGTCGCATTCGAGCTGTGAGGGGCTATCAGGATCGGCTGTTGATTGCAACACAGCGGCAAAACAAACGGCGGCCGGCGGAGCGCAATCTTTTTGCTTGCTGCTTTGGTACGACCGAGTACGATGGTAGGTGTCCACGTTACAGGCCGGTTCCCATGACAGACACCTACCGGCAATGAACGCGGCTGTCGCGGGCAGCCGACTTTTATCTACCCATGGCACAACAGATCACGGCCGTTCTGCCGGACGGCTCAGAGCTTGAACTGGAGTATCGATCGACCGTCGAAGACGCTGCCTACGAGATCGGCCCCGGTCTCGGGAGTGACAC
>SL_4KL_010_BRINEDRAFT_10001286_pt1 | contig 13834 bp, 10 predicted proteins | sample SodLak_010_BRINE_2_FD_10664 | JGI IMG/M metagenome (IMG submission 10664)
ACGGCCTGTCCCTTCCCCGACCCGGACTGTGTGAGAACGCGTGCGCCCCGCTCGCGAGCGATGTCTCGCGTGCCATCGGTTGAGTCCCCATCAACAACGAGTACGTTCGTGTACCCCTGCTCGTGAAAGCCGTCGATGACGTCGCCAATTGTGGCTGCCTCCTCGAGCGTTGGGATTAGGATACAGACCAGTTCGGGGTCGATTGCGCGCGATGAGTGGGTCTCGTCTGTCATCGAGAGGACGCTCTTGCCGCCGTCTGCATGCAGTCGGGTTGTCCCTCGATCTGTCTCTATCCTCACTGCATCCATACTCATACTCTGTTTTCAAAAGGATACTGATTCGTCAACCGGCTCTCAGCCTGCAAGCTGCTCCAGGGTGTTATCGCAGTCTGGATTGGACACGCAGGTCCAACTGTGTAAAAAACCGTGGCGAGTCCAACAGCGTGCATGGTGAAGACGGTTCCAGTGAGCGACTATATACTTTGTGCGCGGGGCCCGAGCCATCGCCAGCGATAAATCCGACCCGCCCAAGAGTTGGCTATGACTCGGGTTATCGAGATGGGCGTCCCGTTTGTCGCCAGCACGCCGGATCTGGTGACGCTCCTCGCCGCCGCCCTCTTGCTGATTGGGATGCCACTGTTTGTTGTTCTCGTGCTTGCCCTCCTCACGGGGTACATTAGCCACGATGCAACGGCGTATCTCGAGGGGATGAGCGATGAAGAACTCGAATCGATGGCTGCAGAGGGTGAAACTGATCGTGCAGGTGAAACTGACGCCGACGCCGACGCCGAAATCGACACCGACCGGTTCTAGTGCTCTGCAGCCGCAAGCAACTCACTGGCCGTCACCAACGACTCCATCTCGAGACCGGCCGCTTCGACGTTCTCACGGCCACCCTCCTCGCGGTCGACGACGACGAGCGCTCGGTTGACCGTCGCGCCGGCCTCCCGAAGCGCCTCGACGGCATCGACCAAACTCGTTCCCGTCGTGACGATATCCTCGAGGACGACGACTTCCTCGCCCGCAGCAAGCCGGCCCTCGATTAGGTTCCCCGTGCCGTACTCTTTGCGCTGTTTGCGGGCGATAACGTAGGGAACGCCGGCGGCGACGCTGGTTGCCGCCGCGAGTGGAACGCCACCGAGAGCGACCCCGCCCAGTTTCGTCCCGTCGACGCGCTCAGCAAAGGCCTCGGCGATCAACTCGAGACAGTCCGAGTCGGTCTCAAAGAGGTATTTATCCACGTAATACTCGCTTGTCCCGCCATGGGAAAGTTCGAATTCGCCGAAGCGAACCGCATCGGCCTCCCGAAGGGCATCGATGAGCGCCTGATTGGTCATTGTCCGAACAGCGTGCCCAACCGAAATAAGCGGTTTGAAAGCGCGCCGGGTGCCCCAAGAGAGAGGAACCCACCGACAGGGGCTACCACGGTTCGTTTTTCAGGCCGAGATAGTAGGCGGCGATGTTCGTCGTCACGTGCAAAATTGGGGTGATGACGAAAATAACGACGAGCACACCAAGGGTGAACGTCTCTATAAACCAGCCGGGAGCGGCGACGAAGGCGAGGGTAAGCGAGACGATGACGAAATCAAGCTGGTCAACACCGGGGAACGCCGCCCCGCGGTCCCGCCCGGTTCGACGTTTGAGGAAGGAGGCGAGAATATCCCCGAGCATCGCCCCAAAGGGGAGTGCGAGGATGACGGCTGGCGGAAAGGTCGGTAACGAAATGCCCAGTGACGCGCCGAGGTCGCCCCCAACGAGGTTCAACACAATTGCCAGTGTGGCACCAACAGCCGTGCCAACGGCCGTCCCCCGCCAGGTCTTTCCGTCACCGAGGACGCGCTTTCCCCCCCACGTTCGACCGCCGTCGATCGGTCGCCCGCCACCGGCGAGCACCGCCGCGTTGTTCGGAACGTATGCCGGCAACATTACCCAGAAGGCAATGAGAACGGTCTGGAGTAGTGACATACCCGACTCGAGACACCCGATTGGCTTAATCGGCGGTGGTTTGGCTACAGCCAGCGCCATCCTGCAGGCGAAGGGCTGGCAGGAGGTGAGAATAAAAGGAAGGGCTCATAATCCAGTAGTGAGAGTCCAATAACATGACTTCGTGGAAACGGGACTTTGCCAGCGGGATGGTCGTTCTCGGGCCCATCCTGATTACAATCTACGTTCTTCTCTGGCTGTATGGGCTTGCGGCAAGTCTCACTCCGGGAGCCATCATCGATGCCAGCCTCTTAGAGGGTATCTGGCTCCCTACGTTCATCAGTCCCGAAGGCGTCGCGGAGGTGCTCCGGGTCATTACGACGGGCGTCGTCTTCGTCATCCTCGTCTTTGCCGTTGGCTACCTGATGCGGACAACCGTCGGTGGGCTGTTCGAACGCGGGATCGACAATGTTGCCAACCGCGTCCCCGGCGTTCGCGTCATTTACAACGCCTCAAAGATGGCCGCCGAAACTGCCCTCGGCGAACAGAACTCCCTCCAGACACCCGTCAAACTCGAGGTGTGGGATGGGTTGCGGATGACGGCGTTCAAAACCGGTCGCGTCACCGAAGACGGCCGGGAGGTCCTCTTTTTGCCGACGTCGCCAAATATTACGACCGGCTTCGTCATCGAAGTTCACACTGACCGGATTACCGAACTGGATGAGAACGTCGAAGATGCCCTGACCCGCGTGCTGAGTGCCGGATTCGGTGACGCAGATGGGGCCCGCGGGATGAACGCCGGTGTGCCGATTGATGTCGTCGATGACCGGGGTGTTAGTCGTGAGCGGGCTGAAGGGAACGACGACTGAGGTGTCTGTTTTGAGCGGGCTGAAAGGAACGACGAGGCTGGTTGAAGCGCAAGCGGAAGCCGAGCTCGAGGCTGCGAGCCAAAACCGAGCCGTAGCAACCAGTCGAATTGAGTGAGCGAGGTGCTGGCACGCTACTTGGAGTAGACTCGAGAGCCACAATATTGCAACTTAGCTAAAGCTAACCACCCAGTTAGGTTTCACTCAGCTCGAATATATATACAACCAAATAGTATAATTTTCATGACTATCTGGAGAACAGTACATTCTCACCCGTTCGCACAGTCGAACCGAATACGGACGGCGGTTGTCCTCTGTCTGCTGGTGTTAGTTGGCTTTTTTGCCATTTCGATCATCCCAGTCGGCGGTGCCGTAACCGACCTGAACGATGAGGACGGGACAGAAGCCCAATCTGTGACAACACTTACGTCCTGTACCCAGATCACCGAGCCGGGCGTCTATGTTCTCGAGGATGACCTGATCTCCGACGATGTAAACGAGTACTGCCTCGAGATCGACGCGAGTGATGTCGTTCTCGATGGACAGGGCAACGAGCTACGGACGGTCGGCACGCTACTCGATGATATCGATCACGCAAACGGAATCGATATNACGGACGGACAGTCGAACGTCACCATTGAGAACGTTCGCTTCCAGGATCTCGAGTACGGTATCCGGACGAGCAATGCCGTCGACCTGACGATCCGAAACAACACTTTTGGTGAGCCCTCGAGTCCGGGTGGTCAGCGAGAGGCGATTCGCTTCACCGACGATCTCACCGATGTGACCATCGAGGGGAACGTGATCGATGGGTGGGCAAACGGGATTATTTCGGATAGTTTCCGGGAGTACGAGATTAACGGCCTTCACATCGTCGAGAACCGCTTCCAGAATATGGATAACCGACCGATCTCGGATGCCAGCATCTTCCTCGATACGCACGATCCAGTCGAGGATGTGGTGATCGAGCACAACGAGTTCATCGATGGCGATCTCCGCGGAATTGAGATCGACGATACGGACAACGTGATTATCCGGAACAACGACCACCTCGGTGTCGGAGCCAGTTGGACCGTCCTCATCGTGAGTTCGGACAACGTCGAGGTACGAAACGAGACGATCGACAAGGAGTTCGCTGGGGCGATCAGCGCGATCAGAATTACGGGCAGTTCAACGAATACGATCGTCGCTGATACGGAGATTACGCGGCTGTCAAACCAGTTTACGAACAGTGGTGCCGGGATCGACATCGGCTCGAGTGCTGAAAACACCCAGCTCCGTCGAAACACCCTCACGCAACTCGATTTCGGCGTCGTCGACGAAGGAACGGACACGGTCATCGAAGACACCGTCATCGCGGAGACGACCGGCCCGGGCGATGAGCCCTTCCAGCAATCGGGTATCCGCGTGCGCAACGCTGCGGACGGAACGGTCGTCACGAACACGACCATCGATGGCCTCCGAATCGCCGGAACCCTCGAAAACACCGAACTCAACGAATACGCCGACGCGTTCGACGACGCGAGCCAGTTCGCCGAACTCGAGGAACCACTCGAGCGTCCGGCATACGACTCACTCGGACTCTACGTCAATGTGAGCCAGACCGATACCTTTGTTTCGGGTGCGTGGGCGGACCTCGAACTTTCCTACGCAGGGACCACTGTCGATACGATCGACGAGGAGACGCTCCGCGTGCTCGTCTACGATCACGCCTTCGAGCGGTGGGAACCCGCACCGGCACCTAACGAGGCCGATACGGTCGGCCAGAGCGTCTCTGCGAACATCACCGACATGGGAACTGTCGGCGTCTTCGCGGTTGACGACGCTGCGTTCTCCTACGACGGGTTCGACGTCACGCCCAACGAGTTAATCTTCGATTCGGGCGACAGCGAGACAGTCGAGATTCCGGGTGAGGTGACGAACGTCGGCTCCGAGGCTGGCGACTACGATCTCGAGGTGCTAGTCGACGGCGAGGTCGTCACTACCGACACCGGTACGCTTGAGGTAGGCGAGAGCGCGGACGTCGCCTCTACGCACACGTTTGAGGAGGAAGGAACGTACACCGTAACCGTCGCAGCTGACGGCGAGACGATCCTCGAGCAGGAAGTCGTCGTCGAGTTCGCCACCGTCGATATCTCGGTTGTAGACGGGACCGTACTCGGCTTCGGCGACATCACGTTCGGCAACGATGTCATCATCCGCGGCGACCTCGAGAACGAGGGGAACGTCGAGGGAACGTATAGTGTCGACTTACGCGTGAACGACGAGGTGGTCGACACGCAGAACGCGACGGTCGGCCCCGATACGGTGAGCCAAGAGGCCGTCGAATTTCGGTGGACGGCCGACGAAGCGGGTGAAACTGACTTTGCGCTAAACGATTTCCATGTCGATACCCGGACCGTAAGCGACCCGGAGGCGGATTTCGAGTTCGTCAACGCGACGTTGGTCGATCCCGTAATCGACCCCGGTGAGGAGGCGGAGGTCATCACGTACGTCGAGAACGTCGGGACGGCAACTGGCACGGAGACGTTTAGTCTGATGACCTACGGTCCGGATAACGAGTACCTCGAACTCACGAACGAGACGGTCGAGCTTGACGCGGGTGAAGTCGCGCCAGTTACGCTGACAGCGCCGTTCGATGAGGAAGGCGAGTTCGAACTGTGGGTCCAAGATAGCGAGGGATCGTTCATGTACACAGACCCGAGCACACTCACTGTTGCTGAAGTCGAGATCCAGGTAACTGACATCTCACACCCTGATGGCTTCGTCACAGAGTTCACCGCTGGCAGTCCGACGGAGTTCATCGTTACCGTCGAGAACACCGGCGACGTCGAAGGGACGGAGACGGTCTCCTTTGAGATCGATGGCGAGACTGAAGCCCAGCAGGAGATTACCGTCCCTGGGGGTACAGAAGAGACGCTCAGGTTCGACTGGACGTTCGACCGCGGCGGGCAGTTNGACGTGAGTGCAGACGGCGTCGAATACGAGGCNAACCCCGTGACGGTCATCGACCGCGACCTCGAGATTGTCTCCGCTAGCCTCGAATCGACGGAGATCGATACGGGCGAGCGCGCCGTGGTCAACGCCGATGTCGAAAACACTGGGTCCGTCGAGTCGACGGTCGTCTTGCAGGCGATGGGCGAGATTCCGGGATCGTTCCCCGAGGCGACGGCGACTATCAGCCCAGGTGAGACGGACACCGTCGTCCTGGAGTCAGAGCCGATCAACGTCCCAATCGATGACGCGCCGATTTTCGTCAACTACGGGGAGCAGTCCGTCGGAGCCGGATTGCTCACGGTCGGCGGCGAGGTACTCGAGTCGTCGTTCATTGTGGGCGACCTCGAAGTCACCCCACTCACCGTTGCAGAGGGTGGTGAGGTGACGGTCACGGCGACGGTCGAGAACGTCGGTGACGGCACGGGATCGGCGCCCGTCGCCCTCGAAATCGAGGGTGAGTCGGTCGACAGCCAGGAGATCACCGTCGAGGCGGGGGCAAGCGAGACGGCGAGCTTCACGCACACGTTTGACCAACCCGGCGAGTACGACGTGACGATCACGAGCGAACTGGCAGATGAGGTGACGACCGACACCCAAACCGTCACTGTCGAAGCGTTCGATGGTGAGATTGCCGTCGACCGCGAGACCGGCTTTGCGGGACTCACGACGTTCGAGTTCTCCGTCGAGAATCAGACTAGCGTGACGAATCCGGACCGCTATGAGTGGGCGTTCGGTGACGGCGAGACCGGCGAGACGATGGCCGCCGAAGCGAACCACACCTATGACGAGCCCGGAGAGTATACGCCGATCGTCCGTGGATTCGACGGCGACGACCTGCTCTTCGAGAGCGCGCTGACCGTCGCCGTCCAGCAGGCTGATGCGGGTCTCGAGGCCGAGCCGGAGACCGCCGACGTCAACGTGACGGAGGTCGCGTTCAGCCTTTCGGGCGTGCCCGCGGAGTTCGATCCGGACGAGTACCGGTGGGACTTCAACGACACCGGCACCGACATGGTTACAAGCGAACCGAGTACGACCCACACCTACGACGAACTGCTCGGTGAAACGGTTGTAAGCGTTGAACTCTACAGCGACGGCGAGTACCTGTTCGACGGCGACACGACCGTTGACGTCGTCGACCGCATCGATCCGGTTGTCCGCGTGAGTCTCGATGACGGCGTGATGGCCGGTGAGCCGGTGACGGTCGATGCGAGTGCGTCGACGGACAACCACCGTATCGCGAGCTACACGTTCGAGACCGACGAGGAGACGATCACCACGGACGAACCGATACAAGACCTCGTCTTCCTTGAGTCCGGCGAACAGTCCGTAACGGTCACCGTCGAAGATGAGAGTGGAAATACGAACTCGACGACGCAGACGGTAACCATCGCCGATGCCCCAGAGTTGACCGTCGAGGTCGACGCGGCCGACGAACAGTTGCTTCGCGACGGAACGGCCGACGTTACGGTCTCGAACGACGGCCAGATTCCGGCCTCGAACGTCACCCTCAAATTTGAGGGGACGCCGACTACTGGCTGGTCGTCGACAACGGTGACGATTGCCGAACTGGAACTCGAGTCGCTTGAGCCCGACGAGAGCGTGACCGAGACGGTCGCGTTCAGCGACTCCGATCCGGTGGGGGAGTACGACACCTTTGTTGGCTGGGCGAAGGACAACATGCGCACGAGTCAGCCCGATGTCGATCTGACGGCGACGGTCGATCCGGGCGGGGCTTCACAGGCGACCGCAGAGAGGACGACTGCAGTCACGTTCAGTGATCTTCGTCTGGTCATGACCGGCCCACGAACCGGCATTGTCGATGAGCCCCACGAGTACCAAGTACGGGTCCTAAACCGTGGAACGGCACCGACGCCAGCGTACGACGCGACGGTGGACTTCGACGATGGCGAGACGGAGACGATCAGTGTTGACCCGGTCGATGAGGGCTCCACTGAGCGAACGTTCGTCACACACGCTTACAGCGACACCGACCAGTTCACTGGCACCGTCTCCATTCCCGATGCGCCGAACCAACCGTCGGCGAGCCATCGGGTCTCGATCGCCTCACTCGACGTCACATTTGGGACGCTCAACGCACCCGAGTCAGTCGAGCGGACGGATCGCTTCTACGTGACGACGTGGACGAACGCGAACGCACAAGGAAACCTCACGACGACGATTGACGCCCCAGAGGGGCTCGAGGTCGTCGGCGAGACGGAACGAACCCACACCAACAGGCAGCGAGCGTACAACAGATGGACGGTCATCGCCGACAACGAGTCCGGCTCGGAGCCGTACGAGATTGACATTACCGGCGAGGTGACGCGGGGTTCGAGTGACGCGTCGGTCATCGAAACCGTTTCGGTCAACGTGACGCCACGAACGACGGTAATCCAGAACGCGACGGGCATTCCAGTTTCCAGCGCTGATTTGGATCCAGACCGTGCCGATGAGTTCGATCCGGCGGACTACCCGGACCTCGAGCTCGATATCGACGAGGACGACATCGAAGGTGGGGCGAGCGCATCGGGAACAATCCACGTCCCTGGTGACGGGGTCACAACATTCGACCAGGACTTCGGGTTTACGCCCCAAAGTGGCGCAGCGGGCCGACAGCTCAGCGGGCTCGCTGACCTGAACAAGTACCCACACGGCTGTCTCGAGCAGACGACCTCGCCGCTACTGGCGGCGTTGAACATCGAGAACTACTACGTTGCCGGTGGGAGCGCGTTCGGGAGTGCGCTCAACGCAGGCAGCGGTTCGGCAGCCCACCTCTCGGTCCAAGGGGACGTCACGACCTCGTCCGCTGACTTCGACAGTGACGCGATCAACGCGAGCATCGACCGCGGACTCGAGCGACTGGCGACGGGTTCAAACGCCCAGCACGACGACGGCTCCTGGAGCATGTGGGGGAACAACCCCGGTTCGTCGAACACGTTCTTTACCGCCTACGCACTGTCGGCGACCGGCTCCGCGGCGGACAGTCCGGTCCAGAGCGAACGCTCGTCCGTCCAGACTGAACTCAATGCAGTAGACACGACCGCGGCGGTCGAGTGGCTCGCGGACAACCAACAGGAGGACGGGAAGTTTGCCGGTGGGCGATATCTCAACGATGACGACGAGATGACCGGNTTCACGCTCGTGGCGCTCGAGCGAGCGGACTTAGCGCCTGAGGACGAGGCGATTGCAGATGAGATCCGCGAGAACGCGACGGCGTACCTGCTCGACTCACAGGAGGCCGACGGTTCCTGGAGCAACGGTGATGTCCAACCGACCGCACTCGCACTTTGGGGACTTGCGATCACCGCTGAGGAGGGCGACACCGACGCCCAAGACGCGATTGCCCACGGCGTCGCGTGGCTTGAGGACACCCAGGACGACGACGGCTCGTGGTCGAACAACAACGAAGCGAACGGCTACGCGCTGTTAGCCCTCAATGAGGCGGCCGAAGACGGCACCTCTGGTGCTATTGTGAGCGCTACGTCGTACCTCACGGAGTACTACGAGGACTCACAGACGTCACTCGGTTCCTATCTCGGCTGGGGGAACACGCGGGCGAACGCGGTCGTGATCGAGGCACTGAGTACGGTCGATCCCGATGAGGGATCGCTTCATGTCGGGACGATCACGTTCGAGAACGCAGCCGGTGAGGAGATCACGGTTAGCGAGGGCGACGACGAAACGGCCGTAAGCCAGCAGTTCCTCGTCACCGACGAGGAGCCCCGAATCGCGCTCGATCTCGAGCCAGCTGAACTCGAGGCACTTCGCGCTGCGGGGCCGGAGATCACGGTTTCAGTTGAGGCCTACGGCTATGGAACGATGTTGTTGACGATCGAAAACGAGCAGGTGGTTGACGCAGATGAGTACGAGGCGGTAATCGGAGGTGGAAGCTAATGCGTCGACCGACGCTCATAGCCGCCTTCGGTGTGCTCATCTGTGTGCTCGCGCTTGCTGTTGGGGGCTCGGTTACCGCCGATTCCCAACCGGACCACGACGTGACGATTGCACTCCCCGAGGAGGTCCACGTCGGCGAAACGGACGTCGAGATCGTTATCGAGAATCATGACGACGAAGCGGACCTGTTCGCGCCCGTCATCGAGATCCCACTACGGAGCGCGATTGCGGTCTCCGACCCCGACCCCTCAGCGACGTACGAGGGGACGGTGCTTGAGGACCGTGCGTGGGACGTTCTCGACTCGACTATGACCGACGGTGAGTCGCTGTTCGTCTACGGCGACGAGGTCCCGGCGGGGACGACGAAAACGTACACCGTCACCCTCGATATCCAGCGCGCTGGGGACTTCACGCTCGATACCGAGGTGCGACCGATGTACGACGAAGCGGAGATTGCTGGCGATTCGGTGACTGCAACGGCGACTGCCGCCGAACTCGACGTCATCGTCGAAGATGAGACGGGGACACCACTCACCGACGCGACGGTCTTCGTCGACGGCGAGGCGTACCCGGGTGGCTCACAGACGATCTCGGTCGCAGACGGCGAACGCGAGGTCGGTGTCACCGCACCCGAACTCGAGTTGCCGACGCTCACGGTCGACCTCGCCGAGGGTGACGGAACGGAGGTGTGGTTTACCGCACCGGAGACTCTCGAGTCCTTCACCGGACCACTTGCGGTGGCGACGACTGACGGTGGGACCGTCGCCGAGGGTACCGACGAGCAGACGATTACACAACTTGGGGACGCGACTCGGGTGACGACACACCAACTCAGCTTCGATGTCGAAACGGATGGCGGGATAACCGTCGTAGCCGCGACCGTCCCATCGTCGATGCCGCCCGAATTCGCGAGTGTGGCGGCCACCGTCGAGGGCGAGGGTGTGCCGACTGAGACGGTCGACGACATCGTCTTCGTCGAACTCGAGGGGGAGACCGGCGACGCCGAGGTCATTCTCGAATTCGAGGGGTACCGGACGGGTGATGCAACCGGTGACGGGACCGTCACCAGCAACGACGCGACGGCGGTCGCGGTAGCGATCGTCGGGAGCGAGACGGCAACCGGGTATGCCGACGTGACGAGAACGGGTGAGTTGAACGCAGCAGATGCAATGATGATCGCACAGTACGCAGATGACAACCGTGATGAATCGTTTGAGAGGACCGACCGATGATCGCAGATAGCGACACAAGAGTACGAACGCTCGCTACCCTCACAGCCGTGGTGGTCGTCCTCTCGCTCCTCGCAACCGGTAGCGTCGACGCCCAGTCGACGCCGACGGTCGAACTATCGGTCACAGAAGCCGTTTCGGTAGACGCAACCGAATCCGGCGAACTCAGGGTCACCGACGTCACCCATCCCGACGGCGTCGGCTCCTTCGAGATGACATTCGAGTACGACCCCGCTGTCGTCACGATTGCCGCGAGTGAGACCGGGTCGTTCGCACTCACACAGAGCGAAGAGCCGGGTGAACTACAGCTGGTCGGCTACACCAGCGAGCTACCCGGTCCCGATGGTGACGTGGCACTCGCTGAAATTACCGTCTCGGGCGACTCGAGCGGGACGACGACCGTCGAACCCACCGTCCACTCGCTTACGACTGCCGATGCGGACACGCTTGATCACGACGTCTCGAGTGCGACGCTGTCGGTTGCCTCGACAGGTAGCGGTCAGGGTGGTGACGGTGGAGGCGGTGGCGGTGGCGGTGGTGCAGTAGCAGAACCCGAGACGGCTGAGGAGGGCATGGATGAGACCGATGCCGATGTTGGTACGGAAGTCGAAGACGAAGATCAAGACACACCGGTAACCGACGAACCAACGCCAGACGGGAGCGACCCTGAGGAGGCAGACGATTCGATCCCCGGCTTCGGTGTGATCGCGGCACTCACCGCGCTGTTCGGGGTACTCGCTGGGAGACGCGCCTTCGATCGGCTCCCGTAGTCTCAGCTATCGAGTCGGTACTCTTGTATTGGAAACGCGGCGCTACCGTACCTCGAGTGTCTCGAGTACTCGAAGTGAGAGGTCGTTGTCCGAAAGCTCGCCGGCTCTGTACGCTTCTAGCCAGTCGACTTCCGCATACCAGTCAGCCAGCGTCTCGTCGTCCGGTGAACGCATCGTTGCTTCGAGGCGGTCAGCCTCGAGTCCCTCCTCGACGCCGCGATAGAAGCCGCCGGAAATGATACCGATTTCAGTCGCCAGCTCTTCGTCGGTTTGTCCTCGCGGGACGTACGCGAGTGCAATCAGCGCCCCGTCCTGCTCGAGGTGCACTGTCTCAATGGCGTTCGTCTCGAGGTAGGCTGAAAACGTCTCTATGTGTTCGGATTCGGAGACATCTCCGTCAGTTCCAGTTTCTTCGGCCTCGTCCCCGTTGCCGTTGCCGTTGCCAGCGCTACAGCCCGCCAGTGTCATACACCCAAGTGTAGCGAGCAGTGTCCGCCGATACATACCATCCGCTCACATAGAACGGATATTATTCTTCGGGTCTCTGTGTCCGCCATCCATAGCAAAACCCGAGACACAGTGAATTCAAACGTAGGTAAACCACTCCTCGTGGGCGTCGGTCTCGCGCTCGACGACCTCGAAGAATCGTGACTGGACCGCTTCGGTGACTGGCCCTCGAGAGCCGTCGCCGATAACCACATTATCCACTTTCCGAATTGGCGTCACCTCCGCCGCTGAGCCAGTAAAGAACAACTCGTCGGCGGTGTTGAGCTCTCCACGGGAAATCGAGACGTTGTCGTGGACGGTGTAGCCCAACTCGCGGGCGAGGGTGATCGCCGTATTTCGGGTGATCCCGTCGAGAATCGATTCGGAGAGCCCGGGTGTGAAAATCTCACCATCACGCACGAGGAAGATGTTCTCACCGGGACCTTCGGCAACGTTCCCCTCCTTGTTGAGGACAATCGCTTCGGCGTAGCCGTTTCGTCGTGCCTCCTCGCCGGCAAGGAGGCTGTTGACGTAGAGTCCGGTCGTCTTCGCGTTCGTCGGAATCTGACTCGAGGAGTGCTTACGCCAGGAGGAAACCATCACGTCGATACCGCTCTCTAAGGCCTCCTCACCGAGATACGCCCCCCACGGCCAGACCGCAATGGCGATCTGCGTTGGGCAGTCTTTCGGCCCGACGCCGAGGCTGTTGTAGCCGTAGAAAGCGATGGGACGGATATAACACGACCGAAGGTTCTGCCGGCGGATCAACTCGAGGGTGGCGTCGGTAAGTTCCTCGGGCGTGTAGTCAATCTCCATCTCGTAGGGTTTTGCCGATTGGAACAGCCGCTCGACGTGTTCTTCCCAGCGAAAGATCGCGGGCCCCTCAGCGGTATCATAGCACCGAGCCCCTTCGAAGACGCCAGTTCCGTAGTGTAGCCCGTGGGTGAGGACGTGAATCTGGGCGTCATCCCAGTCGACGAACTCCCCGTCCATCCAGATCGTATCGACGTCCATCTCGTCAAAGCTCATACCTTCAGTTGTCCTAATCTATTCTTAACAGTTTTTGTCGACACCTGCGGTGGCAGGCGACACGAGGATGGCGAGCCCGTAATCCAAATCTATTTTTCATACCTCGGTGTGTTGGTAGACAAACAGGAGTTCTCGAGCTAACATGAGTGAAAACACGTTTTTTGCCTCGAAAGAGGATATGCAGACGAAGCTTTTTTTCCACGCACTCTCTGTCGTCGGCTACCTGCTGATGCTGTGGGGGACATCGATAGCGGTGACCGTCGACCTCGTCTCCGTCTGCGTCCTCGGTGTGTCATTGTACGTATTCGGGGCCGTGCTTGACCACGAACAGCCGACCCTCATTGGATCACTCGAGGGTCGACTCTTTCGAACGAGCACGTTTGTCGTGACCATGGCCATATTTGTCGCGGGATTCTGGCAGGGAGCCGCCACCCTCGGAATGGCCACACTGATGAGCCACATACTGGCGATGCAGGTCCATGAACTAGTCTACCACTACGGATAATCGAACCCGCGGCGTCTCTCAACTCGCTCCCTATCGCAGTTCCTCGAGCAGCGTCGCCCCCTCGAGATAAACAAAGTCGTGTTCGGCTGCATACGCGCGAGCATCGGCTGGCGTCAGTGCCTGGCCGGTCGACCCA
>SL_4KL_010_BRINEDRAFT_10001289_pt1 | contig 13811 bp, 7 predicted proteins | sample SodLak_010_BRINE_2_FD_10664 | JGI IMG/M metagenome (IMG submission 10664)
AAAAATAAGTTTAATATTAGTATTAACAATAATTTTTTCATTAACATTACTAACATCTCCTGTAGCTGCAGATGAAGATATTTTATGTGGAGATGACGCAGACGATGATGCTGATACAGACTCAGGCGATGCTGCTGATACAATCAGTACTATCTTTTTAATATTATCAGCATTAGGTCCCGTATTAGGAACATTATTCTGGGTTGCTTTATCTGTGGCTGAAGCTGCAAGTGTTGATAAAGATAAAAGTAAACAAAAAAGAAAAGTTATTGTAGCTGGATTTAGTGTTCCAATAGCAATTGCATTTGCTAACGCAATAGCTTCAGAACTTATTGGTGTTGATGTTAGTTGTTTCTTCCCTGATATAGGATAATGAATAAACTATTAACATTTTAGTAAAATATATAGTATAATGAGAAAGTATAAATTATTTATATTTATTTTTTTAATAATATTTATTTTATTATCTGTCGCTCCAATATCTTATGCTGAATATAGTACGTGTACAGATAATCATAACCCACCTTATGGTGCTCATGAAGACCCCTGTGATACGCCTGTAGATTGGGATTCTATGTTTGAATCAATAGAACTTGATGATGGTTCAAATTTATTAGATGAAGATAATGAAGAATATCCTTTATTATATAATGAAGCAGCAATTATCACAAGTGATGAATATCATAATCATTTAAGAGATGATATATATTTATATGAATATGTTACGTCATCTGCAGCAGATGATTTAGAAATAACCGATGGAGAAAGTCATTCTGTTGAATTTGATAGAAACCGTGGTATTGTTGATGATGTTCATAGAGATTTAGAAGTTGATATATTAACAGCATTAGTTAAAATACCTACAGGTACAAGTATTCAATTTCAAATATATGATTCAGATAATACACTTGTAGATGTTGTAGATATGGAAGAAAATGTTGATGAGATAACAAGGTTATCCGCACCATTAGATATTAGTAATTATGATGATGAATATTCGGTAACTGTTGAATTAAATAGAAATAGTGAAGAACATGATTCACCAATAATAAGAGAGGGATTGTTTTAATGGAAGAACCACCATTATATAGATATTCTGCAGAATCATTCGTAAGCTATCCTGATTTTCTAAGAGAATATCATGAACAAATGTTTGATAATTACCAAGAACAATATCACGGTGAAACAGAAGATAGCGTTTATTCACCAAGGCTTGATGAAGAAATGTATAATGCGTATGAGATAGAAGATGAAATATTTGGAACATCTCTTTTTCTTGGTAATCCACAATCAGGAATTGTGACAAGACATTCTTACTTAAATATATCTAAAGTGGAACCTTCTGTTAAAGTTCCTGAACAAGATAATGTTGGAAATGAGTGGAATACAATAATTGGAGATGAAGGAGACATATATATTATATATGATGCTGCTATAGGAGATATTCCTGAAAGTGGTCAAGATTTTGATGGTGAAAAGCCTGACCCAGACGACCAAAATGGTTATTCATGGGAATATGAACGAGATGAAATTGTTTATGAAATAGATGTTATAGCTCAATATGAAGGTAGTACAAATATAATTGAATCGTTTGAAACAACCGAAAGTGGTTATGAAAAAATAAGTTATAATAAAGATGAATTAGGTCTAGATGGAATGGATACTATAGACGAAATAATTGTTCATAAAGAAATGACACCTAAATATGAAAAAATAACAACAGAACATTATTGGGAATTTGCACCTTGTCCAGACGAAGATGATGTATTAGATGATGATGACGATGAAAGTTATACAGATGTAGCACCAGACGGGTGTTCTTCACCAGATGATGTATATCCTGATGAAGTAAATACAAGGATAGATGATAGAGAAACAATAGAATATGAAACAGAAAGATATACAGATTCAAAAGAAATTAAAGATTTTGCATCTAATGATAAACCAAATACAGATGACTTTAATATTCAAGTTGCTAATTTTGATGATGAATCAAGAATATTTGTAGATATAGAAAATGAAAATATTGATAGAAATAGATGGACGAATATATTATTTTCTAGTGTTACAAGAGGAGGTAATATTCAAGTTGATAATAGAGAATATAGTGAAAATATATTTATTGGTTCACAACAAACGATTGACGGTCAAAGAAATGTTGATTTTGATGAAGAATATGAAAGGGTTTTAAATGAAAAAATAACAGAAGATATGGATGTTTATTTATCAATATGGTCGTCGGGTGATTTTGGAGAACAACCTGAAATAGATTTTGAAGTTGAAGATAATCAAATAGATATTCCAAATATAGAATCTACAAATAGAAATGAAGTTAATACTGTTATGAGAGAAAAAAATATATCTGAATATGTTTATGAAAAAGAAGAGCAAATCAATCTAAATATTGATATAGATAATATTCCTGAAGATGTTTCTGAACAACCTGAATTAGATTATATGATTCTAATTGATATGAATGAACCTGTGTCTAAAATAAGTTCTAAATGGAACTATTGGTTTTTTAGAGATTCCGTATGGGATGGTATTGAGAATATAGATGAGGATTGTGGTGAGGGATTAGGTGATTTAATTGGAAGTTGTTTTGATTATGATGATGAACCCCCTGAAGAAACAGGAATAATGCCTACGCAGGCACATCTTTTACCTAGTAATTATAATTTAGATTCAAGTATCAATGAAGAAGATGTAAATATTATTGATAATTATGATACAGATGAGTCATTACATTTACCAATACGTTCTTCAAATTGTCCACATTATTCTGATGGAGAAAGAAAATGTTTAGTTTATAATAATTATATATACACAGAAAATTATGATGAAGTTGATTATGAAGAAAATGGTGTTGATTATGAAGAAGATAATGTAAGAAGTTTATTATTAGATTCACCGCTAGAAGATGTTTTTGAACCTGCAGATTCTGAAGAAGAAAGAATTTTTGAACAACCTAATCAATTTGAAATAATATCAAATACACCTATTCAAAATGCATCTGTAGCTGGAAATGCAACTTGGGAGGATAATGATTTAGAAATATCTACAATAAGAAATGTGAAAGAGACAGATATAACTGTTGAAGTCGTCCCATTAGGAATGTTAACAGAAGATTATGTATCCGAAAGAGAAGATGAACTTGCATTTAATAATGAATTGCGTGAACTAAGTGAGATATCTCTTATTGAAAACGAAGTACAATTACGTATAGAATTGACGGATGAAAATGGTGAACCAGTAAATACAATGGATAGAGATACAAATGAACAAATAAGTGTTGAAAATGGATTTTCACCAAATGATTTATTGGATGATGATGTATTTGGTGGATTTAATCAACCGGGTAATTATGAAGAATGGAATGTGGATACAAATGAATCTGGTATTGCATATGTAACAGTTTATCCATATCTAGGTGGGGATGCTGAAAGTTTAAATATAAGATTTGAATCTGAAGATGAATGGTGGACAATAGATGAAGATAAAAAATTATTAAATTCAACTTCAAATGCTGTATCAAATCAAATGACTCCATATGAAGAAGATGTTGAAGTTGATGAAACATATTCTTTTTATGATATAATTTCTAGTGTATTATTTATATTTGCCATAATGTTTATTGTTATGGCCATGATGTTTAGAATACATCCAAATTCAAATATGACTGCCATGAAATTATTCTATATTGTAACAGAAAGTTTCAGACCACAAGTAATAGAAGGAATACAATATGCAATTTTATTGTTGTTATTTAGTTTTGTATTGTTAATGTTTGTAGCTATAACTTAATTGATAATAGATGCTTTTTTAGGGTAATAAGTGAAATATATTATTAATAAATGACATTACTTATCGGAGGAGCTTTAAGAGATGGTGTTAATCTTTTAAGAGATTTTGTTGAAACACCAGCCGAATGGTTTGCACAAGTATTCGACTTTTTCATGGATATATTATTACGAATTTTAAGTTTTTTCGTTTTAGTATTTCATGAAATTTCTTTAGAATTTTTAGCATATACACCATACCCCGGAAGAGCTGAAGGAGAACAACATATATTTACAACACCAGACTCAGGGAGTGCATTTTACACAATGATTACTTTCAGTAATGATTTTATAGAACCATTTGCATTATTAATGGTATTCTTTGGAATCATATTTATTTTATTTATTAGAATTTTTGATATAATGATTCAAGATTTTGGCGTGAATACGCAAGAAGGAATGAAAAGATTATTCATCGCTCCAATAATTATTGTATTATGGATGCCTTTAGCAAATTTATTACTATTTTTTACAGCAGGAATGACAGATTGGTTGCTTTCCGTAGAATTATCTGGTGTGGATGAAATTATTGATGATGAGGGTGGTTTAGATGCAGCAGAAGATGGCGAATTGAATGTGGAAAGTTATATTAACGCTTTAGGTAGAAATGAAGATGTTAATGTAATANCTGGTACATTACAATCTTTATACGGTGTANTTTATGGATTATTTGCAATAGGTATAGCCACAATATTATATGCTATAGTAGTATTTGCAGCAGCTATAAGAATAATAGGCGTTTATGGATTTTATGCATTAGCTCCAATTGGCGTTGTATTATGGTCATTTAAATGGAGAGGATTTGCAAAAGTAGGTGGTCAGATAATTCGTTACTTCATATTATTTGCTATATTCCCAATTGGCGTTGCATTCCTTAATTTAATGGCTCCACCATTATTATTTGCATTACAAAATGTAATGGATGATGTTTTTGATGAATTAGCCTTCACAGTTACTGACCCATTATCAGACCCAGACGACCCTACGGAGATAAATGTTACAGACGTTATATCTACAGAAGAAGCAGCAGCATTTATATTCATAATATTAACCCCTATTTTAATTGGTATTGTTCCATGGGGAATAATTATTGGATTTGATAAAGCTATGAAAGCAGCAGGTGTTGCTGCAGCCGGAAGTGTATTAGCAGCAGGAACAATTGCTACAGGCGGTGCAGGATTAGCCACAATTGGTGCTGCAAAAGGAGGATGGATGGGAGCAAGTATGGCTAAAAGTGCTGCTTTTTCTGGTTTAAGTAGAGGAAGAAAAGCTATTTCAAAAGGTGCAAGTAGAGCACAAAAAGAATATAAAGCATTTGATAGAGCTACGAAAGACCAAAAAATAAAAATGGCAAAATCATATGGTGGTTCTTTTGCATCTACCATTGGAAAAAATAAAAATAGAGTCAAAAGCAGAGGTGGAAATATCAGAGAAGGATATATGAATGCATTAGGAAGTCTTAATGATGATGATGGTGAAAATAGTATAAATTCTAGAATAGATAATGCTCTCACTAATCCTAAAGAAACATTTATAAATTCAGGCCGTAAAGTTGGTGGAGGTGCTATAAAAGGTACGAAAATTGCGGGGGGTCAAATGGGTAGAGTTAGAAAGAGAATTGGCTCAGGATATGGTAGAGCTAAATTCATGTCTAGTCGATTAGTACCAGATGATTTGAAAAGTATTAGAGGGGTTGAAGATAGAGTTGCAGATAGTAAAGTGTTAAGAAAATATGGTGGTCGAAGAGCTAGATTACTACAAAAAGGAGCGAAGTATCATCGTGATACAGAAAAAGGTATTTCATCTGCATGGGATGATATATTAGCTGCTAATGAAGAATATAAATACCGAAATGAAGATGGAACAGGAGGTTATGCATATAAATCAAGAAATTCAGATGATGGGTTAATACCTTCGGGAGATTCAGGTGATGAATTAATAAAGAGTGCAGAATTTAAAACATTAGGTGAAGAATTAATAGAAAATGAAAATTTAGTTGGAGAATTTTCATTTAGAGCTGGTTTAAGTGAAGATTCTGTTACGGAAGAACTTTTAGCAGATAAATTCTTTGAGTATCTTCGTTCACCTGATAAAGAATTATCAGATATATTTTCAAAACCTCATGCAGATGAAGCTAGAGAAGCATTTATAAATCTATCTACGGAAGATGTACAAAAAACACTTCGAACAGATTCTGAATTAAAAGAAAAATATAAAGAAAATCAAGAAGTTATACATCAAGTTGAAAAAGAAAAGTATAATAATGATGATAAAACAAATACATTACTCGAAAGAGAATATCGCCAAGACTTATATGATGAGAGTGAAGCACATATTGAAGGCTTGAATGATGACGTTTCAAAGTATCTATCAAAACATTTAGAAGATATTGATACTGGTGAAATTGAAGTACCAGGTGAAGATATATCAATAGATTCGCTTAATGTTGGAACAAAACCAAGTGATGTTTTTGCAAAGAATATAGCAGATGAAATTGCAAAAACAGATGGTTCAAAACAAGAAATCGGTAACGTATTAGATAGAAATGATGATGTAGAAAACCTAAATAAAGAGGAATTACAAGGTCTTGTAGATTCTATATATAATGGTTTAGAACAGGAAGTTAAAAATGATAGACTTGGAGATAATTATTTAGATGTTAATATATCAGGTAAAGATATACTTGAAGAATCGAAGAAATCATATGAACAACAAAGTATTAGTGTTCAAAATCTCGATAATACAAAAGGTGAATCAGCAGCTAACTTTAAAGAATCTACAGAAATTATTAGTGAGGGAGATGTATCACAAGATGAATTAAGAAAATTCCTTGGCAATTCAGAATTTATTATTGAAGGAACAGCCGGAAAAGAACTCCAAAATGCATTAAGTGCGTTTGAGAATTCAATGGAAACAATACAAGAGGAATATAATTTACAAAATAGAGATTTCACAGATGAATTAATGGATAATAAAAAGTTATTAAAAGATGTTATAAAGGATATGAAAAAAGGAAATATAGATGATGAACATAATTTATATAATATGATTGAAAACTCTATGGAACACGTAAATAATAGAGCAAATGATTCGCAAGAAATATCATCAAGTGATATTGAACAAACCGTTGAAGCAATGATTAAAATAGAAGGCAAAGATATAATGGGTATTGACAAATCCAGAATAGATAATTTAGAACGCGGATTAGAAGCTCAGATTAAACAAAATCATGAAAACCTAATGAATTCATTAACAAATGAAAAATCTAAAGAGGTTGTGAATCAGTATCAAAATTCAGATGATAATCTAAATGATGTACTCAGAAATGTTGATGCAAGTGAGCGGTCTGCTGTAGTAAATGAATTAACAGACCTTAAATTTGGTGATTTAGATTCGTAAAATAATGCCGTTACGTTTCTATGTAACTTTGTACATCTGATATATTGTTATTTTTACTATCAATGTATTTTTCAAACTCTACAATATTATCCATATTTGCAGATTCAATATTATATAATTGTCCTTGGATTTTATTTAATAATCCGATAGGCCAATTATTGATATCTGAATTCATATTCTCTTTTAATCTATCAATGTTATGTGTACTTGAATTTTTGTTTGTTTCTCCATTAACGATTTTTTCATATCCCTTCATAGCAATTTCGTCATAGAATTTATTAAATTTATCAATATCTACATTAGATTCTGGCGTATATAATTTGGAGATAATACGATTTATATCATCTGTTGTATTCATGAATTTTTCCCATGAACCCTTAGAATCATCTTCAGGGATTTCAATTTTCATTGAAAATTCAAGATGAGCATTATCGCCAACATCATCTAATCCATTAAAATCACAATCTAATTCTTTTATTTTTGGTCTTTCTGAACCATATTGCAAATTAAATCCAATTGAGTTGTACATATTTTCATCTTGAATCTTTTTTCTATCTGAGTATTTTTCATTATTTCCTGATGTAATATAAGAATAAAAACACATATATGTAATAACAGGAACTAAGTATAATACCATTAATGTAATACTAATATATTGATTAATAATTGTTACTCCTGAAGCATATACAACAGAAATGCGTGCTGGATATAAGAATAATCGACTAGATTTATTTAATCTTAAACCTTTATATATATCCCTATACAATCCTTCATATGCATATGTAAATGCATATGCAACAATACCTAAACTAATTGTTAACCAGAATGTTGTTGAGGCCGTAAAGTATTGTGTGTTAATTACATATGTGGATGCAATAAAAATTGTTAAATAAAACATTGTGTAACCAATTCCAGCGGTATGCAATTCTTTTTCTTCCAAAAGAATATATGCTGGTACATAATCTTCATATTTAATATAAGTTGTTGAATAGGCTCCAACAGAGAATAAGATTGTAAGTATATATACATATAAATTAGGTGGATTTAAATATATTAGTGGTAGAGCAGCAAACATAACAAAGATACTTTTAAGCATAGAGGTTTTAATAGAATTATCTCGTTTTCTAGATGTAATATATGTGACTGGACCTAAGAGTACAATTGTAAAAATCAATAATTGATTAAGTGTTATAAATCCGAACGACTGTAATTCAAAAATAATATTTTCTAATGAATTGATATCGCCCATTATATACGCATTAAAAGTTAGAATTCCAATAAAAATTGGAAGCGTAATGATAAATTTATAAATTGGAGATAGCGTATTTTTTAAACTTTTTTCAATAGTTGGAGATATGTGTCCAATAAAAGATATAATTGGCATTAAAATTAATTCAAAAATTTTTTTAGACATTTTGAGATAAGCATAACCATAATGAATCATAAGTTCAATGGGTGTGTGTGCGTTCGACATATTAAATTTATATTTAATAGGAGGGTTAATAATGCTTTCGATTTCTTTTTGTAAATTGTAACAGATTAGATATATAGGGTTTTAGACACAATATATTTTAAATGGCTCAAGGACCACCTATAAGTACATTTATTCCAGAATCGATAGGTTCTAAAGATATTTTGTTTGAAAATGCTCCTGTTGTAGGTACAGTAGATTTTTATGATGGTGTAATAATATTTTCACCCGCATTTATATATATGCTAATTGGTGATATATTTACACCAGCACCTTTAGAACCATATAATTTAATATTTGCTTTACTCTTGGCTTTACTTGGATTATCATTATTATTATTAAAACCAAAACATATGTCATTATATGATTGGTTCACAGTTCAAAAAGATTTTAGACAAAGAGAGAAAGATTTATCAAAAAATTATACAAATGAAAATGGAAAACCATTTGAATCTATGGATATTGTTCCTGATGATGATACAAGAAAATTAACAAAAGCAGATAAAGTATATCCTGAAAGAAATGCAATTGAATTAGATGATGGAACCATGGTTTCAATTATAGAATTTACAGGTTCAAATTTAGATATGGGTTCTCAAGAAAATATTGTAAATACAGTTATGCAATATTCTCAAAGAATGAGTTCTCAATTACAAAATGATATTCAATTTTATATGCCAATGAGACCTGTTTCAACAGAAACAACGTCACAAAGATATAAAAATCAATTAGATAATTTAGATGTAGAAACAGAACAAGATGAGTTTTTAGAAGTATATTTGGAAGATAGACAAATGTGGGTTGATAATTTAAGTTCATCTAGTTTTATTAGGGAACAATATGTTGTTGTTACAGTTGAACCAAGTGAAGTATATTCTAGTTCTTCACAAACTTCAAATAGTGGTCTTGATGCGATACCGGGGGGTGAATTAATAAAAGATATTTATCTGGGTTTGACAGGTAATCAAGCAATTGAATCTGAAAAAGAAAGAAAAAGAAAACAACTACGAGAATTAGCAAAAAGAAGAGAAACTATTGGTAATATATTAAGTGTTGGTCCCGGTAATTCTTATAATATTGTTGAGTCAAAAAAATGTACTGGATTAATTAAAGAATTTTGGGAAGGTGAAAGAATTAAATCAGATGAAATGGACGCATTATCAAATAAATATAACTTTTCGTTATCTCAGATAAATGAAATAAGACAAACAGGTGATAAAAATGATTAATACAATTAAATCTTTATTAGGAAATGATAAAAAAGAATCGACAGATAAAAATGTAGATGAAGACGTGGATGAAAAATATAAAGAACAATCAAAAAGAACGATGGAATCACCATCGAGAGATAGAACATTTAGAGATATGATTTCTCCAACCTCATTTATTGAAGAAGAGAATTATGTTCGGTCTGGTGGAGATTATGTTGAAACATTATTTATTCTGAATTGGCCTGATGAACCAGAATTATTATATCTTGAAGAAATTTTATATAAATTGCCAATCAGTACAGATATTAGTATTCATGTTTCACCACGAGAAAAAGATAAAGCTATATCAAAATTAGAACGCGAATTAGAAAAAGCAAATGCACAAGTTGGTCAAGGTGTTACAGCAGCATCACAACAATCTAGACAAAAGAAATTGCAGAATATAAATCGTGTATATAATGAATTGAAAGAAACGGATTCAAATTTATTTGAAATGGGAATGTATATTACAGTTAGAGCAGATGACCCTGAAGAATTAGAACTTGCTGTTGAAAATCTTGTTCGGGAATTGCGTACTAATAGAATGATGCCAGAAATTCTTAGAAAACAACAAAAAGAAGGAATGCAATCAGCAAGTCCAATCGGTAAAGATATGATTGGATATCGTAAAGCTGCTATTAGTGGTGCTGTCGGAGCACAATATCCATTCAGTACCACAACCGTAATGGAACCCGGTGGAATTGATTATGGTATTCATGCTGTTAATAATTCTCCATTTTGTATTAATCGTTTTGAAGGTCGAGAAAACGGATATAACCAAATTACCGCAGGAAAAATTGGGTCGGGGAAGACATTCGGAACGCTATTAGAAATATTACGAACAAAAGCTGCATATGGTGATGATTTAATTGTATTCATGCTTGACCCATTAAATGGTTTCAAACCCATAATAAATCTACTTGGCGGAAAAGAAGTGACGGTTGGAGGTAAAGTAAATCTTAATCCAATGAGAATAATTGAAACACCTGAAGAAATTTTAGAAAGTGTTGCTGACCTTGACCCGTATGGTGAAAAGAAACAAAATCTTATAGATTTCTTCGATATGTATTTCGGATTACAAGGTAGAGAATTAAGCGATAGTAGAGATGTATTGGAAATGGCAATAGAAATTACATATAACAGGGCAGGGATTAGTTCAGACCCAGAGACGCATCATAAAGAATCACCAACAATAACAGATTTAATATCTGTGCTTAAAGAAATGTCAGAAAATCCAGATGATTTTGCTGCATCCAATTCACCAGAGTTAATTGGACAAATTGAAAAACATTCATCTAGACTTGTTCTTGCACTCAATTCATTTACAGAAGGGGGTAAATATGAAAACTTATCGAATAAAACAGAACTTAATTTAAGAGATGAAGAAGTTGTATACTTTAATTTGAGTCAACAAGAAGGAAGTGGAAATCTTGGTTTAATGATGCATCTTCTTCTTAGTGAAGTATATGAAAGAGCAAAAGAGACAGATAAAAAAGTATTATTCTGTATTGACGAAGCTCACTATATTATGTCTGATGCTCGTTCACTGGATTTCCTTGAGCAAGCCGTCAGACATTCTCGGCACTATGACCTCGGTATTAATTTCATTACTCAAACGCTTGAAGAATTCTTTGAACATGAACAATCTGAAGCTATTGCTCAACAATGTTCATTAAAAAGATTCCATAAATTAGAATCTGGATTAACAGATGAGATTAAAGAAGTTTTAAGTCTTAATGATGCACAAGTAGGATTTATTAAAAATGCTGAACCGGGTAGTGAGGAAACAGGATACTCTGAAGCATTATATGGTGTTGATGAACATGGATATGTACCCGTTAGAATTTATCCAAGTGATTTAGAAATACAAGCTATAACAGCCGCAGGTGGATAATAAAGTTCCAACCGTTATTAATAAAACTAATAGGATTAAGTATACATAGTATATGTAATAAATGGTACATATTCCAACAATTCATATAGACGATACTATACGGAAGGCAACAAATACACTTGCGGAAAGTATGAATGATGAGATAAATTTAATTCATGTTAAACCTCCAGAACAAAGTGATGGTATGGACATTGCAAATGAATTTTTAGAATCCGTTCATTTAATTGAGCATAAAAAAAGATTTCTTCGACCAGATAAAAATATAAGTCCTACATGTGGGATGGAAATATGGTATGAAGATAATACAATTAAATTTATGTTTTATACTCCAAACAAAGAAGTTGAACAAGAATATAGACAACAATTAACAGGATATTATCCTGAATGTGAAATAGCTAAACAAACGCCCAGTGAAGGTATGTTTATTCGTGCAGATAAAGAAAAAACCGAATCAATGGCTGTTATGCAATTTCAATTATCAAATCATTATTTCATGCCTTTAGCTAGTCCTGTTTCAGAAGACAACGAATTAGAATCTGACCCATTAAAACGAATCATTAACGAAATTGATACTAAAGATGATACAAGATTAGTATTGCAGTATTTATATAAACCTGCTCCATATGATTGGACAGAAGGACAACAAACTAATTTAGAAACAAAAGCTAAAAAAATTCAAAATAAAGGTGGATTTAAGACACGTTATTGGGGATTAAAAATTGATGAGGTAGATGACCCCGGTATATATGAAACAGCAGCATCTGAAATGCGTGCAAGATTAAATAAATCTGCATATTTCCTTAATATAAGATTAGCTATTATATGTTCTGGTAACACTCAAGAACAAGCTGATAGAAAAGCAACAGCAAGAGGAAAAGCTGTCGTTAATACATTAAGACATTTGTATGCAACAAGAGCAGGTCAAACAATTGTTCCAAAGAAATATAGAATAAATAAAGAAAGAAATGCAAAAGAACTTCTTGTAAATATGATTGAACGAAATGAAACATATATGAAAAGACCTAAAAGATTCCATGAATGGTTATGGCATAGACTAACACCAAATAATGATATTATTATATTAACAGCAGGAGAATTAGCTGGTCATGTACACTTACCAAGTCAAGATGATGTTAGTACTGGAGCAATTAACTTTAAAAGTGACATGGTTTCAGGTGAAGTTCCACCTGATGTAGAAGACTTTGAACCTGTATCTAAAGAAGAAAGGAAAGAATTTGATGAGGATGAAATTATTGATTTATCAGAAGAAATTGAAGAAGAAACATTTGAAACGAATACAGATGATGAAGATACGCCGTCAACATTATTTGATGAAAATGGTGATTAAATATGGGATTATTTGATAAATTATTTGGTTCTGATGACCCGATTTCAACAGAATTAGAACGTGTTGAGGAAGAAAAAAAGATGAAATCAAAAAATGAAGATGATGAAGAAAATTCAGAGTATGAATTGGAACCTGTAGATGAAGAAGAATTTCCTCCAGAAAATGTTTTATACGGTAAAAAATGTTGGCCATATGAAATTGACCCTGTAGATAGTAAAAAATTATCTGGTCGTGAATTATACACGATTGATGATAATGGGGATATGTATATGGGAAAGGATATTCGTGAATTAATAGAAAATAGAAGACATGCTCCTGAAGATGCGACACGCGTTGGTTATACTAAAGATAATGTAAAAGGCGTAAAAGATGTATATATTGACCATGATGCTCTATTTAGACATATTGCTTTATTCGGTCAAACAGGATATGGTAAATCAACGTTAATGCGTAACATGTTGTTACAATGGATTAATGCAGGATTTGGAATATGTTATGTAGACCCAAAAGGTGATGACTCTATAGAATTGCTAGAGCAATTACCACCGCATCGTGTAGATGATATTGTATGGGTTGAACCCGGTTCAAGTAGAGATAAACAAGTTGGATT
>SL_4KL_010_BRINEDRAFT_10001290_pt1 | contig 13809 bp, 13 predicted proteins | sample SodLak_010_BRINE_2_FD_10664 | JGI IMG/M metagenome (IMG submission 10664)
ACCGCGAGTGGGTAGCCAAGCTAGGCCAACGGCGCAGCGTTGAGGGCGCTGTCCCGTAGGGGTCCGCCGGTTCAAATCCGGTCCCACGCATCGCAAGCGCGGTCCCAACGGGACCGTGATACGCGAGGCAGGCGTGGAACCGCAACGGTTCCACGAATCGCCGAACGGGCGTTGCCCGTGAGGCGGCTGTGCCGCCGAGCGAGTCGATGCAGGTGATCTCCCTTCGCGGACATCACCCACGCATAACTTTACTGACGAACGCTACTCGAGAGCGACGCCACTACAATGTCTCGTATGGGCATGACTGATTATCGAGTAGACAGGTGACCGAGAAGCCACAATGATAGAAGTGTACACGGTGGGGTGTGCCAATTAGGAGACACCCTATCCCCTGATACTGGACCGTTCCTGAGACGACCGAACCCCGTCGGGGCGGGGCTGTCAGTGGCTCAGTTCACTCAGCATTGACCAGGTGGCCAGCAGTCGTCATCATCGTCATCATCGTCCCCATCCGTTGGCCCGTCGTGCTCGTAGGCGTCCCACAGTTCGAAATCGTCGTTGAACGCCTCGGTCTCGACGTTGCCGAGCGGAGTGTCAGTGAACCGAAGGTCAGTTCCGAGATCTCGAGCGAGATCGTTGAGCGTCGCCACACCCTCCGCGGGGACGTCCGTATCGGCCTTGAGGATAACGGCACCACCGTCTGCGATGTAGGCGGCCAACGCGTCTACCTCATCGTCGCTATACTCGAAGCCGGCATCGGGTGGCGTGATGATCACCGCGTGTCGACCCTCGTCGACGTCGAGCCACTCGCTGTCGAGGACGTTGATTGCCTGGAACCACATCGCATCGAGGCCCTCGATAAACCGATGGAAGGCCTCCTGCCCCTCGAAACTGAGATCGTATGAGGCCGCAAACTGGCCGTGGCCGCCCTCGATCAGCAGCATGTCGTCGTCGACGGCTTCGTCCGAGAGTTCTCGCGCGAGGTTGGCACTGAACACGAAGTTCTCGTCGTCATCGTCCTCCCAATTGTCGGCGTTCGTGACACCGCCGACGAGGGCGATGTGGCTGTCGGTATCGACGCCAACCACTGCGTCCCCATCGTCGGCCCAGACTGCAGTCTCATCGTCCGTCGCGTCGATGGCCCGAGCACTTCGAAACCGGAGAGTCTGGACGTCACGGTTCCAGCGTTCCTCCGTCGACTCCGCGTCGGATTCCTCCCACACGGCCAACCCTGCCTCGTACGCGTCCCAGTACGCCTCGACGTACTCGTGGTGATCGGTAAACGCAGAGTTGTAGGGCTTGGCGTAGCCGTCCTCAATCACGTCGTAGTTGTACACCTGTCCCTCGCGTTCGTGCCCGTCAGGGTACCCGTGGTACGCCAACAGTCGACCAAACAGACCACGGGCAGGGAGTTCAGCCTCGTCCACCCAGAACGTGATGACGTCGCCTTCGTCAAACAGACTCTCGGCGTACTCGGTCGCCTTCTGACCCATGTCATCGAGATATCCCTCGTCCTCAATCCCGCGGAACTCCTCCGGATCATTGCCGACGCTCGGTGTTTCCGGGGTGTCCTGTCCGAGGTGACGAATCGTGTCCTCCATCCCCTCACGACCCTTGTCCAGGTGTTCGACGTCGAACGTATCGCCGTCGATAATGTCGACGATCTCCGCCTCATACTGCTCACCAGGATTGAATCCCGCACCGGGACGATACTCGAACCACTCCGGGTGGCCTTCGAGGTCGTAGTTCTGGGTGATCGGCCAGTCGTCCCAGTCGAAACCCGGTTCTGATTCGACCTCGTCGTCGTCGAACCGGAAGGCGAGATCCAGTGCCGAGGCGAGGTGGTTGAGGTCGTCCGTGTCCCAGCTATCGGCTTCGTTGAACAGGAAGACCGGATTGCCTGCTGCCGCGAACTCCTCGATGGCCGCAATCTGGTCGTCGTCGTGTTCGTCGTCGGGAACAGGGATCAACAGTGCATCGGCGTCCTCGAGGTCAGCGGTGAGGTCCGTGGCGGATTCGATCGTGTGGCCTTCGCTTCCGACCCAGGCTCCGAATTTGGTGTAATCCGTCTCGAGAGTGTAGTTTGGGTCCACCTCGTCGAGCAGGATGGTTGCCTCGCTACCAGCGAACGATTCGATGATGTTCAACAGCACGACGTCCTGGCCGTAATCGAGGGCAAAGTCACCCTCGGCGTCGTCGACGAGCAGTGAGCCGCTGCCGAAGAAATTGCCGTCGGCGGCCCACAGCGGGACCGGTTCGTCGCTGTACTCACCGGCCGTTGCTCCGTCCTCGCTGTAGACGAAGACGACGTCATCGTCGGTGAGTCGTTCGTGGTTCGCATCGAGCAAACTCGAGGTTTCGTTGAACACGAGTGGTCCGATGGGGCGGTTGTCAGGATCGACGTGATCCGTTGCCGTGGCCGGATGAACGACCGATCGGCCGAGTGCCGTTGCGCCGAGCGCGGTGGCGGTCGCCGCGATGAATCGTCGACGCCGTATCTGCCATGCCATTGCGTGGCGAACTCGTTCACCCCACACTATTAATTTTATCAAAGAAAGTAGAAAAACGAGTGTAGAACTATATTGATCCAACAATGTTGTTCAAAGAACATGCAACGAAACCCTCTATCACCCATCGATGAACAGAGACGCTATCTCGATTGACGGTGGAAACGATCGAATCACAACGTTTTCACTGGTCCACGGAGCACTCGAGGGCAATGAACTTCTTCGATCGATTGCACGACCGGATCGTTACGGTCGACAGCGTACTCAGTATCGGCCTCGATCCGGACCCGAAGCGGATTCCCGACCACCTCCAGGAGTACGACCTGCCGCGGTGGGCGTTCAACCGGCGGATCATCGACGCGACGCACGAACACGCCGCCGTCTACAAGCCAAACGCGGCGTTCTACGAAGATTCCGACGGGTGGGCCGCGCTGCAGGAAACCATCGCCTACGCCCACGGGAAGGGTGTACCAGTCCTGCTCGACGCCAAGCGGGCGGATATCGGGAATACGACTCGCCAGTACGCCCAAATCCTCGAGGATGGCGGCGGCGGACTTGCCGCCGACGCGATCACGGTCAACCCATACATGGGTAGAGACTCCCTCCAGCCATTTCTGGCGAACGAGGAGGCTGGTGTCTTCGTCCTCTGTCGGACCTCGAATCCAGGTGGCGCTGACTTACAGGACCTCGAGCTCGAGACGGGCGAACCGTTGTACGAGCGCGTGGCCGCGCTGGCCGACCTCTGGAACGAGAACGACAACGTCGGCCTCGTCGTTGGGGCGACGAAACCCGAGGAACTCGAGACGTTGCGCGAACAGGTGCCCGACCTGCCGTTTCTCGTTCCCGGGGTTGGGGCCCAGGGTGGGGACGTCGAAGCCGCCGTCGAGTATGGGTTGGCCAACGGCGTCGGCCTCGTAAACTCCTCCCGGGGGATCATCTTTGCGGGCGAGGGTGCCGGCGAGGACTTCGCGAAAGGGGCCGAACAGGCCGCCAAACGCCTCAAGGCCAAGCTCAACCAGTACCGAGACTGAGTTACGTTCGTGGGTGCCCACCGGGGCGGTTTCCAGCGGCATGGATTCTTCGTGGTGATGCCAAAACGTCCTCGAGCGGGCACTCCCACCGATACGGGCGCACCGCTGGAAACCGGCTGAATCAAAGGGCCCGGGATCGAAACACGCCGTATGCATCTCGAGACGATCGTCGAACGCTTCGACGAGGAACTGCGGACCGATGACTATGCGGACCTCGATGGCAGCCCAAATGGGTTACAGGTCGGGCCCGATTCGAACACTGTCGACCACGTCGCCTTCGCCGTCGACGCCGCCGCAGAAACCATCGACGCGGCTGTCGAGGCTGGCGCAGATTTGCTCGTCACCCACCACGGCCTCGTCTGGGGGAGCCTCGAGCGTGTCACCGGCCGAACGTACGACCGCTTCGCGCCCCTGTTCGAACACGACCTGGCGCTGTACGTCTCCCATCTTCCGCTCGACGGGCATCAAGAACTCGGCAATGCGGCCGGGGTGGCCGACGTGCTGGGACTCGAGGAACGCGATCCGTTCGGCTCCTATGGCCCGGAACACGTCGGGCAGACGGGAATCCTCCCCGACCCAACCACGGTGGACTCGTTGGAGACGACGCTCGAGGCGGGGCTCGAAACCGGGGGCCGGCCGGTCCAGGTTCTGCCGTTCGGTCCCGACGAGGTCGAGCGTGTCGCGATCGTGACCGGCAGTGGTGTCGACTGGCTCGAGGAAGCCCTCGAGGTCGGGGCAGACGTCCTGGTGACCGGCGAAGGGAAACAGCAGGTCTATCACGAGGCGAAAGAAGCAGGCATCCACGTCGTGCTGGCAGGCCACTACGCCACGGAGACCTTCGGCGTTCGGGCCCTCATGCAGGAAGCCAGCGCGTGGGGTCTCGAGACGACGTATCTCGAGCAACCGACGGGGCTCTAGGGCAAATCCCGGCAGGACCTGCCAGTGCCCGCTATGGGTTTACGTCTCGAGTTCCTACACAAATCAATGAACGGCAGTATCCTGGAAACGATTGGCTCACCGCTCGTCCAGGTCGATTCGCCGGAGGGGGCGACTGTCGCTGCCAAAATCGAGTCGTTCAATCCCGGCGGGTCGGCCAAGGACCGTCCCGCACTGGCGATGGTCCGCGCCGCCGAACGCGACGGCACCCTCGAGCCCGGCGACCACATCGTCGAGCCGACGAGCGGAAACACGGGGATCGGCCTGGCGCTGGTCGCCGCTGCCCGCGGCTACGACCTCACGATCGTCATGCCGGCCTCGAAATCGAAAGAGCGCCAACAGCTCATGCGCGCTTACGGCGCCGACCTCGAACTGGTCGACGGCGAGATGGACGCCGCTCGAGCCCGCGCGGATGCCCTCGAGGCCGACGGCGCGATACAGCTCGGCCAGTTCGAGAATCCGGCCAACCCCGAGGCCCACTACCTGACGACGGGCGAGGAACTGGTCGAGCAGGTGGGCGAGCGAACCGTCGACGCCTTCGTCGCCGGTGTCGGCACGGGTGGAACGCTCTCGGGCATCGGGAAACGGCTCCGTGAGGAGTTCCCAGACGTCGAAATCGTCGCCGTCGAACCCAAGAAAAACGCCGTCCTCTCGACGGGGAAACCCGGAACGGACGAGTTTCAGGGAATGGGTCCCGGATTCGTCAGTGACAATCTCGATACGTCCCTGATCGATCGGGTCGAGACCGTCAGTATCGAAGACGCCGAAGCCGAGTGTCGACGACTGGCCCGCGAGGAGGGAATCCTGGTCGGCCAATCCAGTGGTGCCTCGAGCCTGATCGCCCGGGAAACCGCCCGAGAAATCGCCGAACCGGAACTCAAGTGTCCCGAGCTACCCGATGCCTTCGACGGCGCGTTGACTTCGGTTCCACAGACGGATGGCGGCCTCGAGACGGACGACTGTCCCCTCGTCGTAACGGTATTCTGGGATAGCGGTGAACGATACCTCTCGACGGGACTGTTCGACTGATCACTCTCGAGAACGGATTGTTTTGGAGGCGCTGGATCGGCGACCAGACGCGGTGATGGACTGTCAAACCGGTGTCGCCTCAGCCCAAAAATTCGCCTTCGCTCAACCGCACGACGAGCGTCTCCTCGACGTCGCGAAGGTCGTAAGTTGGCATCTCGCCATCAGTCCGCCGGACGTACAGCGGGTCGACCAGGGTTGGTGGCTCGCTCGAGCGTGCTGTCTCCCCCGGTGGTTGCTCTTGCTGTGTGCCGTCTGCTCCACCCCCATCGCTCGGTGCTGATGACGTCCCCTCGTGTCCACCGCTGACGGTTTGGGCGGACATCGCATCCGGGGCTGGGCTGGCCGGATTCGCGTCGGTATCGTCAGCCGATGCTGTTTGTGGTTCCGCGTCGGGTGCCTCGAGGCCGTAAATAAGCAGGTGTTCGCCCGTCTCTTCCGGCGTCAGGTCGCCGTTTCGAAGGGCGGTCGCGAGGTCACGCGAGAGCCACTCGTCGTCGCTCACGCTTGGTTCCTGAATCAGCACGCGGTCGACGAACCGAACGAGGTACCACTGGAGATCGTTGCACAGTGAGATTGCTGCCCCGAGACTCACTGTCCGCACGGCGATCGAGTTCGCGAAGGGTTGGTGGAGGTCGTAGGTCGAAAGCGCCTCCCGGGAGGTCTCTCGAGAGAGGAGTTCGTAGCGGAGGGTTACGTCGGGCGAGCCGACGAAGCAAACGCGCGTCACTGCTATAGTGTGTGGGTGTCTCGCTAATGTGGGTTTCGTCTCGGCGGTGGTCGTCGTGTTATCGGCCTGGGCCAAACAGGTGACCGGAGGTGCAGTACGTGGCCTCGACGTTTTTATCCGCGGCGCGTCATATCCAGGCATATGACTGGCGACCGCGCACGGACACAACTGGACCATCGAGCACCCACCGAGTGGCCGACGGAAGCCGAGCGCACCTACGCCGAGGCACAGGCCGACCTCGCAGCACAGTACGACCTCGAGGTCGGGGAGGATCTCGAATCCTGTGTCCTCGAGACCGATGCCGTCGGCCCCGTGCACTCCCTCGTCGCCGGTGACCCGACCGATCCGCCCGTCGTCTTACTCCACGGCGTGTCGGTGACGGCCGCGACCTGGATTCCATTGCTCCCTGCACTTGTGGAGGACTATCGGGTGTACGTTCCCGACCGGCCAGGGCGCGGGCTGTCGGCGGCCCCGAGCTATCGCGGGCACGATCTCCGGCGGTTCATGGTCGGGTATCTGCTCGAGTATTTCGACACCCTGGGCCTCGAGCGCCCCCACGTCGTCGGCAGTTCACTCGGGGGTCAACAGGCGTTTTTGCTCACCCTCGATCACGACCGTGTCGACCGATTGTGTCTGGTGGGTGCGCCTGGTGGTATCTCCCGCGAGTTCGACCCCATGTGGCGGTTGCTCACCGTTCGTGGACTCAACCGCCTGCTGTTCTGGCTGCAGAGCCGCGCCGATCCGCTCGAGAGCGCCCGTCAGTCAGCCGAGGATCTGCTAGTTGAGGACACGGCAGCAATCCCCGACGCGTTTTACGACGTGCTTGCGACCAACGGGGCGATCCCCGGTAACGTGACCAGCCTACGGTCGTTGATGAGCGAGCAGGGCTCGTTCGGCCGGATGCATCCCCTGTTCGATATTCGAGCGGAGATCGTCGACATCGAGCGTCCCACGGGGTTCGTCTGGGGCACCGACGACGCGTTCTGGCCGCCCACGGTTGGCAAACCCGTCGTCGACCGGATGGCGGATGCGTGTCTGCTCGAGCTCGAGGGCCACGGCCACATGCCCTGGATGGAACCCGGCGACGAGACCGAAACGGCCGTCAGGGCAGTACTCGATGGCGAGGAACCCTGAGGACTCTCGAGCCGGTCTTACCTGCCCACGGCCTTCGCGGCACTCAGACCGGGACCCGTTCGGCGGCGGCCGCCGCCGCAACCGCTCGCTCGAGGAGGTCGTCAGGTTCGACCTGGAGTAAGCGTTCGTACACGGCGTTCGTTTCAGCGCGGTCGGGGGCGACGCGGTTGCAGCCGGCGTTGATCGTCGAATCGGCGAATGTATCGATCTCGCGGGCCCGCTCGACGACCTCGTGTTTGTCCCAGGTGAGCAGCGGCCGGTGAATAGGGAGTGTGGTTGCCCGCGAGGTGACGGCGAGGTTCTGGGCCGTCTGACTCGACTTCTGGCCGATTGCCTCGCCGGTGACGACGCCGCTTGCACCGGTCGTTTCAGCGATCCGCTCCCCAATTCGGTAGAAAAACCGCCGAAGCGAGAGCATTCGACCCTCCTCCATGGTTTCGGCGAGGAGCGAAACGGTGTCCCCACCTGGAACGCGATAGACGTCGAGGTCCGTGTTCGGGGCGTATCGAGCGAGGGTTCGAACGGTCTCGATCGCCCGTGCCTCGTGGTCTGGGCCGCCATATTCGCCGAGTGAGACGTAGACCGGGATGACGGGGGACCCTCGACGCATCATTTCGTAGGCTGCTACCGGGGAATCGATCCCGCCGCTAACGAGGGCGACCATCGGTGCCTGGGACCGAAGCGGGAGGCCACCCGGCCCCGGAACACGCTCGTAGAAGACGTAGGCGGCCTCATCGCGCACCTCGACGCCAAAGGTGTGATCCGGGTCGTCGAGGTCGACCCCAGGGTCGAACCGATCCTCGACGGCATCCCAGACCGCCTGGCCACCCACTCGAGCGACGTCCTCGCTCGTAAACGGGACACGTTTGTCGGCGCGAGAGGCGTCGACGGCGAAGGTTCCCTCGTGGTAGGTCTCACGTGCCGTCTCCGCGAGGGCGGCACAGATCGCCTCCAGTTCGGGGGGGACAGTGATGGCAGGGCTGGCCGAGACGATTCCGAAGACGTCGCTGGCGGCCTCGGCGACGGGAGCTACGTCGGCCCCAGACGCTACGTCCACCCTCGGGCGGTTCCAGTCGTGCACGACCGTGCCCGGCACCGCGCGGTCCTCCAGGATCGCCTCGAGGTTCTCGAGGAGGAGGTCCACCATGTACCGCTTGACGGTGTTGCTCTTGGTGTTGAGGTCGCCGTGACGGAGGAGGACCGTGTCGGCGGCGGGCGGGTGCATGGAGAGGCATAGATGACCCGGCGTATAAGGGCGTTGCGAGGTGTCTGTATATGAGTTGGGGGATGCCTCTGACTGGGTGAAATGCTGATTTGGCGCTGTTGCATTCCTTCAGCGATGATGGAAACTACGCGGTAAATACCGTGTGTGAGTGTGGCAAGTCGGTCCCTGGGATTTCAAGAAGAGACCAGTGAAGGTGGGGAACAACCCGAAAAGATGGGAAAGGACAGCCAAAAGAAGCAGGGTCAGTTGCCTCCGGCGAGGAAGTGTACGACAACGACGGAGCGGTTCTCAGGCAAGTCCGAGGATATGAACAGGGTGGGCACAGTTCAGTATTGAATACGGTCGGGCGGGACACCGTGTGAGACGATGCTAACGACGCCGAACAGGGGTAGGGTTTCGCGTGCCGGGTGACCGTTTATCGCCGCACGGATCGAATCTACAGGAGAGATGCTCGAACTCTACCAGGCGGAGGGCTGTCCACACAGCAGCGAGGTCCGTGGGACGCTGACTGACCTCGGCGTCTCCTACGTGATCCACAACCCACGTCAGCCCGGCAGTGAGGGTGGCGACGTACTCAACGAACAGGTGCAGGCAGCGATGGAGCGTATCGGCGGCGAGGACTCGATTCCGTTCCTCGTCGACACCAACCACGAGGAGACGCTCTATGAGAGTGAAGATATTGTGGCCTACCTCGAGGAACACTACACCACCTAGCTCGGCGTCCCATGTCTTTTCCCAGCGACGGTGCACGGGATTTCTATCAACTGCTGACGGGGTCGGTCTCCTCCGCACACCAATCTCTTTCCGGGTTCGTACCCCCGACCGATGGAACATGAGGACCAGTAGACATCAGCGTTGAAGCGGATGCTGGGGAAGGACTCCCGCAATGGTAGCTAGGATAATCAGCAATTTCCGTTTCATCGAGCGTGAGCAGGATGAGTGCTGACGCGTTCGCCTCCAGCGTCCGCCCTCTGGCCTATTGTTCGTCTGATCCTTGCAGTCGGCCACCGATTTCCTCGGGATGGTTACGCAGAGGCCATGTCACGACAGGAATCAGCACACTCTCGGAGCACGTCAGCACAGACCTGGCAGTGTTCTTCGTCGTGTTGTTCGCACTCATCTGCACACTCTTCACACAGATCCGCACACGTTTCTGCAAGATCGCTACTGTAGCTAGAATTACGAGCCATCCAACGAGCGTGCATCGTTGTGAGGTCAGCAACATCCCGACAGAGGCGGATACATCGGGCCATCTCTTCACTCATCTCAATACATCCATCGGCACACCATTCACACGCTTGAGCGGCTTCGAAACAGTTGTCAATGCACTCAGCCATCCGGTCGTCCTCACTGACGTGGTCGATTTGAGTTAGCGCCATTCGATACCGCTCCACTTGCTGTTGAAATAAAACGAGGGCTTGGATATGCATCCAGTGAGCGGGTGGTTTCACTCCTTTCGATGTGGAATAACCGAAGCGTCGTGCTGCACTCCTTCTCTGTATGCAACACTACGCATGCGGGCTCTCACCGATGAGGATTTTCCACAGAGGCTCTGATTCAGTCCGGATAGCTGTTTCGTTCGCCTCTGTCTGCGCCGAGAACAAACCGATCCGTTCGATTGCCGAAGGATTCGCCGTCTCGGAAACTATTTTTGTTCCAGCAGCCACTGTTCGGGTATGTTCGTTCTGGTAAACCTGAAGACCTATCCGTGCGACCCAGTCGCCGTCGCCGAAGCCGCCCGCGACGTCAACGAGACGACAGACGCTCGAGTCGCCGTCGCACCACAGGCGACCGACATTGCTCGCGTCGCCGACACCGGTGTCGAAACGTGGGCCCAACACGTCGATCCGATCGAGTACGGGAGCAACACCGGCCACACCCTCGCCGAAAGCGTCGCCGATGCGGGCGCAGTCGGGACGTTGATCAATCACTCCGAACACCGCCTCAAACTCGCGGACGTCGACGGAGCCGTCGCCGCTGCGGAACGCGCCGGCCTCGAGACGGTCGTCTGTGCGAACAACGCCGCACAGGTTGGGGCCGCGGCCGCCCTCGGCCCGGACGCCGTTGCCGTCGAGCCACCGGCACTGATCGGCACCGGCACGCCGGTCAGTCAGGCCGATCCGGATATCGTGACCGACGCCGTCGAGGCCGCAGCGGCAGTCGACGAGGACGTCACCGTCCTCTGTGGTGCTGGCATTTCGACCGGCGACGACGTCGTCTCCGCACGTGACCTCGGCTCGAGTGGGGTGCTCCTCGCCAGTGGCGTCGCCAAAGCCGATGATCCGGAGGCTGCACTCACCGACCTCGTCTCGTCGCTGTAACGACCCGCCCAGACGTTTTTGATCGGTGCACGCGTAGGTTCGGACTGATGAGCCAGGAGCAATCCGTGGCGGTCACGCTCGAGAACCGGCTGATGAGTCAGGGTGTGTACGTGACAGCCCTCGACATCGCGGGGGCGGACATCGACCTCGAGTACGAGATGGTTCACGACCAGCCGGGAGTGACGACACACGAGGTCGGACTGGTGGTCCGAACCATCCTCCAAGTGGCAGAAGAACGTGACTCGTGGGAGCCTGGCCGGCTCGAGGCGCGGGCGTACTCGACGTCGGGTGATCGGCGCGGTGACTGGCACGTTCGTGGGGAGTGGATCACCGGTCTTGGCGACTCGCTCACTGAGATCGAATTTTCCGAGCGTGTGTTAAATACGATTACGCACGAAAATATGGGTAAATAGATAGCTTGAAGAAGTGTTATTGTCTTTTAGTTTGTACGAAATACAATGACCGGAGAACAGGTATTCGTCTCACATGCCCCTGCAGACCTCGATCTCGTCCAGGAACTGTTCTCGACGGTCAAGAACTTCCCCTTTGGCGTTCACATCGCCTTAGAAGAGATCGAATCGGGACGCTCGAGACAGCGCCTCGAGGGACGACTGGCCAATAGCGACGTCGTGGTCCCGGTATTGACACAGCGGTCGGCGATCAGTCGCTGGGTCAACCAGGAGATCGGGTATGCACGCGCCAAGGGGATTCCGGTGCTCCCGTTGTACGAGGAAGCCGATCTCCGAGGTGCGTTCATCACTGACGTCGAAGGCGTCGAGATCGATCGTGAGAATCCCTCGTTTACGATCTTCAATCTGCTCTGTCGGCTCCGGGGTGAACTCGCACCCCTGGGTGCGTTGTCGGTGCCCAACTGGTACATTCGGTTCCCGTGTACGGTTCCTAACTGTGGCCACCCGGTGACCCTCGACATCACCCAGGGCCAGACGAAACTCTGGAAACTCCACAAACACGGCAAATCGATCACGACGACCTGTGACTCCTGTGAGTCCGTTTACTACTTCGACCCGGCGACGATCGGATTCCTGGGTCGTGGCGATGCGGACTGAGTGGAGCCGTTGGATGTACAACACCACGAAACGGGGACAGTGTCCAGACTCGAGGCCGTCTCGAGCGGTTGTGCCGGTCGATCACTTCAGCCGGTCGTAGGCTTCCTTGACGAGTTTGAACGCCGACTCGCTGCCACTTTTTCGATCCGGGTGCGCGTACTTTATTTGGGTCAAAAAGGCCTCCCTGATCTCCTGGTCGGTGCTATCGGCGTCGATTCGCAGGATCTCTCTGGCTTCGGCCCGTCGCATCTTGATCGACTTGACGACGCCTTTGTGTTCGGCTAACGCCTTACAATCGGGGCACATCTCCTCGGTGCGATCGTCGATCGTCGTGACGTGGTACAGTTCTTCGTCACACCACTCGTGGCACTGACTACAGAGTTGCCGCGGGGTGGCGAGTTCGGTCGACTCTTCGTCCGACGTTTCGGCCGATTTGTTCGTCGCTATCGTCTCAGCCCGATCGCCTCCACCAGACTCACTGCCATGTCCTGGGACCTCTTCGAGGCATCCAGGACAGCACGTAATGACGGTCCCGTCCGGCAAGACGGCGTCCTCGAGGTCGTGTTTCGGGACGTCGCTTCGACAGCCCTCACAGGTCCCACGGCCGCTCGAGTCGTCGACGCTCGACAGTTTTTCGGCGACTTCTCTGGCGTGGGGTTCACAGGCGTCACAACACGCCAGTCGTTCGCCATCGGGCATCGTGACGGTCGTCAGTGACTCGAGGGCGACCGACTGCCCACAGCCATCACAGCGTTCACGACGGTCGTCCACCACAGCCATCTGGTAAAAACCTTGGTGTGATCAAGTATTAATCCTCCCCTCTTATCGCGAGCCGTGGTGGTGATCGGTCCGTTGAGACGAGGTGATTGCGGTCATCACCGCCCGGTCTGTATACCGGGCAGGAACTTTCTATGGGCGTCTCACTCGCCGTCGACCAGCGCTTCGTACTGTGCTCCGGTCTGTTTCAAGGTTTCCGTCGAGTAGAGTCGCTCGTGTTCGACGGGGAGATACTCCGCGGCCAACTCGTCGATTTTGGCGTCGACAACGTCCTGATCGCGGCCGTGAATCATCGTGAACAGATTGTAGGGCCAGTCCTGTGCGGGCCGCCGTGGTCGGTGATAACAGAGCGTGACCGATGGGAGGGAGCCGGTTCGTTCGCCCCACTCGTCTAAGCGTTCGTCGGGAACGTTCCACACGACCATGCAGTTCGAGTTGAAGCCCGTCACGACGTGGTTGACGATACAGCCGATGCGCTTGATACAGCCGTCGTCTCGTAGGCGCTCGATCGCCTCGAGCACCTCGCTGGTGTCGACCGGGCGCTCGAGTGCGTCGGTCAGATTGGCGGCGATATCCGCGTACGGTGTGCGGGTGAGGGGGAAGCCATCCTGAATCTCGAGCAAGAGCGCCCCATCGAACGCAGAGAGGTCACCGGCGGCATCCTCGCTGATTCGAGTGGCGCTCGCGTCGGTTCCGTCCTCGAGTGATTCCCGGGCGAAGCGATCGCTGTTGACGACGGGGAACTCGAGGTCGATGTAGTAGTCGGTGAGCATCGGGAGGACGAGTACGGTACAGCCCGTCCGTGTTTCGATGTCTTCGAGGATCTCGTCACGTTTCGCCCTCGAACCCGCGGTGACGACGAACCACATGTTCCACTCGTGGTCCCGTGCGTAGTTGTGGTTGACCTGCCGATAGCCGTTGATGACGTCTGCGACCTCGTCGAACCGGTCCTCGGGAGCCTTGACGGCAGCGAGCGTCGACGAACCGATCACTGGTGGGTTCAGGACCGCTCCGAACCGCCGGAAGATGCCGTCGGCTCGAAGCCGCTCGACGCG
>SL_4KL_010_BRINEDRAFT_10001292_pt1 | contig 13797 bp, 11 predicted proteins | sample SodLak_010_BRINE_2_FD_10664 | JGI IMG/M metagenome (IMG submission 10664)
GAGATCCGCACAATTGTGCCGGTGAAGCGGGCCGACGGATCAACCGTTTGGCTGATCGCTCGCTACAATGACACACCGGTTATATTAGAGAAATAAATTTGGGCTTTAATTAATGAGTAGATAAATCTGGTAGGGTTGAATATTCAACTTTTTATTTAGAAATACTTCATCGTCACCCCATAAATCATTTACACTATTACCTGACCAAGAGTTGGGGCAAAGTTCAGCTACTGATTGCTCCAATTTATGCTCGCTGAAATTTCCAATAAAGTGCAGTTTATTTTGTTCATTTTGTCTGGTAAACGAAAACAGATGTTTGTTGCTGATAACCGGAAATTCCGTTTCTCTCAATCCAAACAGTTTATCAGATGAACGTATTTTGATCATTTTCTGCATGTTTTGAAACATTCTTCTATTCAAAGAAGATTCTTTTTCAATCTTTTTGAAAGTTGAAACATTTAATTTAATTCTGTGAACCCATCGGGAATCTCTTTTTTTATGAGGTTCATCACGATAGCCATAATCATTTGTTAACGCCATTTCATCACCGAGATAAATTAGTGGTATACCGCCAATAAACATGCTTACGGCGTACATGAGGGTCATTCGTTTAATGGCTAATTCGCACTCTTCAGGGTCGTTTTCATCTAATCCCTTTTCGAGGCCGGTAAGTGATGCCGCCATGCCGCAGATTCGCATATCCCCGGTATCGGGGTTGTGCTGAAATGCTTCTCCGCATGAAAATGAACCGGCAAACTCCCCGGCATAAAACTGATTTAGAAAACGTCGATGATCATTTCCATTAATTCCAAGTTCAGCAGCATCTTCATCCGAAAAAGTCCAGCCAATATCGTCGTGGCTGCGGACATAATTGACCCAGGCTGTATCATCGGGAATTTGAAAACGGTTCTTCATGGAGTGTTGAAGCAGTTTCACATCGCGGGTAGCAAGCGCTTCCCACATTAATGCCATGAGCAGGGGGTTGTATGATAATTCACACTCCTCTTTTGAAATGTAGCTATTGACAAAATCAGGGTGCACAATAGCTTCGGATTTAAAAACAACCGCCGGGGCAGCGATATTTGTTATTGCATTGAGTGCTTTTACAAGCATATGTGCTTCGGGCTGATTTTCTGAGCTTGTACCCAATTTTTTTCCCGTGAACGCAATGGCATCAATCCGAAGAACTTCTACGCCAATGTTTGCAAGAAACAACATCTCTCCGGCAATTTCTCGGAATAAATCAGGATTTTGATAGTTCAGATCCCATTGATAATTATGAAAAGTAGTCCAAACCCACTTTTGAATTTCAACCACCCAGGTAAAATTTCCGCGACGGGTATCTGGAAAGATTTCTCGAAGTGTACTGTCATACTGATCCGGGATTGTCCGGTCAGGAAACATATAGTAGTAATCCTGGTATTTTTCTTCTCCGGCAAGTGCTTTTTTGGCCCAGGTATGTTCGTTTGAGGTATGGTTGAAAACGAAATCGGCAACAAAGGAGATGCCTTCTTCCCTAAGTGATTTGGTAAGGCTTTTCAGGTCATCTAACGTGCCTAAATCTTTTCGGACAGACCGATAATCACTTACGGCGTAACCACCATCATTTTCACCTTCCGGGCAGTCGAAAAATGGCATCAGGTGGAAATAATTTAAATTCAGTTTTTTAAGATAGGGTATACGTTTTTCAACACCTTTAAGATCTCCGGCAAAAAGATCGGCATACGCCATCGCGCCTACGATATTGTGGTCTTTGTACCACTCGGGGTTATCTATTCGTTTCTCATCATGGGTTTTGAGATCTGCCGGACGTTTGGAATGATAATCAATAGCGGTGTAAAGCAATTCTTCAATTTGGTAAAAAAAATCCGCCCTATGACCGTAAAGAGGGTAGAGGTTTGAAAACAGTAGTGAAAACTCATTATTAATTCTTTTTTCAAGCCGATATTTGTCGGTTTTGGCAACGTTACGAAGCTTTAACTCAATACGGGGCAACAGTTTTTCAAAACAGTTTTTTGCTTCGGGTATCATGCAGTATTTGTAGTCTTCAAATTTAAGATCTTGTTACTGTATATATTATTTAACTAACCTCTCTTAGAATTGCTGCATCCGGATCGGGAATTCCTCCTTTCTGTTCAGCAACCCATCCGGCGTACCTGTTAGCTTTTTCGAGCCTGTTTTGGGCAGGTGTTCCTTTTAAGGTGTGATGGATAAAGCAGGCCCAAAATGCATCACCCACTCCAACAAAATCACCGTCATGCTTTTCAAGTGTGGCTGCGGGTTCATCAAACCGTTGCCCTTCAGTGTTAAAAAAACTACAGCCATCACCACCACAGGTGATAATTATTCCACGTAAACCGAATTGGGAGATTAATTGATTACTGTCCTTTAAGCTAAACATGTCGGATACTTGATGCCACTCATCCCGGTTAAATTTTACGTAGTTGGCGTGATGGAGAGAGTTTTTGATGATCTCTTTCGATACGAAAGGTGGTCGCAGGTTCAGATCCAGGAATTGGGCAGAAGCAGGTGGAAGAAGGTCGAATATTTTATTTAAAGTTTTTCGGTTGGTTGGGGAGCGTTGTGATAATGTGGCAAATGAAAATGCCCGGGCATCGGAAACTGTTTTCTCTGCATTTTCAGTAAGGGTAATGTGATCCCAAGCCACATCTTCATTAATCTTGTAACTCGGTTCGCCCTCTTCATCAATCAAAACAGACACGGTTCCGGTTGGATACTCACTCCTTAAGATAAAGTCATCTTTAAGTTCATTCTCTTTCATTAATGCTAATAACTCTTTGCCATCTTGGTCATCGCCAATTGCAGAAATGAGGCAAGATTTTCTACCAAGGTAATGCAGGTGAACACTTACGTTAAATGGAGAACCGCCGGCTCGTTTATAATCCGGGAACTGATCCCATAAAATTTCACCAAAATTAATAATTGCTTGGTCCATGATTACAGATTCTGAAAAAAAATATTAAAATAAAGTACTTAATAGCACTACCAGAAATATCCTACGATAGCGGCTGTAATTCCAAGAATTACAATAGATTGATACCGATAGTTTTTCCACCATTCCAGGCCTTCAAGGTCTTTGGTTTCAGCGTCGTACATCTTTTTGCTCCAGGTATATTGCTCCACAACATCCGGATCAGGTGCTTCTGTGTTCATACTTACTGAAATCATTATACCACCATTGATCAATAGCAATACAAAGCATGCATAGAGAAAGTGAATGTCCATCATACCAAATATTTCATTGGCAAAGAACCCGGTGATTCCGAGAGGAATTCCGATTGCTAAGGAGTAGAATGCCCCATGCCGATTCGCCCGTTTCCAGAAAATTCCCATAATAAAACAGACGACAACAGGTGGGGTGATATAGGCGAGGATAGATTGCAGGTAAGTCCAAAGCGTTTCAAACTGGATAATTTGTGGGGCCCAAAGTACAGCAAACACCATGAAAAGAAACGTGACCAAACGGCCTATATTCACCAAAGCTTTCTGTGAGATCTCGGGTTTATAGTGTTTTACAAAGTCCATTGTAACGAGCGTGGACGCCGAATTCAGCGTGGAGTCGATGCTTGACATAATGGCTGCAATCATGGCCGCGATGATAAATCCGCGGATTCCAACAGGGAGTAGATCAAATGTAAGTGTTGGAAATACGAGATCGGGATTCGGAAGTTCCGGGTAAAGCACGATGGCGATGGTTCCCGGCAGTACCATTAAAAAGAGCACCGGAAGTTTCAGGAGTCCGGCGAATAATGCTCCCCAGCGTCCATGATTCAGATCTTTAGCTCCTAATGTACGCTGTACAATAAACTGGTTGGTAGCCCAGAAATAGAAGCCGATAATAAATACACCCGTAAACAGACCGGGCCAGGGCAGGAAATCGTCATCTGCCGGTTGAATTAGGTTCATCCCGCCTTCAGGTGCAGCATTAACAAGTTGATCCCAGCTATCGAGCTGTGCAAAAGCCAGAAATGCAATTACAACTGAGCCGATTATTAGAATAACGGCCTGAATTGTATCGGTAATCACAACGGCAGAAAGACCTCCAAAAATAGTGTAGATACCGGCCAAAACTCCAAGGATGGCGATTGGAATCCAAATGGGAGCTTCAGGATAGAGCATCTGTATCACGATTCCTCCGGCATAAAGTCCCGCAGCAGCATCAATGAACATGTTTGCAAACACCGTAAAGCCTGAAAACATTACTCTGGATCGCCGATCAAACCGGGTTTCGAGAAACTGCGGCATAGTGTACACTTTGGCACGCAGGTAGAAGGGGAGAATGAAAAAGACGAAAAAGATAAGAATAACCGTTGCGGCCCACTCATAATTATAAACAGCGATTCCACGGGCATACCCCTCGCCGGCAAGGCCTACAAAGGAACTACCTGACATATTTGAGGCGTAAAGGGAAAAACCGACAAGCGGCCAAAGCAATGTTCGCCCAGCCAGGAAATAATCTTCAGAGTCTTTGGTATTTCTACCTACCCAATAACCAATGAAAAGGGTGGCAACAATATAAATAATGATTACAGCCCAATCGATCGGGGCAATTTCAAATTCTGCCATCGGTAGTTATTTGATTAAGGTCATCACTCTAAACATCAAATTTTAAAATGCTTATTTAATCAAATAAACCGTTTTATGCAATCATTAATGGACTGTTACTTTCCATCCATTGCGTAAATAATTCCGCCCCATACATGTTTGAGGAAAAGTTCTTCGGAGTAAGATTCTTCGGTATGGCCAAGAGCTGTGTAAAATGCTCGCCCTCCATCATATTCGTGGTACCACGCTACCGGGTGATTATCGGGATGTTCGCTGCCTTCATAGCTGTCGGTATCGAGTGTTAACAGAATATTGGTGTGATCGGGCAGCTCTTGAAAGTTGTACCATTCGTCCGACCTTTCCCACTCATCAGGAAGCATTTCGGTTGAGAGGTGATTACTATCCTCTACAAAAATTGTGGCGTCTCTTACGTTTGGATCGCTCGGGTGGCTTTCAAAGTATGCACCTACAAGTTCACCGTACCAAGGCCAATCGTATTCTGTATCTGATGCAGAGTGAATGCCAACAAAGCCGCCTCCATTTTGAATGTATTCTTTGAATGCCTCTCTCTGCTCATCTTCAAAAATGGTTTCAGTCGTATTAAGGAAAATTACTACATCATGAAGTGCCAGGTTTCCCGGGGTGAAGTAGCCGGCTTCTTCGGTGGTGGTGACAGCCACACCGTTATTGAGTGCCATTTCTGCAATTGCTGATTGGCCGACCTCAATCGATTCATGTCTCCATCCCTCGGTTTTCGAAAAGATGAGAATGCTTTTATCCGAACTTTCAATTACTTGATCCGGCTGCTCTTCTGCTCCATCTCCGCATGCGGTAAACAGGAGTAGTGACAGTAACAATGTAGCAGAGAAAATAGTGAATAGATATTTCATAATGGATGGTGTTCAGTTAGTAATAATTATTGGTAATTATTTAAATTATTTGGTGGGCAGTGGTTTAGTTAAAAGTAAAATTCCATACCAAAGGAGTGAGAGGTACCGTAACCGGTCGTAAATGGAATAAGAGCATAGTTAATGCGGATTGGTTCAACCGTAACTCCGGCACCAAAACTAACGGGCCGCTCAGTGGGTCCGAATTTATAACTTCCCTGCAGGTAAAAAAGATCAGCTGCCGTGGTGCTTATGGCTGTGACAAAAAAGTGATCGCCATCTTCACGATCTATAAAATCAGATCCTGATCTGTCATTTAGCGGTATGATATAATCAGCATGAATACCCACAAGTAAGGGAAGATCATTTTCTCCCGGTGTTGTAAACTCTACAACGTTAGCCATCATCCCGGCCTTAAAAGTTGCGGGCAGATCGGTTGATATGTTGTCCAGCTCCTGCATCCGGCCAATATTTTGAAGAACGGTGCCAAAGCGAATGCGCTCATCCATAATGGATGTAGAAATACCGCCGGTAAAAGCGTACCCGTTGGCTCGGAACTGAAAAACTTGCTCTCTTAAGTACTGGGCCGTAAGTCCCGCAGAGAAGGGCCCGAGCTGAAAAGCTCCCGAAGCTGAAAGAGACAAGTAGTTGATACCAGAACTTCCTCCGGGTTGATTGGAGCCACTAAGTCCATCAGACCGGGAATTGTAAACCCCCAGTGCAAAACTGTGCATATTATCGGGAAAATTAACTGCTGCAAACTGATTATTAACCCCGGAAACCCACAGAGTATAGTTTAGGTCGAGGTTTGATTGGTCATCAAAAACCAGTAGTGCGGGATTTGAAAACATTGATGCGGGCCCAAGCGGAGTAGCAGTGGTGGCTTCACCGAGGGAGAGCATTTTGGCAGTTGGCCCGATGGTTAAAAAATCGAGGCCGCTGCCTGTATCTTGACTCTGCGCATAAATTTCGGGCGCTGCAGTGATAAGTAGTAAAAGTGCTGCAATTTTTTTCATATTAGAAAACCGAGTGGGAAACAGGGTCGAAGACTATTTCCCATGTTGATGTTTTAAAACTGCAATATCAAACGCCTCAATGACCATGAGGAGGCTTTGAAAAAAACGGATATACTTCGACTTCATTCGTCGCTCCGCTCCTCATTGCGCACAGCAAGACGTTAAGCGTCACATTGAGCGTAACGAAACGTAGTGTAGTGAAGTCGAAATGTACAGCTTTAAGGTTTTTCAAAGCTTTAATAATGTAATGAAAAACTTGGAGTCAGTTTTAATTCCATTTTATCGTGGTAGTATCAATTGGATATTCACTATTAACTGAAGATAGGCGTAAACTTGTTGTTACTTTTAATTGCTTTTATAAGTGAGTTGATTTAGTTTCCATCCATGAAATTTAAAAGCGCACATATCTCTTGGTGGTGGCCAAATAGAACATATTTGGCAGTGGATTAGGTATGGCGTAAATCGATGTAAGAGCTTAAATCAAACCCACTGCAGTGAACTGTAGTGGGTTTTTTTATGGATACAATATGACATTTAAAGAATTTGAGAAGTTAGCAAAATCGTACTCAGCGATACCTGTTTCGCGCAGAATGATGGCGGACGTATTAACGCCGGTATCCCTTTTTCTATCTATTCGGGAAGGGGCAGAGTACCCGTTTCTGTTTGAATCGGTTGAAGGTGGAGAGCATCTTGCCCGATATTCGTTTTTGGGAAAAAATCCATATCAAACTCTCCGGTTTGATGGTGAGCACGTTACCCTTACGTCGACCGATGAAGACCCGATTTTGCTCAATGAATCTTACTTTGAAGCTCTCGAACGGCTCACAACGCAGCATTCGGAACCAACCATTCCGGGATTGCCAAGATTGACGGGAGGTGCCGTTGGATTTTCATCTTATGATACGGTGCGTCAAGTTGAGCACTTGCCCAACGTTCCAAAAAATGACCTTGATGTACCGGAAGCGATCTGGTCGTTTTATGATGAAGTGTATGCGTTTGATCACGTTAAGAAGCAGATTGTACTGATGAAGACGGTGTTTGTTGATGAGAACACCGATCTGGAAAAAGCCTATGAGGATGCTCAATCTGCACTGGGTGGGATGGAGAAATCCGCAAAACAGACAGTCTACTCAGATGCCGGATTTTCGCTGGATACCAATAACCTCCGGAGTAATCTCCGGGAGGAGCAGTTTTCTAAGATGGTGGAGAAAGCGAAAGAGTATATTTACGAGGGTGATATTTTCCAGGTGGTGCTTTCTCAACGTTTTGAGCTACCATTTGAGGGCGATCGCTTTACGCTATACAGGGCATTGCGCATGGTAAACCCTTCGCCATACCTCTTTTTCCTTGAGTTTGGAGAATTTTCGTTGGTGGGTTCATCCCCAGAAGTATTGGTACGCGTAACCGAGCGGGAGGCTCGACTGCTGCCCATTGCAGGAACACGGCCAAGGGGTAAGACTCATGAGGAGGATTTGGCACTGGAGAAGGATCTGAAAAACGATCCCAAAGAGATTGCCGAGCATGTAATGTTGGTGGATCTGGGGAGAAATGATCTGTCGCGGGTGTGTGAATCGGGCACGGTGCAGCTGGAACGAAACCAGGCGATTGAACGATTTTCTCACGTTATGCATATCGTTTCGGATGTTGTTGGAACCATGCAGGAGGGCAAGACCTCTGTAAATGCCTTGCAACAGTGTTTTCCCGCGGGAACGGTAAGCGGTGCGCCAAAAATTCGGGCGATGGAAATTATTGATGAGCTGGAGCCGAATAAACGCGGGCCGTATGCAGGCGCAGTTGGGTATTTCGATTTCTCGGGAAATATGGATACTTGCATTGCTATTCGAACCATGCTGGTGACAGAAGATTCGGTTTACATCCAGGCGGGAGCAGGTATTGTGGCCGACAGCAATGCCACCAAGGAATTTGAAGAGACAAAAAGTAAAGCAGGCGCACTTGTGGAAGCACTGAGTGTTGCATTGGAAATCAGAAATTAAAACATGCTCTTACAGCTCTAGACTAAACATTATGACTAAGAAAAAGACGATTCTTTCAGGCATTCAACCTTCAGGCAGGCTCCATATCGGGAACTATTTTGGGGCGATGAAACAGCATATTGCCATGCAGGAAGAGGGAGATGCGTTCTATTTTTTGGCCAATTACCACTCCCTCACATCCATCCAGAATAAAGAGAAGCTGGAAAATAACACGCGCGATGTAGTGTTGGATTACCTGGCTCTCGGGCTTGATCCCAAAAAATGCACGCTGTTTGCTCAATCTGATGTCCCGCAAACTACTGAACTGGCGTGGATATTGGGCACGTTAACACCGGTGTCGATGATGGAGAAGGGCGTGGCTTATAAGGATAAAGTGGCTTCCGGATTAAGCCCGAACATCGGCCTGTTTACATACCCAATTTTACAGGCGGCGGATATTTTAATCTATCGCTCCAATATTGTGCCGGTAGGGGAAGATCAAAAACAGAATATTGAGATTACCCGTGATCTGGCCGGGAAGCTGAACCGAATTTATGGAGAAGATCTTTTGACTATCCCGGAGGAGCATATCGTAAAATCTGTTGCAACGGTACCCGGTGTGGATGGCCGAAAAATGAGTAAATCGTACGGAAATACCATCAATATTTTTGATGAAGGAAAAACGCTGAAAAAGAAAGTGATGTCGATCGAGACGGACTCGGTTCCGCTTGATGATCCGAAAGATCCGGAAACATGCAACGTATTTGCCCTAATCAAGCTCTTCGCCGATAAAGAGAGAATCACAGATATTGCAGGAAAATACAAAGCCGGTGGGTATGGATATGGCCACGCCAAAAAAGAGCTTCTCGGTTTAATTGAAGAGTACTTTGCCGATGCCCGTGCCAAGCGAAAAGAGCTGGAGCAGAATCCCGGTTATGTGAATGATGTACTGAAAGAAGGCGGTAAAAAAGCCCGCGATCGTGCTGAACAAGTTATGGAACCAATACGAAGCGCAACGGGGTTATTCAGAAGCTATTAATTAGAAGTGAGTCATGAGTCTTGAGTTCAGAAGTAACTCAAGACTCATGACTATGGACTCAAGACTCATAAAATGATTTTAATAATCGATAATTACGACTCTTTCACCTACAACCTGGTCCATATAGTGGCTGCGGTTACAAAAGAGTACAGAGTGATCCGGAATGATGAATTGACGCTGGATCAAATTAAAGAACTAAATCCTGACAAAATTCTGATTTCACCCGGTCCGGGAAGGCCTGAAAAAGCGGGTGTTACGGAAGATGTGGTAAAAGACCTCGGTAAAACAACTCCGGTGTTGGGGGTTTGTCTTGGGCACCAGGCTATCGGACAGGTTTTTGGCGCCAAAGTGGTACACGCTCCCAGCTTGATGCATGGAAAAACCAGTCTCGTGAATCATGATGGGAAAACGGTTTTTGACCGGGTTGATAAAGGGTTTACAGCTACACGCTATCATTCACTGGCTCTTCAACCGGACAGCATTCCCGAAGAGCTGGAAGTATCAGCCCGAACGGATGATGATGTTGTAATGGGAGTTCGCCACAAAGAATACCCGATTGAAGGAATACAGTTCCACCCCGAGAGTATCCTTACGACAGAGGGGCCAAAAATTGTAAAAAACTGGTTGAAATTGAGTTATTAATAACTGTTTAATTAATAGTATTTCATATGCTTACAGATATTCTTGAGAAAATTTCTATTTACGAAAACCTAACTTCTGAAGAGGCTTCATCAGCTCTGCAAAAAATTGTAGATGGAGAAGTATCCAATGAAGAAGTAGCTGCTTTTCTTTTCGGAATGCGAATGAAAGGGGAGACGGTAGAAGAGTTAACGGCTTTTGTAAAAGTAATGAGAAATGCGGCGACATCCGTGGATGTAGATACAGACGGAGCCGTTGATCTGTGCGGAACGGGTGGCGATAAGTCCGGTACGTTTAATATCTCCACATCAGCCATGTTTGTTGTAGCAGGTGCCGGTGTACCGGTGTTGAAACACGGCAACCGAAGTGTTTCGAGCAAAAGCGGCAGCTATGATGTATTGGAAACTTTAGGAGCCGTGCCAAACCTGCAAAAAGAGCAGGTCGAAACGCTCTTTAATGAAACAGGGCTAGCTTTTATGTTCGCCCCGAATTTCCATCCGGCCATGAAACATGTTATGCCGGCCCGAAGGGCGTTAAAAGTTCGGACATTTTTTAACATGTTGGGTCCACTCTTAAATCCTGCTGCCGTAAAGCACCAGGTTGTAGGAGCTTTCAGTAAAGAAGCTGCACAGAAAATGGTGCAAATCTTAGGAAACCTTGAGACGGAATCCGCCTTTACGTTGAGCGCTCACGACGGACTGGATGAAATCAGCATCACCTCCCAAACGGAGATCTTTGAGTTGAAATCAAATGTGAGTGGCCACTCTTCGCGGTTCGATCCTGAAAGCCTTGGTTATAAAAAGGCAAAATTGGAAGATATCCTCGGTGGAGATGCGAAGAAAAATGCCGGTATTTTAAAAGATATTCTAACAAATAAAGCCACACAGCCACAGCGCGATATTGTAGAGCTGAATGCGGCATTTGCCATTTATGCCACACAAAAGGCGGATTCGCTCGAAGAGGCAAAATTGATGGCGGCAGAAAGTATCGATTCGGGTTCAGCCAATGAGAAACTGGAAAGATTTATTGAGGTATCTAAATCGTTAAATAACTGATGGCAAATATATTAGAGCAGATTGTAGAAAAAACAAAAGATGACCTTCGTAAACAGAAGCAAAACATTACGTTATCAGACCTGGAGTCAATGCCGGGATATGAATTGGATCGCCGGTCATTTTCGGATTCTCTGGATCAACCCGACACCGTTTCAATCATTGCAGAGGTAAAAAAAGGGTCGCCCTCAAAAGGGATTATTCGTCCTGATTTTAATCCGGCTGAGATCGCAAATGATTACAGCGAACACGGAGCAGCAGCAATTTCCGTATTGACCAATAAACCTTTTTTCCATGGGGCGTTGGTGCATTTGGAACAAGTGCGGGGCTTAAGTCCGGTTCCGGTGTTGCGAAAAGATTTCATCATCGACCCGTACCAGGTTAAAGAGGCCGCGGCACACGGGGCTGATGCTGTTCTGTTAATTGCCACTATCTGCAGCGGTGACCAGCTTTTGGAGCTTTTAGCCGCCACAAAAGAGTTTGGACTGCAGGCCTTGGTTGAATGTTATCATGAGGAAGAGGTAGACAGCCTAAACTGGGACGAAGTGGAAATTTTGGGAGTTAATAATCGTGACCTAAAGAAGTTTGAAGTGAATCTGCACCGGGGAGTAGAATTGTTAAAAAAAGCTCCGGATGGAGTAGTACGGGTATCAGAAAGTGGAATAAGCAGTGCCGAAGATCTGAAGTTCCTGTACGAAAACGGAATCCACTCAGCATTGATTGGCGAACATTTTATGCGCCAGCCTAAGCCCGGAAAAGCCATTTCTGACATGAAATCTGAATTGCAATCCAAGATTGAATCTGTTTAACTATTTGCGCGGTAGAATCTGTAACTTGTAGTAGTTTTGATAAACCTTAATGCAGTACATTTCGACTTCCACCTCGACTACGATCGGTGTGCGCTCAATGTGACGGTTTACGTCATACTGAGCGCAATGAGGAGCGGGGCGACGAATGTAGTCGAAGTATCACTCTATTTTACAAAGTCTTATTGCAGTTACAACATTAGCTAAAAAATTTATCGAATATGTTTGCTGAACCAGAGAAGCGATCGAAAGTAAAAATTTGTGGAATTACGACACTGGAAGATGCCCGGTTTGTCTCCGGTGCACTGGCCGACTTTATAGGCTTTATTTTTTACGAAAAGAGCCCTCGTTATATCGATCCCGCCAAGGCAGGGGCCATTATTAACTGGCTTGAGGGTCCCGAAAAGGTTGGGGTATTCGTAAATCAGCCGCTTGATGACGTGAATTCCATTGCGCGTCAAACTGGATTGGATTTTGTACAACTTCACGGTAATGAATCGGTTGAATATTGCGGGCTAGTCGATAAGGCGATCATTAAAGTTTTCCATATTGACGATAACACGTCTCCTGAGGAACTCCATCAAGCCGTAACGCCTTATGTGGAGGTGGCAGACTATTTTCTGTTTGATACGAAAGTATCCGGAAAGTGGGGTGGAACCGGAAAATCATTTGAATGGTCTGTGCTGTCTGAAATTGCAGAGATCAAGCCGTTTTTTCTATCCGGTGGATTGAATCCCGAAAATGTAGGGGATGCCATCAAAACCGTTCAGCCTTATGCGGTCGATCTGTCGAGCGGGCTGGAAGAGTCACCCGGACTCAAGGATTTTGATAAAGTAGAACGGTTTTTTGATGAGATGCGGGATATTTGGGAAGAACAGGAATTGTAACAGAAATCACTATTGAGTATTAAACAGTAAGAAAGGAGGTTTTGCGAAACCTTAGTTATAACATTTCGACTTCCACCTCGCTATCACTCGGTGTGCACTCAATGTGACGATAAACGTCATTCTGAGTGCAATGAAGAGCAACGCGATGAATGAAGTCGAAGAATAATCGGGTTTTGTACACCCTCCGAAAATTATTTACTGCACTCAATTTCGAATTTTAGATGTAAAAGCTATGAAATACACAGCGCCAACGAAGCAGGGCTATTTTGGAAAGTATGGCGGAAAGTTTGTACCGGAGATATTGATCCCGGCCCTTGAAGAACTTGAAGTAGCATATGAAGAAACTCAGGGTGATCCTGAATTTCAGAAGGAGTATCATGCACTTTTGCAGGAGTATGTAGGCCGCCCAACCAAATTGACGTTTGCCGATCGGTTGACGGATCATTACGGAAAAGCGAAAATTTATCTGAAGCGGGAAGATCTGTGCCATACCGGTGCCCATAAAATTAACAATGCCATTGGCCAGATTCTTTTGGCCAAAAAGATGGGCAAAAATCGAATTATTGCCGAAACGGGAGCGGGTCAACATGGTGTGGCCACAGCTACGGTCTGTGCCAAGTTTGGTCTTGAGTGCGTCGTTTATATGGGTGCAGAGGACATGGAGCGGCAAAAGCTGAATGTGGAACGAATGAAGCTTCTCGGCACGGAAGTACGGCCTGTAAGCAGTGGCTCTAAAACATTAAAAGATGCTACCAATGAGGCGATCCGCGACTGGGTAACCAATGTCGAGGATACGTTTTACATTATCGGCTCGGTGGTTGGTCCTCATCCTTATCCAATGATGACACGGAACTTCCACAGGGTTATTGGGGATGAAACCCGCCGACAACTCCAAGAAAAAGAGGGACGACTTCCTGATTATCTTATGGCTT
>SL_4KL_010_BRINEDRAFT_10001293_pt1 | contig 13788 bp, 11 predicted proteins | sample SodLak_010_BRINE_2_FD_10664 | JGI IMG/M metagenome (IMG submission 10664)
TGTACTTGGAAGGGTACGTCCAAGATGTACTTGGAAGGTACGCCCCGGGCGTACTTGGCACGCAGTACGCCCCTCCTCCCAGGGGGGTGGAAGCGCGGGGGACCACCCTCGAAGCCTGAGCCAAGGGGGAGGACCGATAGTGCACCAGTACCGTGAGGGAAAGGTGAAAAGAACCCCGAGCAGGGGAGTGAAAGAGACACCTGCATCCCGAGGCATACCGTCGGTCGTCCTCTCCCGTCCTCGGAAAAGGGCGGTCGAGGGGACGGCGTACCTTTTGTATCATGGGTCAGCGAGTCCTCCTGCGCAGCGCGCTTCAGCCGTTAGGTGTAGGCGCAGTGCACACAAGTCCGGACCGCATGGTCCAAGGGCGTCCCGTTGCGCGGGGGGGACCCGAAACCGAGTGCTCGAGTCCTGGGCAGGTCGAAGGGGGGGGACCACCTCCTGGAGGACCGCACCCACTTCTGTGGCAAAAGGAGGGGAAGACCTGGGATTAGGGGTGAAAGGCCAATCAAACTCGGAGATCGCTGGTTTTCCGCGAAAGCTATGGAGGTAGCGCGTGGAGCGGGCCTGGACCGGAGGTAGAGCGCGGTTGGGGCCTCTCGCCCCGACCACCTTCCAATGCCGGCGCCAGCACCCTCCGCAGACAGACCTTCGGTGCGAAGATCGAAGGTCGAAAGGGAAACAGCCCTGCTCGCACGCTAAGGTCCCGAAGCCGCCCACCAGTGGGAAAGGAGGGGCGCACCCGAAGACAGCCAGGAGGTGGGCTTGGAAGCAGCCATCCTCGGAGGAACGCGTAAGAGCGCACTGGTCGAGGGTGCGCCCGCCGAGAATGTACCGGGGCTCCATGGGCGCACCGAAGCGGCGAGCTCGACCCCCAGGGTCGAGCGGTAGCGGAACGTTCCGTGGGCCGAAGAAGGCGGGTCGCGAGGTCCGCTGGAGGTGTCGGAAGTGCGAATGCTGACATGAGTAACGACCAATCCCGTGGGATCCGGGATCGCCGAAGGTTCCAGGGTTTCTGCGCCCCGTGACTCGGCGCAGAGTGAATCGGTCCCTCCGACCCGCGCGAAGGCGCTGGGTCCAGGGGACGCCCCCCGCTGACGGGGGAGGCCGGAAGGACCTCCGGGTAGGGAAGCCGGAGGTCTCGGGGGCCTCCTTCCAGGAAAGAGGCGGGGGGGGTCGGGCGGGGGTGCGCCCATGGGCGCACCCCCCCGGCCACGGACCGTACCCCAAACCGACACAGGGGAACAGGCGCGCAAGGCGCTCAGGCGATGGAAACAACCCCAGTGAAGGAACTCGGCAAATTGCCCCCGTAACTTCGGGAGAAGGGGGGCGGCGCGGCTGGCCTTCGGGTGGGCCGCGCCGCGGCACAGCATAGGGGGCAGCGACTGTTTCGTAAAAACACAGGACTCTGCGACCTCCTCGGGAGTAGGTATAGGGTCTGACACCTGCCCGGTGCTGGACGCTTCACAGGATGGGTTCCGCGCGGGGCGATTTCGTCCCGACGCTTCGCCCGGAATGGCAGGCCCAGTGAACGGCGGCCGTAACTCTAACGGTCCTAAGGTAGCGAAATTCCTTGTCGGGTAAGTTCCGACCTGCACGAATGGTGTCACGACTGCCCCGCTGTCTCCACTGGGGATTCCGTGAAATTGCAAGCTCCGTGAAGATGCGGAGCACCCGCGGCTGGACGGTAAGACCCCGTGCACCTTGACTGCAGCCCTGCAGTGACCTCGACACCCCCCCGCGCAGGAGAGGTGGGAGCGCGCCCGAAGGCGCGCGTCCTTGAGATACCACCCGGAGGGGTGGCGAGGTCTCACCTTCGGGGACCCTGCATGGTGGGCAGTTTGACTGGGGCGGTGACCTCCCAAAGGGTAACGGAGGTGCGCGACGGTGAGCGACACCGGGTCGGACACCCGGTGGGTGGCGCAAGGGCTCGCGCTCGCCTGACTGTGAGACCGACGGGTCGAACAGGGACGAAAGTCGGTCCTAGTGATCCGGGGGTTTTCCGCGTGGAAGGGCCCTCGCCCAACGGATCAAAGGTACGCCGGGGATAACAGGCTGATGACCCCCTAGAGCTCCGATCGACGGGGTCGTTTGGCACCTCGATGTCGGCTCATCGCATCCTGGGGCTGAAGCCGGTCCCAAGGGTTCGGCTGTTCGCCGATGAAAGCGGTACGTGAGCTGGGTTTAGAACGTCGTGAGACAGTTCGGTTCCTCTCCTCCGCGGGGGACCACAAGGGCGGAGCGCTCCTTCCAGTACGAGAGGACCGAAGGGGATCAACCTCTGGTGCACCGGTTGTCGCCCCCGCGGCAGCGCCGGGTAGCTACGTTGGTCGCGGGCCACCGCTGAAAGCATCTCAAGCGGGCACCCGCCTCCTGCACCACTTGTGCCGCACGTGCACGACGCGCACGTCGATAGGCGCCCCGTGGACCCCCCGCAAGGGGCGAAGCCGAGGCGTACTAAGCGATCGACCCAATGGGGTCGAGTCCGTGGAACAGCACCGCCCTCCCGGGCGGTGGCCCACCCAGGAGCGCCCCCCACAACGGCAAGATACCCCTCCTCAAAAAAGAGGCGGGGTGCCGGCGGGATCCCCAGGCGGGGATCCTTGAGGGGATCTCCCCCAAAGAGGCCACCAGCGGGCCCTAGAAGGCCCGCAGAGGCCTCGAACCGGGGGAGGTGAGGGAAATACCCCAAAGTACCCCAGCACGCCCTCCAGGGCCCTGTAGGCCTTCGTCCTTTGGGGTCGTCCTTGGGGTCGTCCTTGGGACTCCGTCCTTGGGGTCGTCCTTGGGACTCCGTCCTTGGGGTCGTCCTTGGGACTCCCCTCCCGGCCGCACGCGGCCTTTCGGAAAAAAGAGCGGGCTCCCCGTGAAACGCGCCTCGCTGACGCAACAACCCCTGCTGTCCCTGGTGGGCGACCACCTGGTGCAGTACCCCACGCCGGCCAACCTGTCCTACTGGTGGGGCTTCGGCTCCCTGGCCGGCCTGTGCTTGGTGCTGCAGATGGCCACGGGCATCTTCCTGGCCATGCACTACACGCCCCACGTGGATCTGGCCTTCCAGAGCGTGGAGCACCTCATGCGCGACGTGGAAGGGGGATGGCTGCTGCGCTACCTCCACGCCAACGGGGCCAGCTTCTTCTTCATCGTGGTGTACCTGCACCTCTTTCGCGGGCTGTACTACGGCTCCTACGCCTCGCCGCGCGAAGCGCTGTGGCTGCTGGGCGTGGTGCTGCTGCTGCTCATGATCGTCACGGCCTTCATCGGCTACGTGCTGCCCTGGGGGCAGATGAGCTTCTGGGGGGCCACGGTGATCACCAGTCTGGCCAGCGCCGTGCCCTGGGCGGGGGAGAGCTTGGTGCAGTGGCTGTGGGGCGGGTTCGCCGTGGACAACGCCACCTTGAACCGTTTCTTTAGCCTGCACTATTTGCTGCCCTTCCTCCTGGCGGCGGCCAGTGGACTGCACTTGGCGGCGCTGCACCAGCACGGCTCCAACAATCCCTTGGGCGTGCACGCCCAGGTGGACAAGGTGGACTTCTACCCCTACTTCTACGCCAAGGATCTGGTGGGCTGGGTGAGCTTCGCCCTGCTGCTCTCCGCCGTGTTGTTCTTCGCGCCCAACGCGCTGGGACACCCCGACAACTACATTCCCGCCAATCCCATGTCCACGCCCGCGCACATCGTCCCGGAGTGGTACTTTCTGCCGGTCTACGCCATTCTGCGCAGCATCCCCAATAAATTGGCGGGGGTGGCGGCCATCGCCGCGGTCTTCGCCTGCTTGGCGGCCCTGCCTTGGTTGGGCCGCACGCCTCTGCGCAGCGCGGCCTTTCGTCCGCTGTATCGGGTGTGTTTCTGGACGTTGGTGGCCGACGCGTGGTTGTTGGGCTGGATCGGGATGCAACCGGTGGAGGATCCCTATCTGACCATCGGTCAGTGGGCCTCGGCGTATTTTTTTGTGTACTTTCTGGTGTGGATTCCGCTGTTGGCTCGCGTGGAGCCATGGTTGTTGACGCGCCACCACGGACGATAGCGCTTGGACCGCGCCCTCGAACCGCGAAAAAGGAAGGGACCGCGTGCCCACCCTCCAACAATTGGTGCGAGGACGCGCCCTGCGACGTCGGGCGCCGCTCCCTTCCAAAGCACCCGCCTTGCAGGGCGCACCCCAGCGCAAAGGAGTGTGCCTCAAGGTGTACACCAAAACGCCCAAGAAACCCAACTCCGCCCTGCGCAAGGTCGCCAAAGTGCAGCTGACCAACCGACAGGAAATCATCGCCTACATTCCCGGAGAAGGGCACAACCTTCAAGAACACGCCGTGGTACTGGTGCGGGGAGGCCGCGTCAAAGACTTGCCAGGGGTGAAGTACCATCTGGTGCGCGGGGTGTACGATCTCGCGGGTCTCAAGGCGCGCCGTCAAGGACGCTCCAAGTACGGAACCAAAAGAAAGCGCTAGCATGGACCGTTCCCTCGACACCCTGCTGCAGCGCTGGGTGCAGCAACTGACGCGTCACGGGCAGCGCAGCAAGGCGGAGCGTTGGGTGCGGGAGGCGCAACAGCACTTCCAACGCCAACTCCACCTTGCCTCGCCCCAGGAGACCCGTGGAGCCCTCCAACGCGCCTTGGAGACCCTGCGCCCCACCTTGGAAGTGCGGCGCGTGCGCGTGGGAGGAACGACGCACCTGGTGCCGGCGCCCTTGGCACCCTCGCGCCAGATGGGGGTCGCTCTGCGCTGGCTGCGCGAGGGCGCGCGTCAACGTCGCAAGGGCACCTCGCGCTCCTTCGCTCAGTGTCTCGCTCTGGAATTGGTAGAGGCTTACCATCACCGTGGACATGCCCTGCAGCGCAAGCTCGCCCTCCATCGCCAAGCCGAAGCCAACCGCGCCTTTAGCCACTACCGTTGGTGGTAGAAAATACCCCTCTCCAAATTACCCCCGAGGGGGCGACGTGTATCGCCCCTGGGGGGCGGGCTCAGGGAAGGGCGTCGAAGGCGACCAAGCTGCCCGCCACCAGCACGACCCAGGCGAGGGAGAGCGGAAGAAAAACCTTCCACCCCAAACGCATCAGCTGGTCGTAGCGGTAGCGCGGGAAGGCGGCGCGAACCCACACGAAGAGAAAGAGCAGGGCCACCACCTTGAGGCCCAACCACAGGCCCCCGGGGAGCCAGGTCAAGGCAGCCCCTCCCAGGGGAGGCCACCATCCACCCAGAAAGAGCAGAGCGCAGAGGGTGCTCATGAGGATCATGTTGGCGTACTCTCCCAGGAAGAAGAGCGCGAAGCCCATGGCGGAATACTCCACGTTGTACCCTGCCACCAGCTCCGCCTCGGCCTCCGGCAGGTCGAAGGGCGCGCGGTTGGTCTCGGCGAGACAGGAGACAAAGAAGAGAAGCGCCATGGGAAAGAGGGGCACCACGTACCAGAGGGTGCGCTGTGCGCGCACGATCTCCGTCAGGTTGAGGGACCCGGCACAGAGCAGCACGGTGATGAGAATGAGTCCGATGGACACCTCGTAGGACACCATCTGAGCCGCGGAGCGCAGCGCGCCCAGAAAGGCGTACTTGGAGTTGCTCGCCCAGCCCGCCACCACCACGCCGTACACCCCCAAGGAGGACACGGCGAAGAGGTACAGCACCCCCACGTTGAGGTCGCAGAGCACCTGGCCTTCCCCGAAGGGGATCACCGCCCAAGCGAGCAGCGCCAGCATGAAGGTGAGCGCGGGGGCCGCGAGAAAGAGCACGGTGTTGGCGCTGCTGGGGAGCACGGGCTCCTTGACCAGCAATTTCAACCCGTCCGCCAAAGGCTGCAACACCCCGAAGAGTCCCACCACGTTGGGGCCCTGACGGCGTTGCATGGCGGCCATGATCTTGCGCTCCGCGAGGGTCAAAAAGGCCACCCCGAGAAGGAGCGGCACCACGAGGCCAAGGATCTTGGTGAGCACACAGGCGGCAACCATGCCGAGGTTCCTTTGTCGACGGACTATCCCCTACGGGACTTGAACCCGTGTCTTCGCCATGAAAAAGCGATGTCCTGACCCCTAGACGAAAGGGACGTCAGCGCCCGCCTCCTCCTGGGAGCGCTCGGGGAGAATAGTTCCAAGGGTAGAACGATGGTTTCCAAAACCATAGGATAGGGGTTCGAATCCCTTTTCTCCCGCTTCGCCCCCTCGAGGTCCTCCTCCTGGGCCCAGGTAGAGTTGAACTACCGCCCTCACGCTTATCAGGCGTGCGCTCTACCCCTGAGCTATGCGCCCGCCATGCCTGGAAAGACTCGAACTCTCAACCTTCAGATCCGTAGTCTGACGCTCTCTCCATTGAGCTACAGGCACGCAAGTCCGACAGGACGCACCACGCAAGTCCGACAGGACGCACCACTCCCCACTGGCGTCCAGTGGAGACCCGCCCTTCGGGGCCAGCGAGACCCGTAGCGAGGGGCCTCGGGGGGAAGAGGGATCGCCCCACCGAGCGGAAGAAGGGGATCGAACCCTCGTCCTCGGCCATGGCAAGGCCGCGCTCTACCCCTGAGCTACTTCCGCGTCGGGGCTGCGGCGCCCATGGCGCCGCAATGCACCCTCCGTGTAGGCGCAGTGCACCCTCAGTGCAGATGAATGGCATCGTTCAAATAGATGCAGGTGAGGATGGTAAACACGTAGGCCTGCAACACGGCCACGGCCACCTCCAACCCCGTGATGGCCAATACGATGGCCAAGGGCGCCACGGCACCCAGGGCGAGCAGACCCCCCAGCGAGAGCATGCTCCAGGCGAAGCCGCAAAGAATTTTCACCAGGGTGTGTCCCGCCATCATGTTGGCGAAAAGTCGCACGCCCAGGCTCACGGCGCGGAAGCAGTAGGACACCAGTTCCAACACCACTAGAAGCGGCGCGAGCACCAGAGGCGCTCCCTTGGGCAACAGAAAGCTGAAGAAGTGCCATCCGTGGTGCTGGAACCCCACGGCGGTGATCCCCAAGAAGAGGGAGAGGGACAGCCCGAAGGTCACCACGAAGTGACTGGTCACGGTGAAGCTGTAGGGCACCATGCCCACGAGATTGCACAGCAGCAGGAAGGTGAAGGTCGTAAAGAGCAGCGGGAAATAGGGGCGCCCTGCGGGGCCTACCTGCTCCTCCACGAGGTTGCGCACGAACTCGTACACCATCTCCACCCCACCCTGCCAGGGTCCAGGCACCAAAGCGCCCCCCTGCAGCGTCACGGCGCGGCCCAGGGCCCAGGCGACTCCCGCCGCCAGGGTCATGAAGAGGGCGGCGTTGGTGAAGGACAAATACAGCGGTCCCAGGTGCAAGGGCACCAGGGACAGGAGCGCGAACTGCTCCAAAGGACTGGCCACCACGGTCGGCATCCCTTTGTTTTACGGATCCAAAACCCGGATCCCGGAGGACTTGCGCCGAGGGCGCAAGTGCAAGGCTCCCCGGTTTGGTGCAGGTCCCCAAGCTGGGCCCCACGGGCGGAATCCCTCCCGAAGGAACCCCGTTCCGGGGAAGAAAAAAGTGAAGGCCCATGGTCCCGTGGTCCACGGCCTCCCCCGCTTCGGCGGAGTTGGGTCTGTTCTATCTCTTTGCCAGCCTCGCCCTGGTGGCGGGAGGGCTGGTCATCCGTGCGAAGAACCCCGTGCACTCGGTGCTCTTCCTGATTCTGGTCTTCGCCAACAGCGCGGGGGTGTTGCTGTTGTTGGACCTGGATGTCTTCGCCATGCTCTTTCTCGTGGTGTACGTGGGCGCCGTGGCGGTGCTGTTTCTCTTCGTGGTGATGATGTTGGACGTGCAACTCGCGGCGCTGCGGGAGAACGCACTGCGCTATCTCCCCGTAGGCGGCGTGCTGGGCCTGCTCTTTCTATTGGAGGTGCTCCTGGTTCTGCAGGAAGACTTCATCCCCTTTCTTCCCGGCCCAGAACACCCCGCCCTGCGTGCGCCCTCCTGGGTGCACTGGGCGCGTCAGGTGGTCCACCAGGACACCTTGACGGCCCTGGGGCAGCGCCTGTACACCCTGTACAGCCCGCAGGTGCTGTTGGCGAGCGCCCTGTTGTTGGTGGCCATGATCGGGGCCATCGTGCTGACCCTGCACCGTCCGCCTGCGGGCAAGGTGCAACACCCCGGTGCGCAAGGCGCGCGGGATTTCGCGCGCACGCTTCGACGCGCGCGAGGACGGGGCTAGGCCCGGTCTCGGTGCACGTGGGGGGCTGCTCCGCCTTGTACGCGCGGGGGTCGATCTCCCGACCGCTTGGTCGATCTCCCGACCGCTTGGTCGATCTCCCGACCGCTTGGTCGATCTCCCGACCGCTTGGTCGATCTCCCGACCGCTTNCTCGTGCGCTGCGGGGGTGGGGCAGTGCGACCCCCTGTGCTCTCCAGTAGCTCAGCGGTAGAGCGTGCGGCTGTTAACCGCAGTGCCGTTGGTTCGAACCCAACCTGGGGAGGGGGACCGCCCTGGTTCCCCTGGAAAGAGCGAGTGCCTATGGTTTCCCTGTTTTGTGCCCTGCTGCCCACGGTGCGCGCCGATGCGCCCGAGGCGTGGCAGATGGGCTTTCAGGACCCCGCCACCCCGGTCATGCAGGGCCTCATGGACCTGCACCACGACATCTTCTTTTTCCTGTTGGCCATCGTGGGATTCGTCTTTTGGATGCTGTCGCGCACCCTGTGGCACTTTCACCAGTCGCGCAACCCCCAAGCCCACAAGGTGTTTCACGGAACCACCATCGAGGTGGTGTGGACCGTGGTGCCCAGCTTGGTGCTGTTGGTGATTGCGCTCCCTTCCTTCGCCCTCCTGTACTCCTTGGATGAAGTGGTGGATCCCCGCGTGACCGTGAAGGCCATCGGTCACCAGTGGTACTGGACCTACGAGTACAGCGACTACAACGAGGGAGATGAACCCGCGTTGCAGTATGACAGCTACATGGTGCCCGAGGAGGACCTGGCACCGGGCGAATTGCGCCTGTTGGAGGTCGACCAACGCGTGGTGTTGCCCCTTCACACCCACGTGCGTTTGTTGCTGACGGCGGCGGATGTCCTGCACAGTTGGGCGGTGCCTTCCCTGGGCGTGAAATGTGACGCAGTACCCGGGCGCCTGAACCAGGTCTCTCTCTTCCTGCAGCGTGAGGGCGTATTCTACGGCCAATGCAGCGAAATTTGTGGCGTGAACCACGGCTTCATGCCCATCGTGGTGGAAGCGGTGCCCCTTGCCGACTACGTGCAGTGGGTGGCGCACAAATTGGAGGAAGCGTAAGCGTAGGGAGGGACACTCCCTCAAGCGTAAGCGCGGGGGGACACTCCCTCAAGCGTAAGCGCGGGGGGACACTCCCTCAAGCGTAAGCGCGGGGGGACACTCCCTCAAGCGTAAGCGCGGGGGAGACATGCCCCCAGGCCTCGGGGAAGGGCGCAGCCGCTCCCTGGGAAAAAAAGGAACCGCACGGTGCGCTCCGCTCTGCAGAAACACCCCTTCCACTTGGTGGACCCAAGTCCTTGGCCCCTCTTTGCCTCCCTGGCGGCCTTGGCCACGACCCTGGGAGGTGTCATGTACATGCACGCCTACCGCGGAGGCGGTGCCTCCTTGGCCCTGGGCGCCACCATGTTGCTCTACGCCATGTACGTGTGGTGGCGCGACGTGGTGCGCGAGGCGACCTTCCAGGGACACCACACCCAGGCGGTGCAACGCGGGTTGAAGTACGGCATGGTGCTTTTCATCGTGTCCGAGGTGATGTTTTTCGCCGCCTTCTTCTGGGGATTCTTTCACTCCAGCTTGGCGCCCACCATCGAACTGGGTGCCGTGTGGCCGCCCAAGGGCATCGAAGCCTTGGATCCCTGGGGCGTGCCCTTCCTCAACACGGTGCTGTTGCTGTCCTCGGGGGCAGCGGTGACCTGGGCGCACCACGCGCTGCTCGCGGGAGAAGGGCGCCAAGCGCGCCTTGCCCTGGCCTGCACCGTGGGGTTGGCCCTGCTCTTTACGGCGCTGCAGGGGGTGGAGTACGCGGAAGCGCCCTTCACCATCGCCGATAGCGTCTATGGCGCCACCTTCTACCTCGCCACGGGGTTTCACGGGTTCCACGTCATCGTGGGCACTTTGTTCCTGGCGGTCTGCTGGCTTCGCTTGGTGCGCGGGCACTTTCGCCCGACCCACCACGTGGGCTTCGAAGCGGCCGCTTGGTACTGGCACTTCGTGGACGTGGTGTGGCTCTTTCTCTTCGTCGCCCTCTACTGGTGGGGGGGTGCCTGAGCGCGGGGGGTGGGCCTCGGGCTCACCCCCCTCCCCCGGTGCCGCGCGAGGCCCGAGCTAGGCGCACAGCGCCAGGGCGGCGCGATGCGCCCCCATAAAGATTGGTGAAGGGTACAATACCGCCCCCAGGAGTGCGCCCAGGGCGAGCCCCAGCACCAGGGCAGCGGACCAAGGCGGTCGGTGGTAGCTCACCCAGCGCGTGGTGGGCTCAAAATAGAGCACCTGCACCAAGCGCAGGTAGTAGAAGCAGGACACCACGCTGGTGAGCACGCCCACCACCGCCAAGCCGTAATACTGCGCCCCCAGAGCCGCCCCAAAGACCGCCCACTTGCCCAGAAAGCCCGCCAAGGGGGGAATCCCCGCCATGGAGAAGAGTGCTACCGCCAGGGTGAAGGCGAGGGCGGGATTGGCCACCCCCAACTGCGCCAAATCCGACAACATGCGCGGGCGTCCTCCGCCCACTCCTTGCAGGGCCAACAGCACCCCAAAACTGCAGAGGGCCGTGCAGAGATAGAAGGCCAAGTAGAGGTGCAGCGCTTGGGCGCCCTCCAAGGTGCCGCAGGCCAACGCCAACAGCATGTACCCCACGTGGCCGATGGAACTGTAGGCCAGCAGTCGCTTCAAGTGGGACTGGGCCAAGGCACCCAAAGCACCTACCAGCAGCGAGAGCAGGCTGCAGAGCAGCAATCCCTGCTGCCAAGGGAGGGCAAACTCGTAGAAGCTCTGCAAAGCGAGGCGCATGAGAGCGGCGAGCAGCGCCACCTTGGGCGCCACGGCAAAGAAGCAGGTCACGGGCGTGGGTGCGCCCTCGTACACGTCAGGCGCCCACACGTGGAAAGGTGCCGCCGCCAGCTTGAAGAGCAGTCCCACGAAGAGGCAAAGCACGCCCAGGAGCAGGGCAGGGGAGACTTCCGTCTGCCCCCCACCGAAGCCCAGGGTAGCCAGAGCGTGCCACTGGGTGGTCCCCGTGGTGCCGTAGAGCAGGGAACATCCTAGGAGAAACACCCCGGAGGAGAACGCGCCCAGGAGAAAGTACTTCAATCCGGCTTCCGCCGCGAAGGGGGAGGTGCGCTGCAGCGCGGCCAACACGTAGAGGCACAGGCCCTGCAGTTCCAGGCTTAGATAGAGGGTGAGCAGATCCGCGCTGCTCACCATGCACAACATACCCAATACGGCCAAGAGCACCAAGGGGCCGTACTCGAAAGCTGCCAGACGTTGGCGAGCCAGGTCGCGCCCCGAGAGCAGGCCAGCGCCCAGCGTCGCGCCCAACAGCAGAAGCTTCGCCCAGGTGGTGGCGGCGTCCACCTGAAAAGCCTGGGCGCAGAGCAGCGCCTGGGCGATGGGCCCGTGGGCCACCAGTCCCGCCGTCAGGAAGAGGCTCCACAGGGCGAGGCCCAAGGTGGGGCGTCCCAGCAGGGGAAAGGCGCGCGCGGAGGAGGTGCTGTAGGCTACGCCGTAGCTCAACAGCACCCCGAGCGCACCGGCGAGGAACACTTCGGGCAGCAGGGCCCAGAGATCCAAGGCGAAGGCTGGGAGGGAGGTCATGGAAGCGCCTTCCTTTCCGCGCGTACACCGCGCACTGCGAACCAGGTCCGCGAAGACCGAAAACCCGGGGAGACGCTCACCCCTGAACCAGATGACACAAGGAAGCCTGCACCGTATCCAGGAAAACCTGCGGCGCCACGCCCATCCACAACACCGCGCCCCAGAAGGGAGCGAGCATGGCCACCTCGCGGCGATGCAAGTCGCAGAGCGCAGGGAGATAGGCGGGCTTGGGCGGGCCAAAGACCACGCGGTTGTAGAGCCAAAGGGAATAGGCCGCCCCCAGCACCATGCCCAGGGCCGCCAGCGTGGCCACGCCGGCGTGGGTCTGCCAGGTGCCCACCAGGATGAGGAATTCCCCCACAAAACTACTGGTGCCCGGCAAGCTGAGGTTCGCGAGGGTGAAGCTCAGAAAGAGAAAGGCGAAGACCGGCATCGCCTGGACACAACCCCCGTAGTACTTCACCAGGCGCGTGCGATGCCGCTCGTAGAGGGCGCCGATGCAGAGAAAGAGCGCGGGGGAGACCAAGCCGTGACTCAGCATGAGCAACACGCTCCCCGCGACCCCCTGCAGGTTGAGGCTGAAGAGTCCCAAGGTCACGTAATTCATGTGCGCGACGGAGGAGTAAGCGATGATCTTCTTGAGATCCACTTGGCGCAGCGTGGTGAGGGAAGTGTACAGGATGGCCACGACGCTCAGGGTGTAGACCAAGGGCGTAAAATAGAGGGTGGCCTGGGGCAGCAGGGGGATGGAGAAGCGCAGGAAGCCGTAGGTGCCCAACTTCAACAGCACCCCCGCCAGGATCACGGACCCCGCTGTGGGCGCTTCCACGTGGGCCTCGGGCAACCAGATGTGCACGGGGACCATGGGAACCTTGACCGCGAAGGAAGCGAAGAAGGCCGCCCACAGAAGCACCTGGCGCCGTTCGCTGAAGGAGGTCTGCAGCAGCACCTGCAGATCCGTGGTGCCCGTCTGCAGGTACAACAGCAGGATGCCCAACAGCAGGAGCACGGACCCCAGCAGGGTGTAGAGAAAGAACTGGTACGCCGCCTGGATCTTGCGCGCGCGGGAGCCGAACCACCCGATGATCAGAAACATGGGCAGGAGCACCGCCTCGAAGAAGAGGTAGAACACCAGAAGGTCCAAGGTCACGAAGACCCCCAGCATGCAGAACTCCAGCACCAGAAAGGCCACCAGATATTCCTTCAGCCGCGCTTCGGGCAGCGTCCACCCCGCGAGAATGCAGGAGGGCAGCAGAAAGGTGGTGAGCACCAGGAAAAGCAGGGACAGACCATCCACGCCCACGGTCCAGTGCAAGCCGGGCAACCAGGCCACCCGCGCTGTCGCTTGGAAGGCCGCCGTGGACGTGTCGAAGCCCACCCACAGAAGCAAGCTCAAGAGGAAGGTAACCAGGGTGACGCTCAACGCCCCCAGGCGCAACCACTCGCGGCGCGCCCGAGGCAACAGGGACAAGCCCAGTGCACCCACCAGGGGTAGGGCGAGGCAGCTCAGGAGGAGCGTAGACATGGGGGTTCTCCTTCCCAGGGTGTCGGGTGGGGGGGACGGGTCCCCCGGGGGAAAGGCGGAGGGAAGCCTCAAGACGCGCGGGATGCGCTTGGCGCTAGGAGGAAGGTGCCGGCCCAGAGCAGGTAGAGACGAGGATCCACCCAGTGGGCCAAGAAAGCGCGGCCCTCCACCCAGGCCAGAAGCGCCGTCAGTCCCAGGAGCAGAATGAGTGCGTAGTGATACACATACCCCGTCTGCCACGCTGCGACGCGCTGGGACGCGTCCCGGAAGGTGCGCGTCAGTCCCAGGGGACCCCACTGCGCCAACACCCCGCGATCCAGCGCGCGGAAGGTGCCACGGTGCCCGAAGGCCAGGGCATTTCGCCCCAAGAAGGCGTTGTAGAGGCGATCCACCAACCAACGTTGGTTCAGGAACCCGTAGAGCGCGCGCAGCGCGGGGAGACGCGCCCACCCGAGAAGGGTGGATCCCCACCCCCCATGGAGCGCACCCGCCAGTGCGGCACCTCCCAGGG
>SL_4KL_010_BRINEDRAFT_10001298_pt1 | contig 13770 bp, 14 predicted proteins | sample SodLak_010_BRINE_2_FD_10664 | JGI IMG/M metagenome (IMG submission 10664)
CGAAGACGCATCGTACGCGGTTGAGTGAGCGATTAAAGACTTTTCGCGGAGTTGTTCGCTGTCAAAATAGTCCCGGGCGGATTCGAACCGCCGTCATAGGCTCCAAAGGCCCATATGATTGGCCACTACACCACGGGACTACAGCTATGCATTCTGAGCGCGCCCTCAAGTAGGTTACTTTTCGGAGACCAAAACGCCCCCACTGATAGCAATGCAGTTGACTGCGCGTCCCCGTCCGCGGGCGGGGCCGAACGCTCGGAGGCGGAACGAGACGCGTCGTTGATACCGGTCGTGGTCGAGCGTACACGAATCGCTCCCGTTCAGATGGTCTTATGTATCCCCCGTGCGGATCCGCGAGCATGGACGATCACTCTCACGAGCCTGATCCGGACGCGCGCGTGACCTCCCCGATGCAGGAGTTCGGCAGCCGCGAGGTCGGTATCGGCGCGGCCGTCACGCTGATCGGAATCGTCATCGCGTACGGGCTTCCGTTCCTGCTCACGTTTTAAGCGTCGCTCGCGGAGTGCGGACCTCACGCAGAACCCTGACAGCGACCGCGCCAGCGACTCGCCGATCACGATTGCGGCCACTTCTCGCAACGGCAACCCGCCTTCCGCGACGGCAACCGCCTACCGCGGGTACCACGCCAGCGGGTGATCGGCGGAGAGGTCCAGACTCACCGGCTCGTTGAGCCCGAACTCCTCGACGTGGTTGTGCAGACAGTGAACCGTGTCGCCGGACTCCAGCTCCACCCGGTAGACGAACGATGGCCCGACGTACTGCCGCGAGGTGATGACCCCATCCGCGAGTTCGGGACTCGCCGGAGTCGCCCGAAGGTCGTCCGGCCGGACGAGGACGTCGACGGGCGCGCCGTCGTAGACGGTGTCGTACCCCTCCAGTGCCACCGCGTCGAACCGGCCGATCCCCGTTTCGACTTTCTCGTCTCGCAGCTCGCCTTTGAGGAACGACGCCCGACCGAGGAAGGAGGCGACGAACTTCGACTCGGGGCGCTCGAACACCTCTTCGGGACGACCGACCTGCTCGATCTGGCCATCGTTCATCACGGCGACACGGTCGGAGATGGAGAGCGCCTCCTCCTGGTCGTGCGTGACGGAAACGGCCGTGACGCCCGCTTCCTTGAGGATCTGGCGGACCTCCTCGCGCATCTCGACACGCAGGCGCACGTCGAGATTCGAGAACGGCTCGTCTAAAAGCAGCACCTCGGGCTCCGGCGCGAGCGACCGCGCGAGCGCGACGCGCTGTTTCTGCCCGCCGGAGAGCTGGTCGGGCGTCTTCTCGCCGTGATCGGTCATCTCCACCAGTTCGAGCAGCTCGTCGACGCGGGCGGCCGTCTCGTCGCTGTCGGCATCCGAAATTCCGAACGCGATATTCTCGCGGACGGTGAGGTGCGGGAACAGCGCGAAGTTCTGAAAGACGATACCGACATCTCGACGCTCCGGAGGGACGAACATCCCGTTCCCGGAGACGGTCTCGTCGCCGATGGAGATCGTTCCGTCGGTCGGCTCTTCGAGCCCCGCGATGGTTCGGAGCGTCGTCGTCTTGCCACAGCCAGAGGGACCGAGAAACGTGACCAGCTCACCGGGTTGCACATCGAGTGAGACGCCGTCGACAGCGGTCTCGGGGCCGAAATCTTTCGTGACCGCCGACAGCGACAACACCGGATCCGGCGAGGGATCCGCGGGCGACCCGCTCGATTCCCCGCTTGACCGTCTCGTGCCGACTGGTTTCGTGTGAGCCATCGATATTTCGGACGCCGAGAAGTCGGCGCCTCCTAGCTGGCAGTAGGTATTTTAGGAACACCTAAAAGCATATCGCTCGCTCTCGCAACGCAGCAATCCGCTGCCGGAGCCGCACAGCGCCGACTCTCAGGCCAGCTCGCGCTCGATCACGCCGCGAAGCTCGCGGATCGTATCGGCGTCGAGGCTGATCGACTCGTCGCCGATCGAAAGCGACAGCGTCCCGTCGGTCGTCACGTCGCCGAGCCGGAGGACAGGGAGGTCACCGGCGAGCCCGGCGACCGCCTCGGGGTCCGTGGTCTGGACGACCAGCCGGCCGGGGGTCTCCTCGAAAGCGGCGACCCGGTCGGGCAGCGTCACGTCCGCGCCGGCCGTCTCAGTCACCAGCTCCGCGAGCGCGACCGCGAGCCCACCGTCGCTCACGTCGTGGGTCGCGAGCGTCGCCTCGTGACGTGCAACCGCTGCGAGCGCCCCGACGAGATCGGCCAGTTCGCCGCGCTCCGAGCCTGGAAGGTCCGGAAATCGGTCTGTTCCGCCCGCCTGCACGAGGTACTCGGAGCCGCCGAGTGCGTCGCCGCCGGCCCCAACCAGCAGCAGTTCGGAGTCGGCCGCTTGGGCCCCATCGAGCGCGGCCGGCGGGGCGTCGTACCCCCGTTTGGTTCCGATGAGTGCGAGGGTCGGCGTCGGCGGAATCGGACCGGCGACGCTGTCGTTGTACAGCGAGACGTTGCCGCCGACGACGGGGGTGTCGAGGGCGGCGCAGGCGTCGGCGAGCCCGTCGACGATCCCTTTGAAACCGCCGTACACGTCGGGTTTCTCCGGGTTCCCACCGTTGAGACAGTCGACCGCGGCGAGCGGGACGGCGCCCTTCGCGGCGAGGTTGGTCGCGTTCTCTAACGCGACCGCGCGGGCCCCGTCGTATGGTGCGGTCTCGGTCCAGTTCGGGTTCGCACCCGACGAGAGCGCGAGGCCGACACCGTCCGCGTCGGCGGCTTCGTCGTCTCCAGCCCCGTCTTCCGACTCGGTCTCCCGAATCGCCATAATCGCGGCGTCGTCGCCGGGTTTTACTGCGGTTCGGACGCCGACCTCGTGGTCGTACTGGCGGTACACCCACCGTTTGCTCGCGGTCGACGGCGCGGCGATAACCGACTCGACCGCGTCAGCGAGTGCGGGTTCCGGGTCGGGGAGCGCACGGTCGGGTTGAGTGGGCGTCTCGCTCGCGAGGTCGTTCATCGGGGCGCCGTCGGCGAGGAACTCGGCGTCGACGTCGACGACGGTCTCGTGTGCCGCCTCGCCACCGGCGTCGTCCGCGTCGCCTCGGAACGCACAGACGTAGTTGCCGTCGGTCACGTCGCCGATGACCGAGCAGCCGAGATCGAACCGCTCGGCGAGTTCGCGGACGCGGTCGACGTCTCCGGGATCGACCTCGTAACACATCCGCTCTTGGCTCTCGGCGAGGAGGATCTCGGTCGCGTTCATGTTCGGCTCGCGCTGGTGGACGCGGTCGAGATCGATTCGAGCGCCGAGCCCGCCCTTCGCGACGAGCTCCGAGGAGGCGCCGCCGAGCCCGGCCGCACCGAGGTCTCGCGCCGACAGGACGAGGTTCTCGTCCACGAGCGCTTCGTTACATTCGATCAGCCGCTTTTCGGCGTATGGGTCGCCGACCTGCACCGCGGGGCGGTCTTCCGTCTCGGCGTCCTCCGCGAGGTCTTCCGAGGCGAACGAGGCGCCGCCGAGCCCGTCGCGCCCGGTGCCGTTGCCGACGAGAACCAGCTTGTTTCCCGGCTCCTGTGCGGTGGCCGTGACAAGCCGGTCATCGTTCGTGAGCCCGACGCAGGCGACGTTGACGAGCGGGTTCCCCTCGTAGCCGTCGTGGAAGGCGACGCTGCCGCCCACGGTCGGGACGCCGATGCAGTTGCCGTAGTGGGAGATTCCCTCGACGACGCCCTCGAAGAGATATCGGGAGCGTTCGCGGTCGAACCCGCCGAAGTACAGCGAGTCGAGGAGTGCGATCGGATACGCGCCCATCGACATCGTGTCGCGGACGATGCCGCCGACGCCGGTCGCGGCGCCGTCGAACGGGTCGACGAACGACGGGTGATTGTGGCTCTCGACGCCGAAGGTGACGTACTGATCGCCGTAGTCGTCGGCGTCGCGGTCGGCGGCTGGCGTATCGGCGGCCGCGGGCTCGGGTAACGCGAGGACGGCCGCGTCGTCGCCGGGACCGACGACGACCTGATCGCCCTCGCTGTCGAACGCCGAGAGGAGGGGGCGCGAGGAGCGGTACGCGCAGTGCTCGCTCCAGAGGTTCTCGAACAGCGCGGCCTCGGTCGTCGTCGGCTCCCGGCCGAGCTCAGCGGCCACGAGCTCGCGGTCCGGTTCGGACAGACTCATTCACTTACGTGGTTATCGAGCCGGTTCTAATGCTTTTCTATGTGCACGTTCGTGGGTAATAACTGGTCACACGGCGAGACGCCTAACACGTCACGCCACGAGGAGCGCGACCCCGTACACGGTGAGCGCGCCGACGGCACCGACCGCCAGCGACTTCGTGTTCAGCCGGACGGCACGCTCTCGGTCGGCGGCCAGCGCGGCCTCGTCAACCACCTGGTTGGTACCGTCGCCGACGTCGAAGACGCCGATGCCGGCGAAACCGACGCAGAATCGCTCGCGGTACTGGAAGAGTCCCATCGCAGCGCCATACAGCGGGAACATCACGATCAGCAGCGTCCACAGCGGCCAGCCGACCCTGAAGACGGCGGCGACGTGAACGATCGCGAGGAGGAATGAGGCGAGACCGAGGAGGAGCCGCCGTCGCTGTTGGGCCGGTCCGATGTTGCAGACGCCCGGTTGATACTCCATACGGTTCCTTGAGACGGAGCACGCAAAAACGCATCCGGATCGGATTGACCCGTCTAGATCGGGGTGGCTATGTTGAGACGAGTGCGACGCGTGGCCAGATCGGGGTTCGCCGTCAGTAGTGGTCTCGCGGCGAACCGCGGTCAGCGACCCATTTATTACTCAACGGGTGAAATTTCAGTACAGACGAGTACATGACGGACGGCGAACGTCGCGAGAGAGAGCTCCGACGGTACGAGACCATCTTAGAATCCATCGACGACGCAGTCTACGCTGTGCGTCCCGACGGAACGATCGCGTACGTTAACGACCGCTACGCCGAGATGAAAGGCGCCGATCGCGAGGAGCTGCTCGGCACAAACATCTACGACTGGGTGACCGAAGAGACCGCAACGAAGGCGCGTCGGGTTCGCCGTGAGGTCGATACGGGGAAACGAGAGGCCGGGGCGATCGAGTACGAGTTTCTGACCGCGGACGGCGAGCGCTTTCCTGTAGAGATGCGCTTCGATCGGGTCACGAGCGAGGAAGGAGAGGAGTTGGACCGCGTCGGCGTTATCCGCGATATCAGCGATCGAAAGCGTCACGAAGAGTCGCTTCGACGAAAGAACGAGCGCCTCGACAAGTTCGCCTCGATCGTCTCTCACGACCTTCGGAGCCCGCTCAACGTCGCCATGGGACGGCTGGAACTCGCCCGCGAGGAGTGCGACTCGCCACATCTCGACGACGTCGCTCGTGCTCACGAGCGCATGGCGGCACTCATCGATGACCTGCTGGCACTGGCGCGCAACGGCGAGGATGTCGAGGATATCGAGCGAGTCGACCTCGACGAACTCGTCGAAGAGTGCTGGAAGGGGGCAGGTACGGCGGATACGACGCTTCGCATCGAGACGGAGCGGGCGATACGCGCCGACCGGAGTCGACTCAAACAGCTCTTCGAGAACCTCATCCGGAACAGTGTGGAACACAGTTCCACGAGCAGTCGGGCGGAGCCCGACGACAGCGTCGAGCACGGCTCCACGAGCGGCCGGGCTGGGTCCGGCGACGCGGTCGGACGCGCCGGCTCGGGCATCGAAATCACGGTCGGCGACCTCGAGGAAGGGTTCTTCGTGGCGGACAACGGCTCCGGAATCCCGGAAGACGAGCGAAGCCGCGTCTTCGAGACGGGGTACTCGACGGTGGACGGGGGGACCGGTTTCGGCCTGAGCATCGTCAAGGCCATCGCCACGGCTCACGGGTGGGACGTGCGGGTCACTGACGCGGCCGACGGCGGTGCCCGGTTCGAATTCACCGGAGTCGACGTGCTCGACCCCCAGAAAAAAAAAAAAAAAACGAGAACTCCGTGTGAAACGGATCCAGCTCGGAAACACCGTGTTCGAAGGCGAGAACGACGTCTACCTGCTGGACGGCGAGACGACGGCGCTGGTCGACACCGGCGTCGCGCTCCCGGACGTTCGCGGGGAGTTGGAGGCGGGACTCGCCGAGTACGGGGTCGGGTTCGCCGACGTCGACGCGATCGTTCTTACACACTGGCATCCGGACCACGCGGGGCTCGCCGGCGAGATCCAAGCCGAAGGCGACGCGGACGTGTACGTCCACGAGGCCGACGCCCCGCTCGTGAACGGCACGGAGACACCGCTGGCGGAGGACCACGNCCTCCAGCGNGNAGTGTTCGATCGGTGGGGGATTCCCGAGGCGGACCAAGATCGGCTGACCGCCTTCTTCGACTCCGTGGGCGCGAGCCTCAGCGGTCGTCCGGCAGACGTGACGACCCTCGCCGACGGGGACGTGATCGACGTCGGCGGCGTCGCGCTCGAAGCGTTCCATCTGCCGGGCCACACGGCCGGCCTGACCGGGTTCGCGTTCGACCCCCGCGAGGTGGCCGATCACGAGCCCGTTCGGTGGTCTGTGGCGACCGAGGGGTCTGGGGACAGCGATCCAGACGTGACTGGCGATCCCGACGCGACCGACCCAGAAGAGCTGTTCACCGGCGACGCGCTCCTCCCGAAGTACACCCCGAACGTCGGCGGCGCCGACGTCCGGGTTGACGCGCCGCTGGCGGCGTACGCGCGGAGCCTCGTCCGGATCGTCGAGCGTGACGTCGACGCCGCCCACCCGGGACACCGCTGGCGGATCGACGATCCCAGTCGGCGCGCTGCGGAGATCCTCGACCACCACCGCCACCGGACGCGGCGCGTACTCGACGTCCTCGCCGACGGCGGCCCCGCGACCGCCTGGGAGGTCTCTGCGGAGCTGTTTGGCGAGTTGGTCGATATCCATATCCTTCACGGACCGGGCGAGGCGTTCGCGCACCTCGATCACCTCGCTGACGCTGGGGTCGTCGAACCCGACGATACCGCCTACCGGCTCGTCGAGACCGACCCCGACGTCGACGCGCTGTTCCCGACGACGCCGCTCGACGACGTCGTCGACGGAGAGGCGTAGCCGCCGGCGAGGCGGCGACGAGGGAGTCACCGCGGGCGGGCGACGCCACGGCGCCGAAAGCTATTCCCGCGGTAGGGCGTATCAACGCACGTGAAGCGGGACACCCTCGCTGCGGTCCTCCTCGCCCTCCTCGCGGTCGTCGCGCTCGGCGTCGCCGCCGCGACGCTCGATTCGGCCGTCTCTCTCGACGGCGGCGGCTTCGGCGGTGGGGACGGAGCGTCGCCCGGCCCCGACGGAGACAGCGACCAGACCGGCGTGTCGTCGTCACCGGACGGCGAGTTCGCGGTCACGCCCCCACCGATCTGTGCCGAGGGACTCCGAGAGCCGCCGGGACTCCTCCTCTTCGCCGGGATCGTCGTCGGGATCGGCGCGCTCGCTTATCGGGACACGAACTCTCGGTTCGCGGCGATCACCGTGGCGACGGCGCTCGGGCTCCCCCTCGGAATGCTGTGGTGGCTGGTCTCCGTCTGTCGCCCGCTCGGCGCCGCGTTCGACGTCGCGTTCGGCGCCGGCGACGGCGACGAGGGGATCCTCCCCGAGGGCGGCGGTGGCGGCTCGGGACTGGGCGGCGGAGACGGTTCGGTGGCGACGCCCGAAGCCCTGTTCGCGGTCGTCGTGGTCGCCGCGCTCCTCGCGAGCCTGGTCGTCCTCCTCGCGGCCGCCGGCGACGATAACGCGGACGCGGTCGGCGGCGACGGCCCCGGCGACGAGGACGACGAGTCGAAACCGGACCTCGGTGCAGTCGGGCGAACCGCCGGCGAGGCGGCCGATCGAATCGAGTCGTCGGACGCCGACAACGAGGTGTACCGCGCGTGGCGCGACATGACCGCCGTGCTCGATGTCGACCGACCGGAGTCGTCGACGCCCGCGGAGTTCGCGGCCGCGGCGATCGACGCCGGCGTCGACGAGGAGCCCGTTGACGACCTCACCGCGGTGTTCGAGCGAGTTCGATACGGCGGCGAAGACGCGACTGCCGACCGCGAGCGGCGGGCCATCGAGGCGCTCCGGCGGATCGAAGCGCGACACGGAGGTGACGAGTAGTGCGGCTCCTCGTCGCCGTCGGCGTGGCGGCGATTACGGTCGGGTTCGTTGCCGCGGTCGACCGCGGACTCGCCGCCGCGCTGGACCTCTCGACCGCCGTCGTCACGCTGATCGGACTGTTCGGCGTCGTTCAGGGCGTCCGATACGCGAACGGTCGCCGGAACCGAGAGCGCCGGACGACGGACCTCGGAGCCCCAGAGCGCCGGACGCAGGCGGCCGTTCCCGGTGCCGATCTCGACGAGCGGATCGCGCGGACGACGACCGGGTCGCGCGGCGGCTACCGGTCCCGGACCGAGCTTCGCCGCCGGATCCGAACCGTCGCGGTCGCGGTCGTCGCCCGCGACCGAAATCGGTCGTCTGCGGACGCGGAACGCGCCGTCCGGACCGGCGCGTGGACGACCGATCCGACGGCGGCCGCGTTCTGCTCCGCCGAGCGGTCGTACCCGCTCGGGGTGCGGCTCCGCGCCGCCGCAACCAGCCGGTCACGGTACGGGTACGGACTCAGGGCTACCGTGGAGGCGATCGAGCGCCTCGAATCGCGAGGTGGTCGCGCTTCTGACGATGATCACGGAGACGGGTTGAGACACCGACGACGGACCGCAGAGCGACCGGGGGTGGATCGATGACCGCAGACGAGGAGTCCGAGGTGACCGCCGAGCCGAGGTGGCGGTCGCGGCCGGCGTTCGGAACGGGGCGATGGGACGGCGTTACCGGGGTCGCGCTGGCGCTCGTCGGCGTCGGCGTCGTCGCGCGGCAGCCCGGACTCGTCGTGCTCGGCGCGGTCGGGGTCGGCTACGGACTCTACGGACGGATCGGCGAGGCACCGGAGGCGACGCTCGCGGTGACGCGAACCGTGACCGACGACGCCCCATCGCCGGGTGACGAGGTGACGGTCGTAATTCGCGCGCAAAACGTCGGTGAGGGCCTCCTTCCCGACCTTCGGATCGTTGACGGAGTCCCGTCCGGACTGGAGGTCATCGATGGCCCGGCGCGGATCGCGACCGCGTTACGACCCGGTGCAACGGCGACGTTCGCGTACACGGTGCGAGCGAGCCGCGGCGAACACGAGTGGGGAGAGCTCACGGCGATCACCCGTGACGCGGCTGGGTCTCGCGAGCGCGTGACGGCAATCGAGGCCACTCCCGCGACGCGGGTCGTTTGTATGCCAGCGTTGGCCGCGGGCGGTGCCCTCCCGCTCCGGAGGCTGACGACGGCCGATCACGGGCGCGTTCCGACCGACCTCGGCGGGTCGGGCGTCGAATTCTACGCCACCCGCGAGTACCGGCGTGGTGACCCCCTCACGCGGATCGATTGGAACCGTCGAGCGCGGACGGGCGAGCTGTCGACGCTGGAGCTTCGCGAGGAGCGCGCGGCGACCGTCATCCTGCTGATCGACGCGCGCGAAGCCGCGTACGTCGCGCGGGATCCCCGGGGCGACACCGCCGTCGAGACGAGCGTTGAGGCCGCCGGACAGGCGTTTACCGCGCTGCTCGACGCCGGCGATCGAGTTGGGATCGCAACGCTCGGGCCGCTGGACTGCTGGTTGGCGCCGGGCGCCGGCACGGTACAGGCCGCTCGCGGACGGGAGACGCTCGCGACCGACCCCGCGCTGGCGCCGACGCCGAACGACGGACGGTTCTACCGGTCGCTGTGGTTCCGTCGATTCCGCCGGCGGCTCCCGACCGACGCGCAGGTGTTGTTCTTCACGCCGCTCGTCGACGGCCTCTCCGCGCGGCTCGCGCGACGAATCGACGCGTACGGTCACCTCGTCACCGTGCTCTCACCGGACGCAACCGCCGACGAGACGCTCGGACAGCGGCTGGTCCGCTCCGAGCGACGAGAACGGCTCCGGGAGCTCCGATCCGCTGGAATCAGGACCGTCGAGTGGGGAGACGAGCCGTTTCCGGTCGCGGTCGCGAGGGCGACGAGCCGGTGGTCGCGGTGACCGATCGAGACCCGGAGACGGAGGGCGCCGACCTCGTACCGGATCACGAGCGTGACGCTCGCCCGCCGACGCTCGCGGTCGTTGCGAGCCTCGTCGCCGCTGCAGTCGCAACCCTGGCCGTCGTCCTCGTGGCACCCATCGGTGGGGCGATCGTGGGGCTAGCGACCGTTGCGCTCACCGCCGGTCTGTTCCGACGGTCCGCGCGACTGTTGTCGTGGGGCGTCGGGATCGGTCTCGTCGGGATCGCGATTGCGGGGTACTTCGGCGGCGCGATAGAGCCGCTGCTCGTCGGTGGGGTCGCGCTCGCGTTCGCGTGGGACCTCGCCGATCACGGGCTCTCCGTCGGCGAACAGGTCGGTCGCGAGGCGCGGACCCGGCGAAACGTGGCTGTTCACGCCGGCACGAACCTCCTCGTCGGCGGGGTGGCCGTCGGTATCGCCTACGGTGTCTCCGTCGCAGCCGGGGGCGGACGGCCGGTTGCCGCGCTCGCGCTGCTGCTGTTCGGCGGCGTCCTGCTGGCGTCTGCGTTCCGGTGACTCCCGAGAGCGTCCGGCCGATCGCCGTCTCTTTTATATTCCGCGACCGACGGTTACGTATGTACAGCGGAGCGCTCGAAGCGACCGAAACGCCCGCAGCAACCGTCACGCCCGCAGCGACGGGGTGGTCGGCGTGACGGATCTCGTGACGTTCGGCGAGACGATGCTCCGGCTCTCGCCCGCACGTGGCGACCGGCTAGAGACCGCGACCGAGTTCGACGTACAGGCGGGCGGCGCAGAGAGCAACGTCGCGGTCGGCGCGGCGCGGCTCGGTGCGGACGCCGTCTGGCTCTCGAAACTCCCAGAGTCACCGCTCGGCCGACGGGTTGTCGGAGAGCTGCGAAGTCACGGCCTCCGGACCGGTGTCGCATGGGCCGATCCGACCGAGAGCCGCGTCGGCACGTACTACCTCGAACACGGCGGCGAGCCGCGAGGGACGAACGTGGTCTACGACCGCGCCGACGCCGCGATCACTACGGTCGAGCCGAGCGAGCTGCCGACCGGAGCGCTCGAGTCCGCGTCCCGGTTTCACACCACCGGGATCACGCCGGCCCTTTCCGAGCGGGCCGCCGAGACGACGACTGCGCTGTTGCGCGCAGCCGGCGAGGCCGGCGTCACCCGGTCGTTCGATCTGAACTACCGGGCGAAGCTCTGGGAGCCGGAGACGGCCCGCGAATCCTACGAGGCGCTGTTCGAACACGTCGACACGCTTTTCGTCCCGCGGCGAGACGCTCGCGAGGTGCTCGATCGAGAGGGTAACGCGGTCGAGATCGCCCACGGGCTCGCCTCGACCTTCGACTTCGAGACGGTTATCGTCACCCGCGGGACGGAGGGGGCGGTCGCGTTGCGAGGCGGCGAGGTGAACGAGCAGGGCGTCTTCGACGCCGAGACGTTCGACGCGATCGGTACCGGTGACGCGTTCGTCGCGGGCTATCTCGCGAAGCGGATCGACGGTGGCGACGTCGCCGACGCGTTAGCGTGGGCCGCGGCGGCCGCCGCCCTGAAACGGACTATCGGGGGCGATATCGCCGTAATCACGCCGGGAGACGTGGCAAGCGTCGTCGACGGCGCAGGTGGCATCGACCGGTGACAGAAACGCCAGAGCGGCGCGAAAGGAGACTCGCTCCCGCGTTTCGACCCGTTTATGTTCGCCGACCCACCTCCGGATAGTATGACCGACGACGACCGACGACGCGACCTCATCGCCGCGCTGCGGGCGGCAGACGCCGTCAGATTCGGCGAGTTCGAGCTCTCACACGGCGGTACCAGCGACTACTACGTCGACAAGTACCTCTTCGAGACGGATCCGGACGCGCTCGCGCTCGTCAGCGAGGCGTTCGCCGACCGACTCGCGGAGACGGACGCGAAGCTCGCGGGCGTGGCGCTCGGTGCGGTGCCGCTCGTGGCCGTGACCGCGACGGCGCTCGGCCGCCCGTACGTCATCGCACGCAAGCAGGCGAAGGAGTACGGCACCGGCAACCGAATCGAGGGGAAACTCGACGAGGACGAGGAGGTCGTCGTGTTAGAAGACATCGCCACGACCGGCCAGTCGGCCGTGGACGCGGTCGAAGCGTTACGAGCGGCCGGCGCGACGGTCAACCGGGTGTTGGTCGTCGTCGACCGCGAGGAAGGGGCCGCGGAGCTGCTCGCGGACCACGACATCGAACTGGAGTCGCTGCTCACGGCGACCGAGCTGCTCGCAGAGCGCAACAGCGAGTAGCGTGCGGTCCGCGGCGGTCACGCCTCCGGCGATTCCACCGTCGGCACGGCGACGCGGTCGAGCACGTCGGCTATCACGTCGCGTTTGTCGGCGTCATTGACGGCGGCGTCCGGCGTCAAGACGAGTCGGTGTGCGAGTGCGGGCCCGGCGACGCGCTTCACGTCGTCGGGCGTGACGAACTCCCGACCGGCGATCACGGCGGCGGCCCGAGCCGTCTCGAATAATCGCTGGGTGCCGCGAGGGGAGACCCCGACGTCGACGCGGCGGTCCGCGCGAGTCGCGCGGGAGACCGACGCCATGTATTCCAGGAGGTCGTCCTCGACGCGAACCGTCTCCGGCACCTTCCGGAGGTCGGCGACAGCGCCGGGATCGAGCACTCGTTCGACGGTTGGCGCCCGCTCGGCGCGCCCCGCACGCCGCCGAAGCAGCTCGACCTCGCCCTCGCTGTCGGGGTAGCCGATGGCGGTCTTGATCGCGAATCTATCGAGCTGTGCCTCCGGCAGCGGAAACGCCCCCTCACTCTCGACGGGATTCTGCGTCCCGATAACGTAAAACGGATCCGGCAGACCGTGCGTCTCGCCGTCGACGGTCACCTGCCCCTCTTCCATCGCTTCGAGGAGCGCCGCCTGCGTCTTCGGCGGCGCGCGGTTTATCTCGTCGGCGAGAACGACGTTCGCGAAGATCGGACCGGGCGAAAACGAAAAGGAACCGTCGCGCTCGTCGAAGACGTTCGTCCCAGTGACGTCGCTCGGGAGGAGATCGGGAGTGAACTGAATTCGTGAGAACGCCAGTCCGAGCGCGGTCGCGAACGACCGCGCGGAGAGGGTTTTTCCGGTGCCGGGTACGTCTTCTAACAGAACGTGACCGCGGGCGAGGATACCCAGTGTGACGCGGTCGAGGAACTCGCGGTCGGCGACGACCGCACCGCCGACTTCGTCGACGACGCGAGAACAGGCCGCCGCCGCTTCGGGGACGTTCATACGGATGCCACGCGAGCCGACCCGAAAAGCGTTGTCGGCGGGGGTGACCACAGCCGGTCGTGTCCGGCGGCGGAGTCTCGGTCGGTAACGATCGAAACGCATAACAGCGGAACCGATGAATAAGAGAGTGAGCCGAGGTAGCCTAGCCTGGCCAAGGCGGTAGATTCGAAATCTACTGTCCATTCGGACACCGGAGTTCAAATCTCCGCCTCGGCGCTCCACCGTTCATGCTCGAGAGCGACACGCTTCGGCGGGTTCTCAACCGGCTAGCGTTTGTCACTGTCGGGGTCTTGGTCCTCGCGGTCGGCGGACTCGTCGCGTTGGCGCGTCGGATCCGTTCGAACGGCTGAGTCGACCCACGGGCCGGCTTCGGTGACGGGCAAAAGAACCATACTGCGGGCCGAAGATGAAATCGTATGTCAGACGTTACGCTGTATGACCGCCTCGGGGGCGAGCAGGCGATCGGCGCAGTCGTCAACGAGTTCTACGA
>SL_4KL_010_BRINEDRAFT_10001299_pt1 | contig 13769 bp, 9 predicted proteins | sample SodLak_010_BRINE_2_FD_10664 | JGI IMG/M metagenome (IMG submission 10664)
TGGATCAATGAGCTGAATGAACAGAACATTCCGGTTTGGGTCTATACGGTGAATAAAGAGAGTCACATGAGGTCGTTAATCAAGAGGGGAGTTACAGGAATTTTTACCGACCGGCCTGATCTGTTACGAACCGTAGCAAGTGAAGAGCTGAACGAATAAAACTTTTGGATATAGGGGGATTAGGAGAATAGTCTCCCCTGCGCTTGCGCCCCGGGTGAATTTTCCCGGGGAGGGGAGTACGGCTTTAGCCGGGAGGGGTGTTAATCAAAATGTAGAAAAATCCAATGAACACCCCCTTCCCTCCGAAGCCTTGGCGCAGGTGGGCTCTGTTTCTCTCCGCCGGCCGGCGGAAGACTTATTATTGGATAATTTAAAAAATTATTAATCGAACTTTGGTTCTAAAAAAGTTGAACTCTTTTGGGTTTTGGTTTGAATAGATTGGGGGATGCCCCTATTTTAAATTTTCCATCAACCAATACAAATCACCATGGCCACGAAATATATTATTGTTACCGGTGGGGTAACATCATCTCTCGGAAAAGGAATCATTTGTGCATCTCTGGGGCGTTTACTGGTAGCCAGAGGGTTGCGTGTAACCATCCAAAAGCTGGATCCATACATCAATGTTGATCCCGGAACGATGAATCCCTACGAGCACGGGGAGGTTTATGTTACCGACGATGGAGCGGAAACAGATCTTGACCTGGGCCACTATGAGAGATTTCTGGATATTAAAACTTCGCAGGAGAATAATGTAACGACCGGACGCATCTATTACGATGTGATTATGAAAGAACGCCGGGGTGCGTTTCTCGGAAAAACCGTGCAGGTAATTCCGCACATCACGGATGAGATAAAATCTCATGTGATAAAGCTGGGTTCATCAGAAGATTACGACGTGGTTCTGGTAGAGGTTGGCGGTACCGTGGGTGATATTGAAAGCTTGCCCTATATTGAGGCGATGAGGCAGCTGAAGTACGAAGTTGGGCGCGAAAATACCCTGTCGATACACCTTACGCTGGTACCTTACCTGGCAGCGGCCGGTGAGTTAAAGACCAAGCCAACTCAGCACTCAGTAAAAACACTCTCGGAGAGTGGATTAACACCCGATATTTTGGTCTGCCGATCGGAGTATGAGCTGGATGGAACCATCCGTCGCAAAATTGCACAGTTCTGTAATGTGGCTGTTGAAGATGTAATCGCGTCACTTGATGCAGTCAGTATTTACGAAGTTCCCCTGTTGATGCAGAAAGAGGGGCTGGACCTGCGTGTGATTGATAAACTCGGCTTACCGGCAAAAAATGCCGATCTGAAGCGTTGGAAGGAGTTTGTTGAGAAAATTAAATTTCCTAAAAAAGAGCTGGAAATTGCGCTTGTCGGGAAATATGTAGAGCATCATGACGCCTACAAATCTATTGTTGAGGCGCTTATACATGGTGGCGCAGTAAATGATACCAAAGTGAACATTCGGTGGGTACAGTCGGAAGAGCTGAATGAGCAGAATGTAAAAAATGAACTGGCCGATGTATCTGGAGTGTTGGTAGCTCCCGGGTTTGGAGACCGGGGAGTAGAGGGCAAATTTTTAGCAGTAAAATATGCCAGGGAGAATAAAATCCCATTCTTTGGCATCTGCTTGGGTATGCAGTGTGCGGTTATTGAATTTGCGCGAAACGTGATGGGAGTTGAAAACGCCAACAGCACCGAATTTGATGAAGATACACCCTACCCAATTATAGATTTGATGCCGGATCAGCGTGATATTGAAGATAAAGGCGGCACCATGCGTTTGGGTAAATATGAGTGCAAAATTGAGAAGGATAGTTTTGCCATGGATGCCTACAAAGAGGAGTTGATTGAAGAGAGGCATCGCCACCGGTTCGAGGTAAATAATGAGTTGAGAAGTGATCTTGTGGAGAGCGGAATGGTGCTCTCCGGTATCAACCCGGAGCGGGATCTTGTGGAGATTGCAGAAGTAAAAGATCACCCATGGTTTGTAGGTGTGCAATTTCACCCGGAATTGAGAAGTACGGTTTACGATCCGCATCCACTTTTTGTCTCTTTTGTAAAAGCTTCTCAGGATCATTCAGTTTCGCATATTGAAACGGAAGAACAGGTAGCGGAGTGAAAACCGACGATCCATTTGCCGGCAGAGTTCGGGTACGGTGCTGCGGACTGATTGCTGATGGTGAAAATCTTCTGCTTGTTCGGCAAAAAACGCCTACCCGCCCAAACCCAATCTGGCTGCCACCGGGCGGCGGACTACAACTTGGTGAAACATCGGAAACGGCCGTAACTCGAGAGGTTGCCGAGGAGACCGGCATTAATATGAAACCATCATACCTCGCTTTTGTCCACGAATTTGTGGAGCCCCCATATCATGCTGTTGAGCTCTATTTTGTAGCGGAATCGTTCACCGGCACTCTTAAAACCGGGCATGATCCCGAACTGTCCGAACATGAGCAGCAGATTTTAGACTGTGCGTTCATCAACCCGAAAACGCTGACTGAAAACGAACTCTACCCACCGTTTTTGCATTCCGAAAATGTGGTAAACCTTTCTGCAGCAGGAGAAGTAAAACATTTTCTAACGACGTAATATCGACCGTTTTCATGGACCGATGATTTATTATATTTATGTGTGATTTTAACCCAAAAGAACCCTACAGAATGACTTATAAACTGGTAGCATTAATCAGCTCGCTTTTACTTTTTACGTTTTGCACTCCCGCCGAAGATGGGCAGGTACTGTACAATATTAATGGCTATACGATTGACGAGACTGGTGATTTGTTGAATTTTGAGGCGATTGCGTTTAAGGACGGGAAAGTAGTGGGAACCGGTTTGAGCGATGAACTTTTGGAGGCGTATCCGGGATTTTCGGCGCGTGATGGTGACGGAAAAACGCTGCTGCCCGGTTTGATTGATGCCCACGCCCACGTTATGGGGCTCGGATTCCAGGAGATGGATGTGGACCTCTCAGGTATTACCAGCCTGGAGGAAACATTGGAGAAGTTGGAACAACATGCAGCCGATAACCCGGAGTTGGAGTGGATTCGGGGACGTGGATGGAACCAGGTGCTTTGGGAAGATAACGAGTTTCCTACGGCTGAAGATATTGATGAAGTAGTGAGCGATCGACCGGTCTGGTTGACCCGTGTTGATGGTCATGCCGGTTGGGCAAACAGCCTGGCGATGGAGCTCTCCGGAATTAGCCGGGAGACACCGGATATTCAAGGTGGACGAATAGTGCGTGATGAACGGGGAGATGCTACCGGAATTTTTGTGGACGCTACGATGGGATATATCTCGGAGTATATCCCCGAGCGTACCGAGGAGGAGAATTATATGGCACTTGAGCTGGCTCTGGAGAAAATGGCATCCAGCGGGATTACATCTGTGCACGATGCGCGAACGGATGAATTTACCTGGGAGATGTATAAAGAGTTTGCCGATCGCGGTGATTTGAAAACACGAATTTATGCGATGATTGCCGGTGCAGGCGATACGTTTGATAACCTGGCTGAAGACGGGCCTATTGAAAGTTATGCAGATGATAAATTGGCGCTAAGAAGTGTGAAAATCTCATCAGACGGTGCGCTGGGAAGTCGTGGTGCCGCTTTGTTAGAGGATTATTCTGATGAACCCGGTAACACCGGACTGCTCTTTTTTGATCAACAGGACTTAAATGAAATGTTGCTGAAGGGAGCAAGCAATGGGTTTCAAATGAATATCCACGCCATTGGTGATGCCGCCAATCGCCAGGTTTTGGATGGCTTTGAGTATGTACAGAACGAGCTGGGCGATCAGAGTGATTTACGCCACAGAATTGAGCATGCTCAAATTGTTCATCTTGACGATATTCCGCGTTTTGTGGAGCTCGATCTTGTAGCTTCTATGCAGCCTACACACGCCACCAGCGATATGAATATGGCTGAGGACCGAGTGGGGAGTGACCGTATTGAGGGCGCCTACGCCTGGCAGACATTTTTAGACCAGGGAACGGTAATTGCCGGCGGATCGGATTTTCCGGTGGAGAATGTGAACCCGTTTTATGGACTGTATTCTGCAGTTACGCGGCAAGATCATGATGGAATGCCGCCGGAGGGCTGGTACAGCGAACAGGCTATGAGCCGAATTGAAGCGCTCCGCGCATTTACGATTGACGCCGCCTATGGAGGTCACCAGGAGGATGTAATTGGAACTCTTGAAGAGGGGAAATGGGCCGATTTTATTTTAATCGATGAGGATTTTTTTGAGACCGACGCATCAAATATCTGGGATATAAATGTTCTGGAGACATGGATGGCCGGTGAACAGGTGTATCAAAACGAAACAGAATAATGCAGATTCGGCTTGAGCAGTTAAATCCAACAGTAGGTGATATTGACGGGAATGAAAAGCTAATTCTCGATGCGCTGCGAAAGGCAGAAAGTGAGGGGATTGATCTGCTGATTTTGCCCGAAATGGTACTTACAGGCTACCCGGTTCAGGATTTGCTGGAGAAAGTATCATTTAGGGATTATTGCTATCGCGCCAATGAAGAGATTATCAAACAAACAGGGGATACTGCCCTGCTATTTGGGAGCCTCACTCCAAACCACAACTCCACGGGGCGGAAAATGTACAATTCTGCTCTGCTGGCCAGGGGTGGTGAGCTTCTGGGTACTACACATAAGACACTCCTCCCAACCTATGATGTGTTTGATGACCTGAGATATTTTGAGCCTAATAGTGAATTTCATTGCTTGGAACTGGATGGTGTAAAGTTAGGCGTTACCATCTGCGAGGATATCTGGTTTAATGAAAATGAGGTTCAATACCATGTGTATGATATAGATCCCGCCAAAAAAATGGCTGAGGCCGGGGCTGATTGTATTATCAATATATCAGCGTCGCCATTTACACACACTAAGCACGAAAATCGTCGCTATCTGCTTGGTAGTCACGCCAAACGATTGCAATTGCCGGTTCTGTATTCCAATCAAATAGGTGCTCATACCGACATTATTTTTGAGGGGGATTCGATGGCTCTATCGGCCGATGGGAAACAAGTTGCCAATACAGAACCTTTTGAAGCATCATACACGGATGTGGAATTTGATCCGGAATCGAAAGAGATCACACCTGCGAAAAATTCTGCGCTGATCGATTATCCCGAGTCGAAAGAGGAGCGATCATTCCGCGCCATTAAACGCGGTTTAGTTGACTATTTGGAAAAAACCGGGGCGGGCAAAGATGTTGTAATCGGGTTGAGTGGTGGAATTGACTCCGCACTGGTTTGTGCACTGGCCGTGGAGGCGTTGGGAGCAGAGCGTGTAAAGGCGATTACAATGCCAAGTGAGTTTTCCAGTGCGGGTAGTGTAACCGATTCAGAAAGATTGTCACAAAACCTGGGCATCGAGCTCTACAAATTACCAATAAAAGATATTTACGATCAGTTTAACGATTCGCTGAATCCGCTTTTTGAAGATCTGCCTTTTGGCACAGCTGAAGAAAATTTGCAGAGCCGAATACGAGGAACATTGTTGATGGCATATTCCAATAAGTTTGGTGGCTTTTTACTAGCAACCGGTAATAAATCGGAATATGCTGTTGGGTATGCAACACTTTATGGTGATATGAATGGAGCTGTTGCAATTATTGGTGATCTGTATAAAACGGAAGTGTACAGTCTGGCCAGCTGGATGAATGACGAACTCTACGGAAAAGAGATAATTCCGGAATCAATTATTACAAAGGAACCGAGCGCTGAACTTAGGCCTGATCAAAAAGACAGTGAAAGTTTGCCTGACTATGAAACATTGGATTCCATTTTATATAAGTACCTTGAGCAGCAGAAAAGTGCCGATGAGATCATCTCTGATATCGATAATGAAGCTGCGGTTCGTAAGGTAATTCAACTTGTTGATCGTAATGAATTTAAACGTTTTCAAGCTGCGCCTATACTGAAACTGTCTTCCAAGTCGTTCGGAACGGGAAGGCGTTGGCCGCTCGTCCAGCGGTGGACAAAACACGAATTATAAATTTAAATTTTAACTCCTTACTTTTTTCTTTTTTGCTATTATTATAGTGGAACGGTTCAACTACAAAAAAAGCTCTCATCCGAAGAATTTATGAAACACATTTACATACTTATTGCTCTTTTTTTATTAGCAGATATTGCGAACGCTCAACAAAGCAGTGACACCGACGACCTTTCACCGCCCAAAAAAATGCTGCCATACTCCAATCCTATGACGGATGGGGATGATGAGGTGATGGAAGAGATTGACAGAGAGCTGGGCGATCTTGAAAAAGAGACTATGGCACGTATTTCTGATGTGTACCGGATGCACGTTTTGGCCATCGATGCACAAATTCAAAACGATCTTGTTCAGGCCGAAAGCCACATAAATGATGCGTTTGCAGCTATTCAATCGCTATTGGATGATTATCCGGAAATCGAAAATAACCGTCGCTTTTCTGCACTCTACCGTTCCGTAATGGCTGAATACCGAGAGTTTTATGCCATTTCAGACCCGACAAATGAAGTGGAAGGCGATATTTATGCAATTCAGGATGAGCTCTTTGCCGAAAAAGATGAGTGGATTGCCGAAGGATTTAATCTCCCTGACAACCTCACGTTCAACCGTACCGACGTTCCACTGGTACAAAACCAACATGTTAACCGCCACCTCATGTACTACACGCTTCGCCGCCCGGAAGTAATGGAGCGATGGCTGGAGCGGTCGGAATACTACTTTCCGATGATGCGCGAAATTTTTGAAGATGAGGGCGCCCCCTTGGAATTAATTCACCTCTCTATGATTGAGAGTGGACTTGTACCCACAGCACAAAGCTGGGCATCAGCCGTAGGAATGTGGCAGTTTATTCGCGCAACCGGCGCTATGTACGGCCTAGAGGTAAATTGGTGGGTTGATGAACGTCGAGATCCGGTTAAATCAACCCGTGCCGCCGCTCGTCACCTCAACGATCTTTACGATATTTGGGGTGATTGGCACCTAGCATTGGCAAATTACAATATCAGCCCTCGCGGATTACGCCGTGCAATTCGTGCCGGTGGTGGAGTAGAAGATTATTGGTCAGCATTTGATTACTTGCCCCGCGAAACAAGAGGGTACGTGCCCGGTTTTATAGCAGCCACGACTATTGCAATGAACCCTGAAGAATTTGGATTTGAAAGCGATTATGGTGGTGAGGCTTATTCGTATGATGTAGCCCGTGTAGATGGCTTGGTACCTCTTGATCTGTTGGCAGAAGCTGCCGGAATTACAACACAGGAGCTACGCAGATACAACCCGGAGCTTTTACGATGGGCAACCCCACCGGGGGATAGCTACCCGTTGAAGCTGCCTGAAGGCACCCGCGAAGAATTTATGATAGCGTACCAGGAAATTCCACAAGAAGATCGTGCACAGGAAATTGCCATGCACACGGTAAGCAGTGGTGAATCGCTTGGATTTATTGCCCGTCGATACGGAACGTCGGTACGATCACTATATGAATCGAACGAAAATTTAAGCAGTACCATCCACCCGGGACAGCGTATAGTAGTTCCAATTGCACCCGGCTCAATGGAGCAGATGTCTGCCGATCGCCCCTCCAATCAACCCGGAGGAACAACGGCCAGTCGTAGCAATCAATCGAATCAGCAGCAACAAGTAGAGGCTCCGCCTAATACTACTCCAATAACCTATGCCGTTAAAAGTGGTGATACCATTGGCCATATTGCCGAATGGTTTGATGTACGCGCATGGCAAATTCGCGCGTGGAATAACATCAATAACACTATTCGCGTAGGGCAGCGTTTGACTGTTCACGTACCTTCGAATCGATCTGACTATTATGCCCAAATTGATGACTTAACTTTTGAGCAGAAACAAGATTTAGAACAGCGGCAGCGCCAGGGTGAAAATATATTCGCTATTCGGTTTGATGGAAGCTCATCAAGCTCGGGCGAAGCCACAACATATACCGTGCAAAGTAATGAAACGTTGGGCGGTATTGCACAGCGCCATGGAGTGAGCGTGGGCGCAATTCAACAGGCCAATAACTTAAATGGCACCCGAATTTATGCCGGACAAGAGCTTACGATTCCGGCCAGATAAAAATAATCATGAAAATTGCTAAAAAAATAGGATTTGCCGCACTCGTTGCGGCATTTCTTTTTACATCAATTGCACTGGTTCGAACCGGTGATCTCTATTTTCAGATAAAAAAGCAGCTTACCATCTTTAGTGATGTCTACAAAGAAGTTGCTACGATGTACGTAGACGAGGTATCACCTGAGCGGTTGATGAATCGGGGCATAAATGCCATGCTGGAAGAACTCGATCCGTACACCGTATTTATTGGTGAGGGAGAACAGCAAGAGATGGAGATCTTGTCATCCGGCAGTTATGGTGGTATTGGTATTGAGGTAGGATTTAGAGGTGATGATATTGTAATTATTGCTCCTATGGACGGATATCCGGCTGATCGTGCGGGAATCAGGCCGGGAGATATACTGGTGCGAATTAACGGAATTTCTACAGAGGGAATGAGTGCTGAGGAAGTTCAACAGCTAACAATTGGAGATTCCGGCACAGAAGTGACAATTTCTGTGCTGCGTCCCGGTATGGATCAGGAACTGGAATATACGCTGGAAAGAGAGAGAATTGAGGTTCAAAACATTACATATATCGATCACTTTGGCGAACAGAGTGATCTGCTATATCTCCAACTCAATAGATTTGGCCAGCAGTCAGCCGAGGAAGTACGCGATCAATTACTCGCTTCGAAAGACGAAGGAAACCTCAATGGATTGATTCTCGATTTAAGAAACAATCCCGGTGGATTATTGAATGAAGCCGTGGAGATTGTCGATAAGTTCGTAGAGCCTGGAGTGACGATTGTGGAAACTCGGGGCAGAATGGATGCCCATAACAGTGCTTATGTTACAGAAGAGCCCGCAATTTTTGAAGATTTGCCAATTATTGTTTTGATGAACCGCGGAAGTGCAAGTGCATCAGAAGTTGTTGCAGGTGCTTTCCAGGATCTGGATAGAGCCGTTGTGATTGGTGAAAGCAGCTTTGGAAAGGGATTGGTGCAAACCATCAGGCCACTCTCATATAATACATCTCTGAAAGTAACGGTTTCAAAATATTTAACTCCGAGTGGACGCAGTATTCAGTCGATTGATTATGCAAATGAAGAAGGGGGGATTGGCCGAGAAATTCCGGATTCGCTCCGCAGACCTTTTCAAACCAAAAATGGACGAACTGTTTTTGACGGGCAGGGGATTGACCCCGATATAAATGTTGATGACGATGCAGAAAACAGGGCAGAAGCTGCAATGCTTCAAAATAATCACTTTTTCTTTTTTGTGAATGAAACCCTGGCTTCAATGCAAGAAGATGAGCCTGATTTCCCCTCGGAAGCATTTGAGCAGTTTCTGGACTATTTAGATGAGCAAAATTTTGAATATTCATTGCCGGCAAAAGATCATCTTGATCAATTAAAACAGCATGCAGAAGATTTTTCGGATAAGGATGAATTTCATCGGCAGATTGATGAACTTCAAGCATCTCTTGTAAACAGAAAACAGCAAGAGATTGAAGATAGTCGTGAGTTTATTGAAAAACATTTGCATCGTGAATGGACGGCGCAGATCCATGGGGGTGATGCGAGAGCCAGGATCATGCTGGATAATGATCGATTTATGAACGAAGCGATTGAACTGCTGCTGAACAACGATAATTACAAATCTATATTAAGGCCGTAAATTTGGGAAAAGCCGATCTACATACACATACGACGGCTTCAGACGGAGCAGTAAAACCGGAAGATTTAATAAAGCGCGCAAACGAAAAGGGATTGAAAACTCTCGCTATAACCGATCACGACACGATTAAAGGTTATAAGCTTGCGAAGCCGGTAGCTAAAGAGTTGGGCATTGAGTTGTTAACGGGAGTTGAACTCACGGCACTTTGGGAAAATCGAGAAGTTCACATCCTTGGATACTGTTTTGATGAAGATAATCCCGGTATGCTAAAGTTACTGGGTGCTCAAAAAAGAGCGCGTCGCAAACGGATGGATCTAATCGTAGATCACCTGAAAAGCAAAGGGGTAGATATTGATATTGAGGAGGTAAAAGCTGAAGCGGGCAGAGGAAATATTGGCCGGCCCCATGCGGCAGAAGTGATGGTGAATAAAGGAATTGTGGCCTCTATTGGCGAAGCATTTATTCGTTATCTTTCATCCGAAAAACTTGAAGACATTCAAACCGACTATAGTTCACTTCGTAATGTTGTGGAAGTCGTTCAACAAGCGGGTGGTGCAGTGAGCCTTGCACATCCCGGTAGATTATATTCTGCTGCCGAGGTGGATCAGATGATCACCTTCGGCCTAGATGGGATTGAATGCATACACCCAAGCCACAACTTTACGGTACAGCGAAATTTTTCGAAAAAAGCCTCAACAAACAATTTATTGGTTACCGGTGGAAGTGATTTCCACGGGAAAGGAAAATCAGATTATGATCCGTATTTTGGAATTGTAACGCTTGGGGAACAGCATGTTATGGCATTGAAAAGATTGGCTCAACGTAGAAAGGAATTAACGATTTAAAATCCGGTTATATATGAATTGGAAAGACGTGAAAATTGCAGTGGTAGCCGCTAAATGGAACTCCTTTGTTACCGATGATATGTATGAAGGAGCAATAGAAGCTCTGAAAGCAAAGGGGATAGCAGAGAATAATCTTTTTACTTACCGATGCCCCGGCTCCTACGAACTTCCATTGGCTTGTAAATATTGCCTGGATAGTCTTAAAGTCGACGGAGTTGTTGCCATTGGCGCGGTAATTCGTGGCGGTACCCCTCACTTTGATTATGTGTGCGATGCAGTTAATCGAGGAATTACCAATTTGAATACAACATATGGTAAGCCGGTCTCGTTTGGAGTTCTAACAACGGATGATGTTGAACAAGCTGTAGAACGAGCCAGTTTAGACAAAGGAAATAAAGGTGCTGAAGCTGCTTTAGCTGTATGCGATATGCTGGAATTGAAGCAGAATATCGCTTCAGCAAGAACGTAAATAAATCTTGAATATCGGCTATATTAGCTCTAATATATATGGCTTGAAAGAATTCACAGAATTATCTCTTTGAAAGAATTTACACTTACAAATAACGTGCAGACAGAGTCTGACAAAAAGCTTCAAGAGCAAGTTGTAGATGGAGGTTCGATTCCCGAACATATCGCCATTATTATGGATGGGAACGGCCGATGGGCACAAACAAAAGGTAATGTTCGGATTTTTGGCCATAAGGCCGGTGTTGATTCCGTTCGTGATGTTACCGAGTCTTGTGCGCAACTTGGTGTAAAACACCTGACTCTTTACGCTTTTTCAACAGAAAATTGGAACCGTCCCTCCATTGAGGTTAGTGGACTCATGAAGATTTTGGTTCAATCTCTTCGTGATGAAGCAGACCGACTGCACGAAAACAACATAAAATTTGTAACGATTGGCCAAATTGAACGGCTTCCAAAAAAATGCCAGGAACAGATTAAAGAGGTGACGGAGTTAACGAAAGACAACGACCATTTTCAGCTCTGTCTTGCTCTTAGTTATTCCGGACGTTGGGATATTACCGAAGCCGTTAAAAAGATTTCTCATCGCGTTAAGTCCGGGGAACTCTCTCCTGATGATATTAACGATGATCTTATAAGTTCACATCTCTCTACTGCAGATATTCCCGATCCGGACCTTATTATCCGAACCAGCGGAGAGTATCGAATCAGTAACTTTTTACTCTGGCAGTTAGCTTATTCGGAACTCTATATTACAAAGACCTATTGGCCCGATTTCCGAAGGGATGAGCTGTACGAGGCAATAAAATCCTACCAGGGACGTGACCGTAGATACGGGAAAGTTAAAAAAAGCAGTTATAACAAATCCGCATCTTCAGCAGTTGTTAACCAAATTATATCTTAATTAATTAAAGTAACTAAGTTTTTGCACGTGACTATATTATTTAAGCGTTTCTGTATTTGCATCACGGTTTTACTTATCGCATTCGGTTCTCATCAGCAGGTAGTCGCTCAAGACCAAGATACTACCGGCATTGAACTCGAAGATCCTACCAATGTTTTCCCTCGCCAATTTGAAATTCAAAACATATCGGTAACCGGGCTGATTACCTCGCGAGAGAGTTATCTGATCAGCAGCAGTGGTTTGGAGGTTGGAAACACAATCCAAATCCCTGGAGAGGATATTCCCAATGCTATAAAGCAGATATTCAGAACGGGTCTCTTTTCTGATGTTCAAATTTATCACGAACGGGTATCCGGCGGGATTGATGTGGAAATTGCCGTACAAGAACAGCCGAGGCTTCAAAGCTACAATATTGTGGGTACAAGCCGATCGGAAAGACGGGATTTACGCGAAAAACTTAATCTGCTGTCAGGATTTGCTGTTACAAGTTCCGTGCGAAATCAAGCCGTTAGTACAATAGAACGATATTTCCGTGAAGAAGGATATTGGGGAACCGAGATTGAAGTAATCGAAGAAATTACGGATGAAGAGCGTAATCGTGTAGAATTAACGTTTAACATTACTCCCGGTGAGCGGACCAAAGTTCGTGAAATTACATTTTCAGGAAATGAAAGCTTTAGTGATAGAAAGTTACGAAGTGCATTTAGTGAGATAAAACGAGATCGCTGGTGGAGAATATTTAACCGACATGTTTATACCGAAGAGGAATTTGAAGAAGGAAAACGAAACGTTCGCCAATTCTACCGAGATAACGGTTTCAGAGATGTTCGGTTTGTAGGAGATTCCGTATATGTTGATACCTGGAGACATGGAAAAGATGGCGTTTATTTTGAATTTGAAGTAGAAGAAGGCCCGCAGTATAAAGTTCGAGATATCACTTGGGATGGAAATACGGTTTATACAGATGATGAGTTAACACAGACGCTCGGATTTTATGAAGGCGATGTTTTTGATGAATCAAGATTTGACCGTAATCTGAATTTCCGACAAGATGATGGAGATGTTTCCAGTCTCTATCAAAATAGGGGATACCTTTTCTTTAATGTGATACCGGAAATAAGAGTAGTAGGTGAAGATTCACTCGATATCCATCTCGAAATAATAGAGGATGAGATTGCAACAATCCGAGATGTATCTTTTACAGGAAATACAACCACACACGATGATGTTGTTCGCCGAAATATTCGAACAGTACCGGGTAACAACTACAGCCGTTCCGCCATCGTACGTACTGTGCGAGAATTGGGACAGCTTGGATATTTCACCCCGGAAGGGATTGAGCCCGATATTATACCGGATCAAGAAGAGCGTACGGTTGATATAAATTACATTCTTGATGAATCACAGGGATCAGATAACTTTGAGTTTTCCGGCGGTTTTGGTGGCCGGCAGATTGGTGTGATCCTTGCTGCTCGTGTAAACTTCAATAACTTTTCAGTTCAACGAATGTTTGAGTCCGGCGGTTGGGATCCAATTCCATCAGGCGACGGACAGCGATTGTCGTTAGGTATGCAGGTTACCGGTACCGGCTATAGAAGCTACAACTTTAGTTTCCAAGAGCCGTGGTTGCGTGGGCGTCCAACATCGTTAGGCGTTAGCCTCTCGTACGATTTCCTAAACTTTGATCAAAATCGCCGGCAGCAGTTTGGCGGGTTTGCAGGCACCGGCGGAACGGGACGAAGTAATGAACTTCTTTCAGCCAGTGTAAGTCTGGGTCGTCAACTATCATGGCC
>SL_4KL_010_BRINEDRAFT_10001300_pt1 | contig 13763 bp, 13 predicted proteins | sample SodLak_010_BRINE_2_FD_10664 | JGI IMG/M metagenome (IMG submission 10664)
GACCCCTTCTCCCTGCGGCCTGTTAGCTGTTGATGTCGACTCCGTGGCTCACTCCCGTGGCCTCCTCCGCGCTACACGTGTTCGTCGAGAAACGCCAGGATCTCGCGGTAGGCCTCGATTCGGTTGTCGAGTTTGCTGATGCCGTGGCCCTCGTCGTCGAAGAGCAGTTTTCGAACGGGCACCTGCGTGCTCGCCTTGTCGGCGATCTGTTCGGCCTCCGAGACTGGCACCCGCGGGTCGTTTTCGCCGTGCAGCACGAACAACGGGGCCGACAACCGGTCGACGCTGTTGATCGGCGAAATCGAGTCGAGAAACGCCCTATCCTCTGCGAGCGAGCCGTACTCGGCTTCGCGGAGCGCGCGTCGCCACTCGCCGGTGTTTTCGAGAAACGTGACGAAGTTGGCGATGCCGACGATGTCGACGCCGGCGGCCCACCGGTCGGGGTACTCGGTCATCGCGGCCAACACCATGAAGCCGCCGTAGGAGGCTCCCATCGCGACGATCCGGTCGGGATCGACCGCGGGATGATCGACGAGCCAGTCGACGGCGCTCTCGATGTCGCGAACCGAATCCATCCGCTTTTCGACGTCGTCGAGCGCGGCATACTCTCGGCCGTAGCCCGACGAGCCGCGAACGTTCGGCTCGAACACGCCGTAGCCGTGCGCCAAGAGATACTGTTTGACGCCGCTGAACGATGGCCGGCGCTGGGACTCGGGGCCGCCGTGGATGTCGACAATGACGGGCGTCTTGCTGTCGCCGGTTTCGTCGTCGGGCAGCGAAAAGAACGCGGGAATCTTTCTTCCGTCGAAGGTGGGATATGTCACCAACTCGGGGTCGACGAACGTTTCGGGGTCGATGCCGGCGGTTCCCGCGCGGGTCCACCGTGTCGCGCCGCCGGTGGCGATGTCGACGACCCAGACGTTCGCGTTTCGGGTTCGACTCGTCACCGTGACCGCAATTCGCTCGCCAGCCGGGTCGAAACTGATGCCGCCGGCGACGCCATCGGGCAGGTCGGGCGTGGGAAACGGCTCGATCCGGTCGGGCGCGGCGAGTTCGCCCGCCGTGAACTCCGTGGTGCCTGCGACGTTGCGGCCGTAAATTATTCGCCGGCTGTCGTGGTCGATGGCAAACCCGCCGACGTTCCACTCATCGTCCGCGTGATGGTCGCGGTCGGCGGTTTCGACGACCGAAAACGTGCCCGTTGCGACCGAGAGTCGTTCGAGTCGCAGTGTGTCAGTCGCGCGGTCGGTGACGAGGTAGATGTTCTCGCCGTCGGGGCCCCAACTGGCGCTGCGGTAGCGAACGTCGCCCGCGCGCTCGGTCAGGTGCGTTCGCTCGCCGGTGGCGACGTCGACGACCGAGAGCTCCTGATCGTACCCCGAGTACGAGCGCACGACGAGCAACTGGCTGTCGTCGGGACTCCACCCGGCGACGTGGAGCCACCCCTCGCCGTCGACGACGCGGGTGGCCGTGTCGGGGTCAGCTGCCCGCGGCTGCGTGTAGACATCGAACACCGCGTTGTCCCGGCGGTTCGAGGTGAACGCAAACTGCTCGCCGTCGTGACTCCAGCCGCCCCACCGGTGTTTTGCGTCGGGCCGGTCGGTCAGCGGCTCGATCTCGCCGGTCGCCACCGACAGCCGATGCAGCTGGGTTCGTTCGTTGCCGCCGGCGTCCATCCCGAAAATTAGCTCCTGGTGTTCGGGCGAAAACGACGCGAACGTCACGCGCTCGTCGAAGCTGGTGTGCTGAGTGGGCCACTCGCCGGGCGCGGTGAGGCTCCACACCTGCGCGGTGCCCGTCGTGTTGAGCCGAACCGCAAGCCGCTCGCCGTGGGGGCCGAAACTCGCACCCATGGCGCTGCGAACGTTGAGATAGCGCTCGATGTCGTGCATACTGGATTCTCTCGTGCTGGCGGCAAACCGTTTCGGGTCGGTTGCGTGGGTCATTCCCCGTCACCACATCGATAGGTCGCCAAACCGCGTGGATTTTTACCCGACCCGTTCCTCGCTTCATCCATGCGTGTCGCGCTCGTCTCGATGGACACTCACCACCGGCGTGACACCGCCGAAATCCGCAGACGGTACCGACTTGCTCGACGCCTTTCGGCTCGCGGTCACGAGGTTCTGATTCTGTGTCGGCGCTGGTGGGAAGGCGACCTACCGACGTTCGAACAGGACGGCATTGCGTACCACGCGGTCGTCGGCGACGACGCGGGCCGCGGGTTCGCCTCGAAACTCCCGTTTGTGGTTCGCCGTGCCGATCCCGATGTGGTTCACGTGCCGAACAGCCCGGTTGCCCACGGCCGGGCCGCAGCCACCGCCTGCCGCCTGCTTCGTGTGCCGCTGGTCGTCCGCTGGTGGCAACCCGATCCCGCCGGGAGCGACGCGGCCCACCGGAAACTCGCCCGTCGGGCCAGCCGGGTGATCGCCCCCTCGCAACTCATCAAAACCCAGGTTCGTGAGCACGGTGTCGATCCGGGTGACATCACACTCATCCCCGAAGGAATCGACTTTTCGTTGATCAGAGAAACCGAGCCGGACGACCGGTTCGACCTCGCACACAGCGGGACGCTCGACGCCGAGAGCAACGTCGAAACCTTCCTGTTGGCGCTGGCTGAACTCCGACAGCGCGACTGGCGCGCCGCGGTCATCGGCGACGGGCCGGCGCTCGACGACGCCAAACGAACCGCGGCGGATCTCCGCATCGACGACCGGATCGAGTTCGTTGGCGACGTTTCCGACGAGAGACGGGTGGCGATTCTTCGGGGGGCACACGCCTTTGCGCACACCGCCGAAGTCGCGCCGTTTGCGACCGAGCTGCTGTGGGCGCTCGCGTGTGGCTGTGTCGGCATTGCGCAGTACGGCATTGGATCGGCCGCCCACGAACTCGTCGAGGAGAAATCACGCCTGCCCGACACGCGCGGGCAACTCGTCTCCTCGCCACAGGAGCTTGCGGCGGCACTCCGCGAGGCGGGTTCGTTCGAGCGCCGGACGATCGACGAGGCGTACGCTCGCTACGATCACGAAACGATCACGAGCCAGTACGTTGGCTGCTACCGAACGGCAATCGATGACTACGGGCTGTTGTAATCGGGGATCCCGACTCAGGCGGTGTCTTCGTAGTTGCCGCCGTACTTGAGGAAAAAGAACGCAAAGCCGAGCGTCGAGACCATCGCAACGAACGTCGCGACACCAAGCGTTCGCGCCGAGTCGGGAATCTGTGGTGCGCCGCCACCACCGCCACCGCCGGCGTCGGCCGTTGGCACGTCGTCGCCGACGGCGACCTCGCCAAACATCTCCACCGGAATGTGTGGGGTACAGTGGTACGACGTGATTCCCTCGTGGTCTTCGGTGAACTCGAACTCGTAGGTGAACCCCTCTTCAGCGGTGAGGTCGCTCGCGAGCTCGGCCGGGCCGTCTTCGGCTTCGACGTTGTGGTCGCCGCCGTTGCCGGTCCACTCCCACGTCACGGTCGTGCCGGGATCGATCCAGATGCCGGCCGGACTGAACGCCACGTCGCCGCCGTTGCCTTCCGCGCCGACCATCACCGTTACCTCGTCCTCTCCACGAAGGTCCTCGTGGCCGCCGTCGACGTCCGCGCTGTAATCCCACTCGGGCATCTCCTGGGCAGCGACCGTGTTCGCCGTGGCGCTTGCGGCACCCGCCGCGGCGGTTGCGCCGGCGGCCGCCCGGAGGACGCCTCGCCGTGAGACCGGGTCGTTATCGCTCATACAGAGAACGTAGAAGCCGATGGTAGTCAATACTTTGGTTCCCCGTCGGGACTGCGGGCCATCGATAGTGTGGTCTGTGTGCGTTGTCACGACTGGCAGTTCCGCAACCCTTTTGTCGCAGATAGCGCCACGTAGGAGTATGTCAGACGTAGAACGCGAGCTTCGCGAGCAGTTCACGGCGGCCTTCGAGGGGGCGAACTATCCGGTGACCGGCCAGATGGACCTCGTTCCCGCGCTGCCCAACGGCCCGGGCACGACGTTCACCGCGGGCGACCGAACCATGAGCGCGATGGAGTTGGCGACGACGCTCAACGGCCACCAGTCGTTCCCCTACGAGAGCGTTGAAGCGCTCGTCGACGACGCGATTGCGGGCCTGAAAGCCGAAGGCGTGCTGTGATCATCGCACACAAATCCCTTTCGCGCTGAATCATCCCGAGCGTTTCTTTAGCGCTGAAATCCAACCATGGATGTGCTTTCATCGCTGTCGAGGCTGTTGCCCCCCGGCCTTTTTCAGATAATCCCGCCCTGGCTGTTTTTCGGCCTTCTTCTCGGCGTTGGTGCCTCCCTGCTCGTCGCGGTCGTGTTTGTGTTCGGGAGTCGATTGTTTCCGAACCCGACCCCTGGCGGCCCTCGCGTCGACGGCTCGCTGCGGCGACACGCCGAACTCCGTCGGTACCTCACCGCCATCGACGAGCCATTCATCGAGGAGTACACCCACGGCGAGTTCACGATCGCGTTTTATCTGCCCGATCGGGACGTGGCGATCACGTTCGATCCACGGGTGTTTTTCGGCCTCGATTCGACCGAGACGTTCGTGATTCTCTGTGAGGACGAGATGCCGGTCGCCCAACTCGGCAGTCGACTCCCGTTTGACGTACCGACTGACACACGTGCGCCCACAGGCACCGGGTCGGTCGATCTGGCGCTTGTCGCGGCCTACGACGAACTCGGCCTCCAGCCGGGAGCGTCGCCAGAGGACGTCCGTCGGGCGTACCGCGAGCGCGCCAAGGAAACACATCCCGACCGCGGCGGCTCGTCGGCAGCGTTCAAACAGCTCCAAGCGGCCTACACAACGGTTAAAGACCACACTGATGGGTCGAATCCGCAGTAGGCTCGCTCAGTTATGTTCGGCCGATCACCCACAGAATACGCCTCCGGTTCCGACCGCACTCACGCCGATGGCGACGTCTCAGATTCCGCCACCGTCAACACGTCGTAGTCGGCGTCGCCGTCGCGGAGCGCGTCGGTCACGCGGCCAACCGAATCGGTCGAGGCGACGACCACGGCCCGCATGCCGACCGCCGCGGCCGACGCTGCAACCTCGCCGGCAGCGACCGTGACCGCGGGCTCGACATCCGCGCTTCGCAGCGAGACAACGCCTTCGACGTCGCCGGCAACGACGAGGTCGGCCTCAGCGCAGTGGGTGCACAAACGGTCGACGTCGACTGCGCGGCTGCCACCGCCGCGAGCGGGTGGCACTTGCACGACGGCGACCGAGCCCGCATCCATCTCGATGACGCCCTCGAATGAGGTGATGCTCACGTCGGTGTCGGCGTCGGCGTCGGTCGTGGCGACCCCGGTCGCGGGACCCTCGTGGCCGGGTGTGGCATGGAGCAAGCCGTCTCGCACCGAGAGGGTGACCTCGTCGCCAGCGTCGATGTCGGCGGTCGCGATTGCGGTGTCCTCTCGAACCGAGCCCAACACGTCGTCGGTGACGTGGTCGGCGTAACGCTGGAGCGCGGTGGCCTCCTGAAACAGCCAGTCGACGCCCTCTTTGGTGATCGAGTAGCGCGACCGGCCCTCTTTGGTCACGAGGCCGTCGTCAACGAGGTCGCGGATGTACTCGCTGACCGCTTGGCTGGTGACGCCGACCGCCTCGGCGATCTCTCCCTGGCTCACCGCCGGCTGGCGGTCGGCGATCTCGACGAGCACGCGGAACCGGGTGGCCGTTCGTTTATCCGAGAGGGCGTCGCTCATACCGGCCTGTTTCGGTGGCAGCCTAAAAAGCCCGCCGGGGTCGACGATGCGTGCGTCCATGTCAACGGTGCAGACACCGCGAGAGATCGCGCAGTCGACCACTCTCGGCCGTGGAGTTTTGGCCGTCGCCAGTGAACACCATCCAATGAGCGAGGTGCCACCTGCGGCCGCAGACTACCGGTTTCGCGACCGCGCGGTCTACCTCACGAGTACCGAGACACTCGTGCTTGCGGATCTCCACATCGGTCGCGACGGCGCCTCCGAGGTGTCGGCCTCGCTGGAACCAACCGATGATCTCGTTGGCCGACTCACCACGCTGCTCGCGTTCTTCGAGCCGGGCCGCGTTGTTTTTGCGGGCGACCTGCTCCATCAGTTCTCCCGCGTGAGCGACGCAGCGCGCGAGACGGTCGACACCCTCCGAGCCGCCTGTCTGGACGCCGGAGCCGACCCCGTTGCGGTCGCGGGAAATCACGACACGCGACTCGCCGACTGCTGGCCCACCGCGGTTCACGATTCAGTTATGCTCGACGACGAAACCGTGGTCTGTCATGGCCACGAGGAACCGGCAGCAAGCGGCATGCGGTACATTATTGGCCACGATCACCCCGCCATCACCATCGAGGGCGTTCGCCGCCCGTGTTTTCTCTTCGGCGAGGCGACGTACCGCGGGGGCGACCTCCTCGTGTTGCCGGCGTTCACCCGACTCGCCGGCGGTGTCGAAGTCAACAACCGCCGCAGCGACGAGTTTCAGTCGCCGCTCGTGACGGACCTTGGCTCGCTGCGCCCGGTCGTCGCCGACGCTGCTGACGCCGATCCCACCGACGTCGACGCCGCCGCCCGTGGTTCTCGCGACGACGCTGCTGACGCCGGTGGAACCATGGCCACGTCGTTTGCCGACCCGCTGTGGTTTCCGCCGCTTGCCTCGTTTCGTCGGTTGTTGTAGGCGGTGAGTCGTGTTTGCTCTGTACGTTCCGTATACGATGATGACGCAGCCGGGCGGTTTTGTTAACATTCCCAATCAAATTCGTAACTAATTATAATGTATCTCACTCTGTATGTGCATATGGATCATGGAAGCCGCACGACTCAACGAGTATACCCACGACATGGGTGAGGCGCTGGACATCGAGGAAACTGACCGACCGACCGCCGAGCGGGCGAATCACGTCGTCGTCGAGGTCGAAGGGGCGGGCTGGTGTCAGACGGACAACCACATCATCGAGGGAATGTGGACCGACTACGTCGAACAGACGCTGCCGATGACGCTCGGCCACGAGAACGCCGGCGAGGTCGTCGAAGTCGGCTCCGAGGTTCGAACTGTCGAAGTCGGCGATAAGGTAATCTGTCATCCCGTGATGACCTGTGGCACCTGTCGGCCGTGCCGTCTCGGCGAGGACATGCACTGTGAGAACCTCTCGTTTCCCGGCCTGACGACCGACGGCGGCTTCGCCGAGTATCTGCTCACCTCCGATCGTGCGGTCATCCCGCTTCCGGAGGGCGCGGACACGACGACCATCGCGCCGCACGCCGACGCCGGCATTACCGCCTACCACGCCGTCAAAAAGGCGACCGCCAAACTCAACCCCGGCGACACCGCCGTCGTCATCGGCGTTGGCGGCTTGGGCCACATCGGCCTGCAGTGTCTCAACGCCATGAGCCCCGTCGACATCGTCGCTCTCGACATCAAAGAAGAGGCCAGAGAGCTCGCCGGCAGTCTCGGTGCCGACTACGCGCTCGATCCAACCGAGGGCGACGTGGTACAGGAAGTGATGGATCTCACCGACGGCGTCGGTGCCCACCAGATCATCGACTTCGTCGGCCGCGACGAGACGACCGAGTTGGGCCCACAGCTCGCAACGGGCAACGCCGACCACCACATCGTCGGCTACGGCGGCCACATCCACGAACCCGCCCAGACGCTCGTCAGCGGCGAGTTCGCCTACCGCGGTACGCTGGTCGGCAAGTACGCCGAACTGCAAGAGCTGATGGCGCTGGTTGACCGCGGCGACGTCGACCTCCACACCTCGCAGTACGGCCTTGACGACGTCAACATGGTCGCCGAAAAACTCGAACACGGCGAGATCGAGGGGCGCGCGGTTATTACGCCCTAACTCGGATTGCTCGCTACACGTTCCGATTTTTATCGATCAGAAGTTCGCCAGCACCGCTTGGGCCGCCCGTCGACCGCTTTCCATCGCGCCCTGAATCGACGACCACTCGGTGAAGTCGCCCGCAAGGTAGGTTCGCCGCCCGCCATCGCGAACATCGGGCAGCGACTCGTGAATGCCCGGTGGCTGGGCGAACTGGGCGAACGGGATTCGGTCGGTCGCCAGCAGTTCGAGCGCCTCGAAGTTTCGCTCGGGATACCACGAGCCGAGCGCGTCACGCGTCTGACTGGCCAGCGCCTCGCGGCTTTTCTCGCCTGCCGCGTCGCCGAGAAACGTTGCATTCAGCAGCAGGTCGTCGCCCGCGGCGTACTCGGGCGCGACTTCGGAGATCGGCACGACCGTGTTTGGCGCGTCGCCAGCGGCGTTCAACAGCAGCCGCCGGCCGGTGTCCAGCGGCGCCCCGTCTGGCAGTCGGTAGTGCTGGGTGACACAGCCGACTGCCTCGGTTGGAATCGCGTCGATGTCGGTGAGCCGCGCGGCGGCCTGCGGGCCGGTGGCGACGACGACGGCGTCGACCGCGCGGCGGTTCTCGTCGGTAACGACGACGGCGTGGCGACGCTTGCGTTTGAGTTCGGTCACCCTCTCGTCGGTTTCGATCCCCGCGCCGGCCGCGGTGGCGCGGGCGGCCAACTGCTCAGCGATTGCGCCCATGCCGTCGGCGGGAACCGCGCTCTGGCCGTCGCTGAGCGCTTTAAACGTGTACTCGAAAACGCGCTTTGAGGTTCCCAACTCGCGGTCGAGCGTGATTCCGCCGTAGAAGGGCGCGATGAAGTTCGACAGGTAGCGCTCGGAAAACCCCCAGTCGCGGAGATACTCGCGAATCGATGCGTCCGATCGTGAAAACAGCGCGTCGTACTCGCGGCCGGACAGATCACGACGAAGCGCGAGCGTCCGGAGCTTGTCGCTAAACGGGAGTTCCTGATTTGTGAGACTCTCGAATGCCGCTTTCGGGTCACGCAGCGGGTCGGAGAGAATCGAGCGTTGGCCGGGGCGAGCGATCACCGCGCCGGGTTTGAACGGTCGAAGGTCGAGGGATGCGAGATCGAGTTCACGCCGGACGGCGGGGTACGCGGTAAACAACACCTGAAATCCCCGGTCGAGCGTGAACCCGCGGTGGCGACGCGAGCGAACGCGCCCGCCAACCCGATCGGCTGCTTCGTAGACGGTCACGTCCGCGCCCCCCTCGGCGAGGTGTCGCGCCGCGACGAGTCCGGCCAGCCCGCCTCCGGCGACGACGACAGAACGACTCATACCGTTCTTTCGACGGGCTGTTACAAAGAAACTGCCGAGACGTGTATCGGGTTCGACCCATTCAGCGGGAACCAAATCGGATCCGGGGCGAGCTAATCGACGCCGACGGGAAGGGCTTAGTTCGTTCCGCCGCAACTCGGTGTATGAATCTGACTCCCGCGTTCCGCGGGCTTCGTTGTCCCGACTGTGAGTCGCTCGCGTCGTTCGATGCCGAGGGGCGCTGTGCGTGTGGAACGCCCCGTGAGGCGGTCTACGACTACGACGCGGTCGACGCCGACACGCTGGTTTCGGCCGACGTATCGGGCCGCGGTCACTGGCGGTTTGACGCGTTGCTCCCGTTTCATGCGAGCGAGGCCATCACCGCCGGCGAGGGGTCGACGCCGCTGATTCCGGCCGACCGGCTGGCCGACGAACTCGCGGTCGAGAAGGTGTTCATCAAGGACGAAGGGCGCAACCCGACCGGAAGCGTGCTCGATCGCGGGATGAGTCTCGCGGTCACCGCGCTGAGCGGGCTCGATGATCCGAGCACCGCCGAACCGGTCGCGTTGGCCTCGACGGGCAACAGCGGGCAGGCGGCAGCGGCGTATCTCGGGCGGCTCGGGCTGCGCTCGTACAGTTTCGTTCCCTCGCGCGCAGCGTTTTCGAACAAAGCGATGATCAACGTCCACGACGGCGGGATGCGCGTTGTCGGCGGCCGCTACGGCGATGCGGCCGACGCCGTCGACGACCAACTCGCGACCGACTACTGCTCGCTCCAAGAGTTCGAAACGGCCTACCGCCACGAGGGTGCCAAAACCGTCGCCTTCGAACTGGGGACCGACCTTGACGAGTGCCCGGATTTCGTCTTCGTGCCGACGAGCACCGGCGAACTCATCGCGGGCATCTGCAAGGGGTTCGAGGAACTCGTCGCCGTCGGCGCGATCGCTGAGACACCCACCGTTGTCGCCGTCCAGCCGACCAGCTGTGCGCCGATTGCGGCGGCAATCGAAGCCGGCAGCGACGTACCCGAGCCGTGGGCAGTTCCCGACACGATCGTCGGCGAGTTGGAGGTGCCCGATCCTGCCGGCGGGTCACAAGCGGTCGACGCGCTCCGCCGAACCGGGGGCGACGCGATCACGGCCGGCGACAGCGACATCTTGGAGTCGGCAACGGCGGTCGCGCGTCACGAAATCGTCGAGATGGGGGCCGCCGGTGGGGCCGCGCCGGCGGGCGCATGGAACTGGGCCGACGAGGTCGGCTTTACGGGCGACGAAACCGTCGTTTTGCTCAACACCGAAAGCGGGACGAAAACGCCGGACATTCTCCGCAGTCACCTGATGGGCCAGGGCGTCTGAACGGGTCGAGCGCGGGGATTTTCCTTCGCCGTCGACCCCGACCGGCCGGTAGCTATTTGCCCTCAACGACGATAGTTCCCGTATGTTCACCGACGTGATGGAGGACTATCTGAAGGCGATTTACGTCCTCCAGACCGAGAGCGGCCCGCCGGTGTCGACCTCCGCGATCGCGTCGTCTCTCGACAAAACCCCGCCCACCGTTACCAGCATGGTCGGGACGCTCGCCGAGCACGACCTGCTCGTCCATGAGAAGTACAAGGGGGTCGAACTCACCGCCGAGGGCGAGCGGGTCGCCCTCGAGGTCATTCGGCACCACCGGCTGCTCGAAACCTACCTCACCGAGCACCTCGACTACGCGTGGAGCGAAGTGCACGAGGAGGCCGATGCGCTCGAACACCACATCTCCGAGGAGTTCGAACGCCGCGTCGCCGCCGCGCTCGACAATCCAACCGTCGATCCCCACGGCGATCCGATTCCCGGTGCCGATCTCCAGCCGCCTGCGGACGACGGCTCGGTTCGACTCACCGAGTTTTCCGAGGGTGACCACGTCGTCGTCAGCCGGGTCAGCGACCGCGACGACGAGGAACTCGCGTATCTCGAACGCGCCGGCATCACCCCCGGAACCGAACTCGTCGTCGTCGACATCGCGCCGTTCGGCATGCTCACCGTCGAAACGCCGCACGACGGCGAACAGAGTCTGCCCGAGTCGGTCGCGCGGTCGATCCGTGTTGAACCCGTTGACGAAGCGGTCGCGTGACTCGGTACGTTCTGCCAATCGCGCTGTTCCATGCGGGGGCGTCGTGACGTATTCAACACCAACTGTTTCATAGCCGGCCATCAATCTCCCAGGTATGTTCGAGAAATCGACGTGGATCAAGCTCCCACGTAACGTGCTCGTCGGCCACGGGATGCTCGACAAACTGGGCGCGGCGGTCGCCGAACTCCACCTGCAGGGCGACCCGCTCATTGTCACCAGCCCGACGCCCAACCGGCTGGCCGGCGACCGTGTTCGTGCGCAGTTCGACAACCCAACTACGGTCACGGTCGAGAAAGCGAGCTTCGCGTCGATCGAGCGGGTCGTGAAGCTCGCCCGCGAGCGGGAACCGGGCTATCTCATCGCACTCGGCGGCGGCAAACCCATCGATATCGCGAAAATGGCGGCCGACGAGATCGGCCGCGGCTTCGTGTCGGTGCCGACCGCGGCGAGCCACGACGGCATCGTCTCGGGGCGCTCCTCGGTGCCGGAGGGCGACACCCGCCACAGCGTCGCCGCCGACCCGCCACTGGCGGTCGTCGCCGACACCGAAATCATGGCCAACGCGCCGTGGGAGCTGACGACCGCCGGCTGTGCGGACATCATCTCGAACTACACCGCCGTCCAGGACTGGCGACTTGCCAACCGGCTCAAAAACGTCCAGTACTCCGAGTACGCCGGCGCGCTCTCGGAGATGACCGCCGAAATGCTCGTCGACAACGCGGACTCGATCAGGCCGAATCTCGAAGAGTCCTCATGGATCGTCGTCAAAGCGCTCGTCTCCTCCGGGGTGGCGATGTCGATTGCGGGCAGTTCGCGGCCCGCTTCGGGTGCCGAACACCTCTTTTCGCACCAACTCGACCGGATCGCGCCCAACACGGCGCTACACGGCCATCAGGTCGGTGTCGGCTCGATTCTCACCGAGTACTTCCACAGCGGCGGCGACGGCCGCTGGAAGGCGATTCGCAACGCGCTCGACAGCATTGACGCGCCGACGACCGCCGCCGAACTCGGCGTGAGCGACGACGACGTGCTCGAAGCGCTGACGACCGCCCACGAGATCCGCGACCGGTACACGATTCTTGGCAACGGCGTCAGCCTCGATGCCGCCTACGAGACGGCGATCAAAACCGGCGTTATCGCGCGCGACTGACGCCGAATCGCCGTCGACTACGCGTTACTCGCCAGGGCTACCGACACGTCAAATCCGAACACCAATACCTCCGCGCGTCCTACCTTGGCCATGGACTCCCCGATGGTCGGCGGCCCCATCCGCGACCACCCAAAGGCTGTCACCGCACTCCTTTCGATCGTCGGCTACGCCGCGGTCGCCGGCGTGTTTCTCGTCCCGTCGTTTCAAGCGCTGTTCCCCTCGCTTACCGAAGGACAGGTAGACACTCTCGCCCACGCCATCGCCGTCGTCAACACGATCACGACGGTGTTGCTCATCGCCGGCTGGTACTGGATCCGGACCGACCAGGTGCGAAAACACGCCCACGCGATGGTTTCGTCGTTCGTGTTGATTCTCGTGTTTCTCGCGATGTATCTCCCGAAGGTCGCTGGTGGCGGCACCAAGGAGTTCGTGTTGGATTCGGCGTACAGCTGGGTGCCGCTGTGGGAATGGATCTACCCGGCGTATCTCATCATGCTCGCGATTCACATTCTGCTCTCGATTCTGGCGGTTCCGCTCGTACTGTACGCGATCACACTCGGTTTGACACACACGCCGACCGAGCTGCGGACCGAAACGCCGCATGCGAAAATCGGTCGGATTGCCGCGGGAACCTGGATTCTCTCGTTGGTGCTCGGCGTGGTCACCTATCTCATGTTGAACCACCTCTACATGGCGGAGTTCGCGGCGGCCTGAGGGCTGCGTCGTCGACGCCGCACCGATGGGTGACCGACTCCGGGCGCTTTCACGGATGATCGGTGACGCGGCCTTTTTGAGAGTCGAACGCAACTCTCCGCTATGACGTCCTCGGGAGCAACGAGCCACCAATGAAAATCGGTATCGTGAACGATGCGACGGCTGCCGATCGAATCGCTGCCGCGTTTTCAGCGCTGGACGCACTCACGGTGAGCGATGTCGCCACCAGCGCGGAACGGTCGGTCGACGCCGACGTCGACGTGGTCGTCACCGTTGGCGAGCGCGCGCTCGGTGCCGTCGTCGTGACCGGTGAATCGCGACCGATCCTCCCGCTGGGGATTTCGAACGACAGCGCTGTCGACGCGGATGCGTCGCTGTCGGCGGCCGCCGACACCGTCGAGCGGCTTGCCGCGCGCGACTCGGTTCCAACGACCACCCATCGCCCGCTCCAGGTTGCAGCCGGCGACGACACCACCACCGCGGTCTGTGACTGTGCGTTGTTGACGACCGAACCTGCCCGAATTTCGGAGTACGAAATCCACACCGACGGCCGGCCGCTCGCGAGGTTTCGTGCCGACGGCGTCGTCGCCGCCACGCCGCTGGGAAGCGCTGGCTACGGCCGCGCCGCGGGCGGCCCACGACTGGCGCCCGAAACGGGCGTCGCGGTGACGCCGGGTGCGCC
>SL_4KL_010_BRINEDRAFT_10001302_pt1 | contig 13758 bp, 6 predicted proteins | sample SodLak_010_BRINE_2_FD_10664 | JGI IMG/M metagenome (IMG submission 10664)
GTTTTTATTTTACTAGATGTTTCGGATTCAATGACTTTTGGCACGGCTGAAAAGCTGAAGAGTGAGTATGCTGGTCTTCTTGCTTCTACTTTAGCCTGGTCTTCTGTTGATATTGGTCTTGATGTGGGTATTGGTCTTTATGGAGATAGTAAAAAGTTCGTTACACCTGCAGGTGATTTTACTCAGTATCAAGTTGTTTTGGAAGAAGTAACTAGTTATGAGAATTATGGTGGAAAGATGGATTTGGAGGAGGCATTAGATGATATAATTGGTCAGATTCAAAATAATACCGCGTTGTTTGTAATTAGTGACTTTATTGGAGTCGAGGGAGACTGGGAGGATAAGCTTACACTAGCATCGAGTAAGTTCAAACACTGTCTAGTTATGATGGTGCGTGATCTACGGGACTACAAACTCCCTGAAGCAGGAAACTTCAGATTTAAGTCACCCGACAACAGCGAGACACTGATAGTTAACACAAACTACATGAAAGAAAACTTCGAAAAAGAAGCCAAAAAACAAGAAGAAAAAATAAGAAACACGACCGAAGACGCCGGCGCAGGATTTGTCAAAATAGACACACGAGATAACTTCAGCGCCGAACTAGCAGGCTTCTTCAAAGAAGAGAAAAACCAATGGTGAAACAAAAACTAGAAAATGACACCTCAAATAATACTAACGAACGAATACGCATCCTTAATACTACTAGTTAACGGTTTAGCGATACTATTCTACTTTGCAGCTCGTAAAAAAGCCAACAATCGAGCAATGAAATTTGGAAACTACGAAACTTTAGAAAAAGTCGCAGGTAAAAAATTCCTACACTCAAGCGAACTAATACTGCTTTTACGGATTACAGCATTAACCTGTCTACTAATAGGGATTTCAAGCCCTTTACTAGTACAAGAAGGTCCCAGTACAGATTCAGATTATGTTATTGCTCTGGATTCCTCATCATCAATGCTTACCTCAGACCTAGAACCTAACCGTCTGATCGCAGCTCAAGACATTTCAGCACAATTCGTTGAAGAACTACCCGAAGGTTCACAAGTAGGTTTAATAACTTATTCCGGAGAAGTTGAAAATCAAACAGGACTTACAAGCGACAGAGATGAAATTATATCCGAAATACGTTCACAAAACCAAGGAACAGTTGCCGGTACATCCACGGGAGATGCAATTATTGCGGCAAGCAGCACCTTATCCAGCTCTAACAATGATAGAGATTTAATCTTAGTAACTGACGGAAGAAATAATCAAGGAGCTAACATGAGTGAAGCAACCAGCTTTGCACAAAACAACAATGTTAGCGTTAATCCTATCGGTATTGGTGAAACCGAGGATGAAGAAGATGAAGAAGATCCGGAATTAAACATTGAGGAAGATCCTGAACAAATTGATTTCGCAGGTTTTCCTAACTTAGAAGANGAAACATTATCAGANGTNGCNAATGCTACNGGNGGTGAAGCTTCTTTAGTATCNGATAGAGAAGGTTTTGAAACAGCTTTTGAACAAATAAGTAGTGAAGAATACGAGACAGATATTTCCTCGTATTTCATTTTNGCNGGAGCATTTTTGCTGTTGCTTGAGTGGATAATGTCTACAACCAGAATCAAGATNTTACCNTAATTCTTTATTTAAGCAAATACTAAAACTCAAACTNTNGGAGCTGTAGTTTTTTAAATGACTTCAACCGAATTTGTGGGCGACTCGGAACTCGAACTTGATGAACTAGTAGAGTTAGTAGAAGGTACTGTTGACGATATTAAAGATTTTGTTTCAGAACAAGAGTTAACAGAAAACGATATTGATCACTTAATCACTGCAGAAGAAGCTGCCAAAAATAGAAAGACAGCCTTAGAGTTTCTCAAGCGTAAGAAGCATGAATTTAACGTAGAAGAACATGTTGAAGATATTAAGGATAACTTAAAAGAAGAGCATGGTCAGAGAGATTTAGATCTGCATAACGATGCTGCTGAAATCGATATAGGATTACTGAAACTAGTATTAGCTCCTAACAAAAAGCCTTTTCTCACTCTAGAAATAGGTAATCATACCATACCTTTGAAAGATAGCTCATTAAACCGTGTCTTCATGGAAACAGGGTTGAAGACAGCACCCGTCTATACCCATAACGCAGAAAATACTGATTTTACAGCAGCTCAGCCAATACAACAAAATGGTGATACTGGCAGATTACGGAATGGGCAGAACACCACTAATAGATTAAATAACAACGGTTTAAATGCTGAAAGCAGTGTAGATCCAGTCAACCACGCAGGCCTTAATCAGAGTAAAGTTTCTGAGAATAGTTCTGAAAATGTAGAAACTAAGGAGGTATCAGAACGAGAAAAGATTGAGCAAGAGTTAAGTGACAAATTTAATCTAGATAAGGATGATTTTGAAGGGAAGACTCTTCCCGAACTTAAGGAGTTAAAGAAAGAACTTTCCGAGAAAAAGAAATTAAAGAAGGAACTAAAAGAAAAATATGGTTTAACCGATGCTGAAGTGAGCGGTAAGACCTTAGATAAATTGAACGATTTGAAAGATCGTTTAGATAATAAATCTGCTTTGAAACAAGAGATTAAAGATAAGTTCGGTGTAAACCCTGGTGATAGAAGTTTAGAGGAATTAAGAGATTACAAAGAAAGTTTAATGACCTTAGAGGATAAGAAAAAAGACTTACTAAATCGATTTGATATTTCAGAATCACGTTTGGAGGGTTTAGATCTTCAAGGATTGAAGGAATTGGAGACTGAGCTAAAAGAAAGAGACGACCTAATTAATAGACTGAAAGCTTACGGTTATGAAGAAGACGAACTAAATGATAAAGATTTCACTTATCTTAAAAACCAGATTGATGAGATAGATCAGAAGAAAAGCATCATTGAAGATTTAGAAGCCGATTTTGATGATGAAAAATTAAAAGAGATTGATATAAGCGATTTAAGAGCATTAAAGAATGAGAAAATGGAGAGAGAGCAAATTATCAGCGACTTGGTTGACGAAGGAATGAATGAAGACGATTTAAGAAATTCGAGTACTAAGGATTTGAGAAAGTTAAGAAGCGAAATGCTAGCGCCAGAAAACAATTCAAAGAATGGTAACGACGATGTTTCTGATGAGGAGATTAGTAAAATTGAGGAAGAAGCAGAAGAGGAATTGGAAATGTTAATGGGTGTTGTTGAAGAAGCAGAAGATAAAAAAGTACAAGAGGAGAGTGAAAGTACCTTAGGAAAGCTTAAAGAACTGAAAAATGAGTTAGGAGATCTTGTTCAGAAGCAAGATGGCAAAGTAAAGTCCGATAAAGACTTAATTAGAGAAGATAAAGTTTTAAATTTGCTTGAAGATTACAAAAGCTCCGATAATCATGTAAAAAAGGCTATTAAGACTGCTCAAGTTATGAAAGGATATGTAGAGTATAAGCTTGGTGTAAAGCGAGAACTTACTTACCAAGAGTTATCAGATAAGATAAATGGAATGGCAGAAGAACAAGAAAACCATGATCTTTCTGTTCTAGGAGAGTTTTTCGGTCGTATCCATCATCAAATCTATAGCGGTAATGTCTATGTAGAAGATATTGATAACGTTATAGATTGTTCTGAAAGGATTATTGAGGCTTCCAAATAAAAATTATTGAGGTATAGAAAAAATCAAATGTATCCTGAAGAATTTGTTGATAACGATAGGAAGTGGAAGAAAAGAAAGATAATTGAGCATAAGCTAGAACTGTTTTTTGCTTTTGTATCATCGCTTTTTGTTATTGGGCCTGTTATACATGAACTAGGTCATGTTCTTATTGTTATTTTAGATGGTTGCCTGTTTGATTTTAATCTAGGCCTGTCACTTTTGGGTTTACATGGTAGTATCCAGCCTTTATGTGATATGAGTACGCCGGTTTTACTCTTATTTTATAGCTCAGGATATCTTGCAACGATAATTGTAGGTGGTTTGTTGTGTTTTTACAGTTTGAATATTAGAGAAAACGATTATCTTAGTTATATTTTGGGAATGTTTGGCGTAGGTATTTTACTCAGTATTTTGCTAAGTATTGGGGATCACGGAGATGTTTACTTGTTTTTAGATGTTCTTGGTTTTTCAGAAGGTTTGGGTCATTTGATCACTCTTTTTGTTGCATTAGGTGTTTCTGCTACTTCGTTTAGAGTTTTGACTGTTTTGTTTAAGCAGCAAGAGAAATAGTTTCACCTATATTTGCTTAGAAGGGAAGTAAGTGTTCTCCTGGTAATTCGTAGAAGGTAATTCCTATATACATTATTATTACTATCTCTCCCATTATAAGCACTAAATAAGGTAGTTTAACCATTAGTGAGTCTAGGTCGTATTTTCTTGTTGCAACTGCATACATCACTAGTGCTGCTGTCCATAGTATTGCTATTAAAGGTACTCTTTGTTCTTCAGGTATTAAAGCTTCTTCAGGTACTACTGTAACTTCTAGATCTGAAAATGCGTATGCTCCTTCATCTGAGCTGACAACCATTGTGGTATCACATGTTTCAGGTGTATCTCCGGCATCAATTGTTAGTGTGATATCATCTTGTTCATCTTCTTCCATTCTTTCGACTTCAGTAGACTCGGTGATACCACAGTCTTCTACATTTTGTAATGTGGCATCTACGTTAGTAAGATTTTCTTCACCAGTATTTTCGAGCAGAATTTGCACATCTTCTGACTCTTCAACAGCTATTTGAATGTTCTGTGCGGTTTCTTCAATCGTTAACTGTGTTATAAGGTCGGCAGGCAATACTTCCATATTGAAGTATTCTACAGCTAATTCGCGATCTTCTTCACCTTCATATGCTCTGGTAGGGACTACATAATCTCCTGGTTCTGTGTCAAGTCCTGGTTGGACGAATACTTCTCTTGTAGTAGATTCTCCGACATCTAGACTGTTAATATTTGCTTCTTCAATCTCCCAGTCGTCTAACATTTGTTCTGGCTCTATAGAGACATCAGTAAGATTGGTATTTCCTACATTTTCTACCTCAAAGGTTACTTCTGCGAACTGTTCTTGTCTTGTTTCGACAGATTCATTTAATGCCTCTAAATTAACGCTTAACTCCGGTTCTGGTTCAGGATCAGGCTCTGGTTCAGGAACAGGTTCAGGCTCTGGTTCAGGAACCTCTGTTTCTCCCGGCTCGTCAGGATCGTCTCCTTCTTCAGGTTCATCTCCCTCATCTCCTTCTTCCTCTCCAATAGAATCTACGATTTCAAAGTTTCCAAAAGGTTCAAAGTTCTCGAAAAACTCAAGAGTGGTATCACATATTGCTGTTTCATTTTCGTCTTCTTCACATTCCAGAGTAGTGTTAAGCATGTTTTCGTTTTGTTCGAGTGATCCAAAGGTAGCTTCAGCACCTTCTTCACCAATTTCTTGGATTTCTATATCCCCATTATGTATGTTAGAGCCTTCATAAGCACAATCATTATCTTCATTTATTTCACCAGATTCATCTGTGGCACACGCATAATCATAGTTCATTGTATTAGTACCATTAATCGTGTAAACATCGTAATCCGTTGCATTAAGATTCATTGATCCTGTAAATACATCTGTATTTTCTGCCTTCTCATCTATTTGTTCTGAAATCTCATCATCTGCTGTTTCTGTAGTGTTGACTGTTGTTACTTCTTCTGTAATCGTTTGAACATCATAGACTGTTTCATTAAAGCAAGTGAATTCACTTGATTCTGTTCCACTACATTCAAAGTCTTCTTCTAATTCTGTTACATTTTCTTCTTGTTCTTGTGGTCCTTCAGTAGCACAGTCAGTTGTTATGCTTGATCTAGCAGTGTAGTTTCCTAGATCGTAGTTTGCATTAAAGAGTTCGAAGTATGTAACTGATTCGCTCATTCTGATTTCATCAAACACTTCTCCATCGTAATAAGGTGGGTTAGAAGCTATAGATTCTCCTCTTTCCTCGCCCGGACTCCATGGACTGTCTCCTTCAAATGTTAGGTCTAGAAAGTCTACCTCAATATTTGAATCAATGTTTCCAGAGTTAGATATTATTTGTACGAACGTTCCTGTCCTATTTTGTACTACTTCTCCATCTCCAGGCATTAAGAATAGATCTAAACTACTACCGCATGTTGGAGCTATTTCAACAGCAATGTCGACATCATCATCATCTGTGAACACATTGAAGCTGTTTTCCATTTGATCTTCATTTCCGTCACTATCAAATGTTGTAACAGTGTAAGGATTTATACCCTCTTCTCTTGCCTCTATTTCTGTTTCAAACATTTGGATGTTTCTTTCTGTTCCTGTTTCCTCCATTTCTATTGTTTCATTATATATTTCTAGTTCTGTATTTTGTATGTCTTCTTCAGAGTGAGTAACGTTAGCTTCAATAGTCGTTGTATCATTAATCCCTAGAACAGAGGGTGATTCGTCTTGGTCTTTTATCGTTGGTTCATCGGTTGCTACAAAAAATTCTTCTGCTTGTATATCTGTTTCTTCGTTAGTTGCATTTATGCTGGCAGTCCATTCTGCTGGTTCGTCTTCTCCAATAGTGTAGTCGAACTCATAGAGATTTTCTTCTACTTCTTCCATTTCATTTTCTTCTTGATTTCCTACCGGATCAATAACTGTTAACGTGACGTTTTCTCCATTGTTTACATCTGCTGTTATTGTTACTTCATCTTCTACTTGATATACTTGGTCTTCAATTTCTATACTGTTAATATCAGCAGCTAAAACTGTAGTAGTAGCAAAAATAAATGCTAAAGCCAGCATGAAAGTTTTTAATTTCATTTTATCTTTTAAACAACCCTTATCAAGTATCCTATTGATAGTACTGATGTTAGTAACAGCATTATTGTTGTAATATTTCCTGAGACTGCTGCCGTAAATTCCCCAGTTATCATTTGATTATCAGTCTGCGAAGTTGATGTTGAATCTTCTTCACCATCCTCTATACCCTCATCTTCCTCTAACGTTGTCTCATCTTGCGTATCGTCCGAGCCACCATCTTCGTCACTTATACTGATATCAAAATCGTCAGAACTATCTTCTAATAAATTGCTTGATGGCGGGGATAGACTTCCGGAACTAGTTTCAGAGTCTTCAGAATCATCTGTTTCGCTATCTGTATCTTCATCTTCTGTATCTTGAGTAGTTCCCGATCTGTCAGCACTGGTGCTTAATCTCATCGTGTAATCTCTTGTCTGTATTATTTCTTGTTGTGGTGCTACTTCGTCATCATCTTCTTCATTATCAGATTAGGGTTTTCAGTTGCTTCTATTGATGTTGTAAACTCAAAATTGTTCTGACTTCTTTCTTGGTCTATAACAACGTTTATAGGAACCTTTTGAACTTGTACATACTCACCATCTAGTAAATACCACTCTTGATCTTCATCTAACTGTTCATCAGACGGAGAACTAGTTATTATCGATGGTTCTATATCAATTTCTTCATCATAGATTAAATCAGCATCATCTATATCCGTTGTTTCAATACTAGCGCTTACTGTTTCCTCACCCATATTCATAACTTTCAAGTTGAATGTTGCCTCTAAGTCATCTATATCTTTAGACTCTTCTGAAACATACGTACCTAGTGTGGACGCTGAGACTGTACCAATTAATAGTAGTGCGAAAACAGCCGATAGTATTGCTTTGTTCACATTATTCATTGTGTGCCATTCACCTTTAATGATAGAGTTCCTTCATATTGACCCGCATATTTTCCGTTAGGTATTTCTTGGAAGTAGCATTTTTCTTCTTGATCTCCGGGTTCAAAGTTTTCTTGTATTTGCTGGAAAGATTCAGACGATCTATCAGTATCAGTACTCTCAAAGTCCTCACATTGGTCTGAGCCTTCGTTAAAGCCGAACAAGGTATGTTCTGAGCCAATTACAGCGTTTTCTCCATCCTCATCACCTGTATGCTCTAGCGGTGTTGACTTCATCCAGAGTCCGTCTTCAGGCTCTGCTGAGCTATCGTCTAAAGATACGGTGTATACACCTTCGTTATTTTCCAATGCTTCCAGAACTGTTAGATCATCCTCATCTCCGCTGGGTTCAGCACTTCCAAAGTCTACTTCTTCAAAACCTGTTTCTAAAATCAGTGCTTCCGCCGAACTCACCAGTCTTTTCTCTGATTCGATAGTTTCAGCATTCTCTGAAGACGTCTGAGCATCTATTGCATAAAGTTCTCCGCTTTCAGTGAGTACCACTTCCCAATTCACTGTACAAGAATCTTGATCTGTCAACTCTCCGCAGGATTGTGTGTTTTCTTCACCTTCAATGTAAAACGGTTCATCTGCTTCAAGGCTAGTAGATATTTCTGTGTCAGGGGTATCACCCGACTCATTATATTGCGTTAATACTTCTGTTTCCCCACAGTCTCCCTCAATACATGCTACTTCTGCTTCAACATCAAATGGTTCATCTGTATTTGTTGTTATATCTTCTTGAGGTTCTTGTAGAGTTATTTCAAGTTCACCTTCTACTAAAATTATTTCTAAAGTTTCTACTATTTCATCATCTTCTGTTCTAATCTCAATTTCAAATGTTTCTCCTTCTTCTTTATCCTCCGATAACTCATAAGTGAACTCTTCTTCTGTTTGATCTCCTGTATCTAGTGTTTCATCAACAGTATCTATTACGTCACCATCAAATAGGAATTCGATATCTTGACTGTCTGGTTCAGCACCAGTGTTTTCTATTGTTACGTTCGGCCTTATGGTATCTCCGGATTCGGCTTCTGTAGGTATTTCATCTTCAGTAATAGTAAACTCTGAGTCTGCTATTTCTATACTGTAGTCTTCGGCTTCTCCGGCAAATCCTTCTTCAACAGGATCATCTTGATACTCCTCATATTGTAAAAATGTTCTAAGCCTTGTATCTCCTAGCTCTGCATCTTCAGGAACCGTGAATGTTGTAGTAATCTCACAACCATTTTCCGTGGCTTCGCAAGAATCAAGGTCAATAGGATCTTGATCGAATTCTATATTTTGGTTCCAGTCTGCAAATATGTTAAAGTAATGTTCGTCACCTTCAGCAGCTTCATCGTTTAAATCTGACGCCATAGTTATCTCGTATTCTTCTCCTCTCTGTAGAATCGCTTTCTCTCCCGTTTCTTCTTCCGTGAAGTCAGCATAACCATCATCATCTCCTGAAGGATTATCTATACCTAATTCACCATCTTCTTGCTCTATTTGAACAAGTGAAAGGTATTCGAAGTCTGTGTCTCCTTCAGGTAGTTCATAACCTATTATCTCTATCTGGTCTATGTCAGAATCGTCCTCTGATATCGCTTCTATATCATATTCTCCTGGCTCTAACTCATCTATATCTATATCAAAGCTAATTTGAGTTTCGTCACTAGGTTCAAGTGTTTGATCTTCTTCGATTTGCGATGCTTCTTCTAAATCGTGTACTAATAGTTCAATGTCCTGTGTATCCTCAGTACCTCCTACGTTCTCAACATCAACAACTACGTTTAGGTCTTCTCCATTAACAAATTCTATTGGACTATTTGTGCTTGATATTTCAACCTCAAAGAATGGATCAGTTCCAATAATAACATTAGATGTGCTTGAATCATCGTCTGAAGTAACTTCTGCAGTATATTCTCCATCCTCATCTGGCAAGTCTTCTTTTACAAACTCAATGGTTTCGGTTTCGTCAGGTTCTAGTTCGAAATTCTCTTCAACATCTTCTAACTCTCCATCAAAAAAGAACTCAATGTCCTGTGGTTCACTCACTACTCCCTCATTGGTTATTTCGGCTTCTACTTCTAAATCTTCATCTTCCTCTTGTATAGGTGAATTAGTTGATGTATCGATTAGATAGTTTGCTGTATCAACGCTTATAGCCCTAGTTCTGGAATCGTCATCTGTACTTATTTCCTGCGTATAGTCGCCTTCATCTTCGTCAACAGTGTATTCAAAGGTTATTTCTTCTTGTTCTCCAGATTCTATCGACACTTCTTCTACTATATCATCCGTATCTGTTTTTTCTTCATCAAAACGGTACTGGATGTCTTGCTCGCCATCAGCATCTCCAACATTCTCAATAGTAGCATTCGTTTGAATTGTTTGATCTTGAGAAACGACATCTTCCGATTCAATATCAGATACTTGGAAATCAGAGTCAACTACTTCAACGTTATAGTCATGAGACTGGCCGTCAAAATTATCTGTAGTTGGACTGCTGACATAATCTCCGTCCTCTTCATCTCCTAGTACAAAAGTTCTAACTCGAGTCTCTCCTAATTCAGCATTTTCAGGTATCGTGAATTCTGTTTCTACAGTACATCCTGTATCAGAGTCTGCTACACACTCATCAACTTGTACTTCCGTATCAAATTCTAAGTCTTGTTCCCAGTCCGCCCATAATGAGAAGAAGTGATCCCATTCGGTTTCACCATCATCACCGCCACCACCAGGACCGCTTTCAGGTCTTTCATCAGGAGCTCCATCCGAGGCATCAGAGCTTAATTCTACATTATACGTTTCACCTCTCTTAAGCTGTGTCTCTTCAACATCATGAGTGAAATCAATATACCCGTCATCATCGTTATCGTTCAAGTTATCTAAGGTATTGAACTCTACTAATTCTAGATACTCGTATTCTGTATCTCCATCCGCCGGTACATAATCACCTATCTGTACTTCGGCAGAATCAGTTGTATCCTCGGAAGATATCATAATATCATAGACTCCATCGGGAAGACTATCAGTTTCTCTATCAAAATCTAGTAATTCTGACTCTCCACCTTCTAGAGATGACTCTTCACTTTCCTCAAAGTTACCATCAAAGAAGAAATTTATGTCTTGAGTGTCTGCAAAATCACCTATGTTCTCTACGTCAACATCAAATTCAATTAAGTCTCCAGAACTGATTTCTTCTTCTAAGTTTAATATGTCGACATCGAAATATGGACCCTGTCCAATAAACACTTGTTCGTCTTCTTCTTCATCTTCAGAAATAACAGAAACCTCGTATTCATCGGGTTCTTCATCTGAAGTATTGTAATTAAATTCTTCAGTACTTGATTCTCCAGACTCTAGTTCTAGTATGAATGTTTCTTCTGTTTCATCGTCAAATTCAAATTCAATTTGTTGTTCATCAGTTTCACCTCCTACGTTTTCTATTTCGGCTTCTACTTCTAGTTCTTCGCCTATTTCAACAGGATCATTGGTATCGGTTATATCGACTTCAAAATACGGTTCATCTCCTATAACAATTGTTCTTGATACTTCATCGTCCTCGGATGCTAATTGAACGTTATACTCTCCGTCAGTTTCATCAGAAACATCTAGTTCAAAATCAAGAGATTCTAGGTCTCCACTACCTAGTTCTGAGGTTTCTTTTGTTTCAGATGGCTCTCCCTCAGTATCCTCAGAATCAAAGTAAAGTTCGATTTCTTGACTTCCTTCTACATCTCCCGTGTTTTCAATTATAGTGTCAACTTCTAAGGTGTCTTCATCTTCTTCTGTTACGGGAGAGTTGGTAGAAACGTCTCTAAATATGATTTCTTCCTCTGCAACAGTTATCTCTTCTTGAACTGTGTCTCCGGATTCAATAGCTTCAAAAAGTTGGAAGTAGTCATCAGGTTCTCTATCAACACTTGACTTGGTTAGTGTTATTGTATCTGTTTCACCGATATCCAAGTTATCGGTTTCTTTCTGGTCTGTTGGTTCTTCATCTTCAACGTCAAAGTAGTATTCAATAGTGTCAAAGCCTTGGAAATTTCCTTGATTTTCAATATCTAGAGTTACTTCATGTTCAATTCCTTGAGGGATAATACCTTCGGAATCAACTTCATCTATTATGATTTCAGGATTGTTACGAATAATTTCTCCCTCTATACCATCATTAGCGTCTTCACCACCTTCACCTTCCTCTATTAGGAGTTCTGCGTCATCCTCCTCTATTTGACTGTAACTAAGTTCGATTGTTCCTCCATCACCACCGTCTCCTCCTTGTACTGCAGCTCCGCCAGGTTCTCCACCGTCTCCTCCTTCAACGTTTATTTGATCTTCTAGAATTTTTGGCTCTTCAAAAGAGGTTATATCAACTATTCCTCCATCACCACCATCATAACCATTATCTCTTCCTCCATCACCATCTCCACCATCAGCACCGCTCAAATCTATTTCTCCTAGAGACTGAACTTGATTAGATGTTAGAGCTAGGTCAGGCGCGTCTTCACCTTCTTCACCATCAGGAGCATCTTCTATGTTGGTTACTATGCTTCCAGAGTCTGTTATTTGTATTAAATCATTAGCTTCTAATGTTGCACCATCATCACATACAGTTATTTCTCCATCAATTATTATTTCATTATAGTTACCTTCCTCCGGAGATATGGCGTTTTCTCCACATATTTCTTGGTCTCCAAATGTTTCTGGAGAGACCTGTATTTCTCTATTATCAATATCGTTTTCTGTTTCGATTTCTGCTTCGTATAATCCTTCATCTTCTTCTATAGTATAGCTGAATGAGTCTTCTTCTGTTTCTCCGGGATTAAGAGTTATTTCTTGTTCTTGGTCTGTTTCATCTTCATCAAATATTAGATTGATAGTTTGTGAGCCTTCTTCATCTCCTATGTTTTCAACAACGTATTCTATTTCTAAATCTTCTTCAGGTTCGACCGGGCTATTAGTATCAGTTATGTTAATCTCAAAGAAGTCTTCTAATATTTCAAATTCTCGAGCTTCAGATGTTTGAGTTTGTTCATCTGTTTCATACTGGACGTACCATTCATACTGGTCTGTTTGTAATTCTTCCGTGGTTTCTATTTGCGTTTCTCCAGTTGAAACACGTGTTTCATCTATAATATCATCATTCAAATATAATATAGCATCACCTTGTTTGTTAGTGTCTATTTCATACTCAAAATCAATTTCTTGACTGCCTCCGAATTCTTCATTCTCCTCAGGCGCATTTAGGCTGAAATCTACATCTAACTCTTGTTTGATTTCTAATGTTCTTGTTTCAGAAGTCTCTAATATTTCTCCATCAACATCTTCAAATTCTACATACCATTCATATTCATCTGATTCAGAGATTACTTCTTCATATTCTAGAACATTGACACCTTCTTCTACTGTTTGAGTATCTATAGATTCATCGTCTCGATATATTGTTGCTTCCCCAGATTCTGCAGCAGAAACAACATACTCATATTCAACTTCATCCCCCTCAATAAATGTTTCTTGACTTTCTGGTTTTCTAAGAGTTATTTCATTTTCTACCGGATTTGTTGGGGCTTCTGTTCCTTCAATTCCTACTCCAAAGTCATAGATTCTTAAATCATCTTCTGTCCAGTGGAAAACTCCTGTCGATCCTTCTCCAGTTACCCCATCATATGTTTCTTCTAACTGGAAGTCCTCAGGCTCTGAATCGCCTTCTTCCCATGCTTTATGACTAAACTGTTCTCCTTCTATTCGGAATCGTGTGTTAAATATATCAGTTGAAGGAGCTTCAGTAGATGATATATCTTCAAAATCACCATCATCGAAATAAGAAAGGCGTATATCTCCCGTATCAAAGTCTCCTCTTAGAGCACTTACGCTATCGATGTCATCCGTGTCTTGTCCTCGTCCAAATACAGCATGATCTCCCTCAGGCTCCCATGTTGTATAAATCTCTGTATCCTCAGAATCAGATGGTTCAATATACTCAAGGAATGATCTTTCATCGTCCTCTGCATCTATACCTAAATACCTATTTCCTTCAGAGTCTTCTCTGATTTCAAATTCATCAATATTTGATTGGTCCTCCC
>SL_4KL_010_BRINEDRAFT_10001304_pt1 | contig 13753 bp, 11 predicted proteins | sample SodLak_010_BRINE_2_FD_10664 | JGI IMG/M metagenome (IMG submission 10664)
GAGCGACAGAGACACGACAACACGTCGAGACGCTTGAGGAGTACCGCGGTGTCTTCGATTCGGTTCGGACGGCTCATTTATTTAGCCAGTAGACTATGCTACATTGACTTATACTCTCGGAGGGGTCCGGAAGGATCTGGAATCGGTGAGCCTCTTCCTCCTGTCACCACACGCACCTACAGCGTCACAGACGCGATCACGACCACGCTTCCGACAGCGATCACCCACCACGGGCTTTTGACCGTTCCCGACCAGCGCTCGACGACCGCGTCCGGTCCTGCCGCGAACACCGCAACCAGCGCGATCGCCAAGATAAACAGTGCCAGTTCAAAGAGCGTTGACGTGAGCACGGCTGCCGCCACACCCACGGTGAACGTGACACCGAGGAAAGCCATCCAGTCCCGACCGCTCCAGTCGTCACTGTGTTTGCTCATGTCTCAGCGTGATCGCACGGGAGGTGTAAATCACCGGGACGATTCCTCGGCTGCGGGAATCTTGGACCTTGAAAAGACGATACTACAGACCACACATCATTTCCTCGAGACTCCATCGGTGACCAGTGCCCCACGCATCCCTGTCACGAGACGCTGGTGGCGTCGTCCGAGCCGACATCACGGCGTTCGAGTCGGCCACAGCAGCGTCGTCGTTCGAGGCCGGTGAGGAGGTCCGGCTGGCGTGAGAGACAGAGACCGCGGTTGCGCTGATGGAACCGTAGGCTATCATGGCCCTTCGTGTCAGAGAAAGTGCTAACACGAATCAGTCGAAAGCATCAGGCATGAAACGGTTCCTTCGCTACGTCCTCTACCGCGAAAGCTATCGACTGCTTCGAGGGGCGATGCGAGAGTCGCCGGATTCGGGGGGATCGGACCCGATCGAACCGGGGAAGGCCCTCGAGGAGGGGAGAGCGGAGCCACCAACCACCGTCCAGCTCGAGTCCGCGGAGCAACTCAAAGCGGCGCTCCAGCGGATGGACGCCTACGATTTCGAGCACTTCGTGGGCGACCTCTGGGAGCGAATGGGGTGGCAGACGGAGGTGTCGACGGCAACCGCGGACAAAGGCGTCGACGTGATCGCACGAAAGTCGAGCCCGTACGAGCAAACGCTGGTGATTCAAGCGAAGCGTTACGGCCCGAACACGACGGTTGGCTCGCCGGAGGTCCAGCAGTACGCGAGCCTGCGCCACCAGTACGACGGCGTCGATAAGGTGTTGCTCGTCACGACGAACCGGTACACGAATCAAGGCAAAGAACTCGCCGAGCGATTGAACGTCAAGTGCATCAACGGCGACGAACTCGTCCAGTTGATCCTCGAGCACGATGCCCTCGACCTGGTTGCGGCGTACCTCGATTTCGTGACGATCGAGCGGACGTCGGCGACGGAGACGACGGACGACGCCGAACCGGAACCAGCGACGGCCACCACAGCCGACGCCACGTCGACCACCCAATCCACGGAAGCCCCGACGAAACGGGGATCACCGCCAGCCACGCCGTGGCAGGCAGTGATCGCAGCGGCGACGATCAGTTGGGTCGTCGTCTTTTTCAGTGTCCTCGTTCTCCCCGAGTCGGTGTGGGGNCTGTTGTTTTTCACGACGTGGNTNGCGCTGCCCGTGGGGATCGCACTGGACGCTCGTCGCCTCGCCGACGTGACCGCCTGGCCCCGATACACGTGGGCGTACGTGCTCGCCTCGCTGCTCTGGTTCGCCGCCGTGATTCCCGGTCTCGTCTATCTCTGGCGACGGCGGTCGGTGCCGCTCGAGGGCGGCCCCGAGATGACGGGTGCGGACGGCGAGACGTCGGATGACCGCGATCCAGACACAATCGACAAACCAAACCGGGGACCAACTGAAACAGCCGAAGCCAACCCTACTGAATCGACGGCGACAACTCGAGGGACGAGCGATGACGACGCGACGGACGATCGAACCGCCACTCGAGTCATCGGCTACGAGGACGACCAGTACACGTGTCAGGTCGAGCGATCACCAAACGGGGCCTGGGTCGTCGCCATCGGTCGGGGGACGGCTGTCGACGACGCTCGAGTGTTCGTCTACGACGAAGGCGGATTGCAGTGGAGCGAGCGTCTCGAAGAGCCGACGCTGGCGAGGATAGCGAACACGGGCCGGAGCGCCGTCATCGATGGGCTCGATCCCGACGAGCACGCCGCGAAGGTACAGGTGTTCGACGCGGATGGCACACCGGGGTTGACCCACTACCTCAACGCCGACGTTGCCGACTGTGCGATGACGCCGGACGGGACCACCCTGGCCGTCACGACACACCACCCGGACGACAGCGTCGTTATCTTCGACCTCGAGACGGGTGAACGGCGGGCGAACACGGCGCTGGCGTCCGAGGGTGTGAGGGACGTGACGATCGAGGAGGCAGATGGAACGGCCACCATCGTCCTCCGTCCCAGTGCAACCGAGGAGCCGGTGTACGCGGTCGATTTCGACGGCAATATCGTCTGGGAAGAAGATGCTGGGGACCAAACCGATCGGGGAGACGGTGACGACCGCGGAGAGCCAGCACGGATACGCGAGACAATTGAATCCCTCGGTGAAGCCTACGAGGCTGCCGAGACGGAGCCGGAACGGAACGAGATCGCCCACTCGTTAGCCGACGCCCACTGGTCGCTGGCGACTGCCGACGGGGTAGACGACGACACAGCCCAGCGCCACCTCGAGCGAGCCAAAGAGCGCTACTTCGAGTTGCTCCCGTGGTACGAGGGGAAAGCCGGCGCTGCGAGGGTCCTCCGGGAACAGGGGACGCTGGCACTCGAGGGTGGCGACGAAACGCGGGCAGCGGCGTGTTTCCAGGAGATCGAACAGCTCGAGACGGAGTACAACGTCCAGTTACTGACCGACGAAGACGAGCGCGTGCTCGAACGGCTGGCGTGAGACACGAGACAGTACCCTTTTCTCGCCGCCGCGTCGTGTCGGGTACATGTATCGCGCCGGCACTTTCGTCGCCGACTACGTCACGCCAACGGCCACCGACCAAGTACAGCCAAACGGCGTCGACCTGACCCTGGACGTCGTGTTCGACCAACTCGAGCCCGGCCGGATCAGCCGCAACGGCAAAGAGATCGGTGAGCGGGTCGCCCGCCCACTCGAGCAACTCGAGCGAAAAGCGCCGGATACGTACTACCTGCCCGTCGGCTCGTACGTGGTCCGGTACGGTGAGCGGATCGAAATTCCCGAGGAGCACGTGGGCTTCGTTTACCCGCGGTCGTCGTTGTTACGCAACTCCTGTATGCTCAATACCGCCGTCTGGGATGCAGGGTATGCGGGTCGAGGCGAGGGGCTGTTGCAGGTCCACCAGGACATCGAACTCGAGCGTGGCGCCCGAATCGCGCAACTCGTTTTTGCAACGGCCGCCCACGAGGAGGTGTACGACGGCAGCTATCAGGGCGAGAACCTGTAACCACAGACGAGAGTACCACTTTTTTCGTGTGTGAGTTCCTCGAGGACGGTGGCCATGATGGCGACGACACACGTCCTGATCGGGCTGACGCTGGTTGCACCAGTCGCCTACGCCGTCCCGGAGCTGGCGGTGCCACTCGCAGTGGGTGCCGTTCTCGGGGGGCTTGCTCCCGATATCGACCTCGTTTTTCGCCACCGGCGAACCTGTCACTTCCCGGTCGCCGGCGCGTTCGTCGCTATTCCGGCGGCCGTGATCGCCGCTGCCATCCAAAGCCCCCTCACAGCCGCCGTCGCGGCCTTCGCCCTGAGCGCCTGGGTCCACGCCGGAAGCGACATCGCCGGCGGCGGTCCCGAAATGGACCCCTGGACCAACCCCACGGATCGGGCCGTCTACGATCACGTTCGCGGGCAGTGGATCCGCCCACGCCGCTGGATCCGATACGATGGCGCGCCCGAGGACGCACTGCTCGTGGCGCTGCTGGCCATGCCGCTGTTGCTGGTTTACGATGGGGCAATCCGCCTACTCGTCGGTGGTACCCTCGTCCTCTCGGTTGGCTACGCCCTCTTTCGACGCCGACTCGTGGAGTGGACGCCCGACTGGCTCGAATAGGGACTAAAAAACGATCCGGATCCGTGACGAGTCGCAACGCTGATACCCCCGGTGTTCGACCCTTCGCGTATGGTTGTCGACACACTCTCTCGGCTGCTCCACCTGGTGTTCGCGGGACTCTGGGCGGGCAGCGTCGTCTACGTCGCACTCGCAGTCTTACCACTCGCCCGTGATGGCGCGTTCAATACGACCAAACCCCTCGAGGTCCTCTCGAGTCGCCTGACGACCCTATCTCGGGTCAGTGCGCTCGTCCTGTTTCTCACCGGCAGTCACCTCGCGGCAGCAATCTACACCGTCGACGGTGATGGTGGTCCGGGCCTGTTCACCTCCCTCGAGGGACAACTCGTCATCGTCATGATCGTCCTCTGGGTGGCGTTGGCTGGACTCGTCGAGATCGGTGCAAAACGCTTCGAATCCGGGCTCAATGGAAAGAAACTTCGTGAACCGGCACACCAGGCGCTCCCGTTCTTCCGGGCGGCCGCCGTCGTTGCAGTTCTCTTACTGGTTATTGGTGGACTCATCACGTCTGGTGGACTACACGCCTTCTAAGTACATTTAACGGGAGAATTCGAACCCGTCATCGAACCAGATAGCTGTCAACAAAATGTATTCTTGCGAAAGATACTTACTCAGTTGCTGTAAGGTTTCGCCATAATGATCCGTGGGAAAGACCTGGCCGTCTCACTCCTGTTCGTCGGGACCGCGGCTGCTGCAGGCTACGTGCTCCAGTCGCGAACGCGAACCAGGCCGGCGGCCCACTCGAAAGCCGACGTCGGTGCCCGTATCGTCGACAGCGTCCCCGAGAACGCGACCGTGATCAATAGCTCGAGTCGCCGTCTTCGACAACTGCCCGGCGTTCGGACGGCCCTCAAACGGGCGATCAAGAACGACGCGCGCGAGGAGTGGGAACACGTCACCCTCGAGCGGAAGGGATCGTGGGAGATCGTCGATGCGCTCCGACGGTCACTCCCGTACTACGATGCGGCGTCCGACGGCGATGGCAGCGGATACAACGGGGTCTACGTGCGATACAAAGACCGCGTTATCGTTCTCGATGCCATCGGCTGGGCTCGAGTACAGCCAACAGAGCAGACCCAGTACGAATAAGCGTCCTAGTTTTCGAACCGGGCCTGGACGAACGGCTGGACGTCGTCGATATCGGACAGCCGTGAATCCGAGAGTAATACCGCTTCGGTCTCCTCGAGTGGTACCGAGAGGCTGATCTCTTTGGTGCGGCCGTACCGCCCCTTCGAGACGACGACCGCGTTGACGATACCGAGCATATCGAGTTCGCTGATCAGGTCTGTGACCCGCCGCTGGGTGAGAATATCGGCGTCGATCTCATCACAGAGGCGCTTATAGATATTGAACACCTCGCCGGTGTTGATACTGTGGACGCCGTTTTTCTCGAGGGAAATAATCGAGAACAGGACGAGTTTGCTCTGTGTGGGGAGGGTCCGAACGACCTCGACGACCCGGTCGAGTTCGATCTTGTCCTGTGCCTGGCGCACGTGTTCTTCGACGATCGTTTCCGTCTGGGCGCGTTCGGCGAGTTCGCCTGCCGTCCGCAAGAGGTCGAGGGCTCGGCGGGCGTCACCGTGTTCCTGGGCGGCGAACGCCGCACACAGGGGGATCACGTCCGCAGAGAGGGCACCGTCTTTGAACGCGACTTCAGACCGGTGCTGGAGGATGTCACGGAGTTGGTTGGCGTCGTACGGTGGGAAGACGATCTCTTCCTCACCGAGACTCGATTTGACCCGGGGATCGAGGAAATCGGTGAACTTCAGATCGTTCGAAATGCCGATGATCGACACGCGTGAGTTCTCGAGTTCGGAGTTCATCCGCGAGAGGTTATACAGCGTGTCGTCGCCCGATTTCTCGACCAGTTTATCGATTTCGTCGAGCATAATGACGACGACCCGCTCTGAGTAATCGACCGCGTCGAAAAAGACGCTGTAGACCCGGTCGGTGGGCCATCCCGTCATCGGCACCTCTTCGAACCCGTCTTTGTCTTCCTCGAGCGTCTCGATACGTGTCTCGACGTCCTCGAGTGAGTCGTACGGTTCCTCCGCAAGCGGGTCGGGTCCCTCTTTGGGGTCGACAAACGGAGTCTCCTCACTCGAGTCGAGCCGTTCACAGAGGCCCTCGAGTCGTTCGATTTCCTCGTCGATCCGACGGGAGTTTTCCTCGATAAATTTGTTGGCGAGTTGGGCCAGCACCCGGTACTGGGTATCGGTGACCTCACAGTTGATATACTCGACGTCACACGGGACGCGATACTTCTGGGAGGTGCTCTCGAGTTCCTTGCTGACGAACTTCGCACTCGCCGTCTTTCCCGTCCCCGTCTTCCCGTAGATCAGGATATTCGACGGCGTCTCACCACGCAGTGCTGAGACGAGAATCGTCGCCATCTTGTTGATCTGGTCGGTTCGATGGGGCAACTCGTGTGGGGTATACGAGGGGCGTAATACCTCCTTGTTCTCGAAGATCGGCTCGCCGCTCAACAGATCATCGAACAACCCCTGGTTCCCCTCATCATCCTCGAGGGTCGCCCTGAAACCTGCTGGTGGCGAATCCTCTCCTGTACGGTCCGTATCCGCCGGTTTCGCATTTTCGTCTGCCATTCGTCGTACACGTACCCCCTGGTTTCGTGTGGAGCGCTATCGCCAAAGAGCCCCCAAACAGGACACACATTGCCTGTATCGAGCATTTGGGTTTTTCCGAGCGCCCTGGATCGTCCAGTTGATGCAAACGAAGCAGAGGAACACGTGAGTAATAAACGCTTCCCTTCATGTCTGCAGACACTCACTCGAATCGGATATTCAAAGAGAGAATAGGACACACAGGTGTCATTCACAGACTGTCCTCTCTGGACCTCTGTAGGTCGAATCGGGTACTTCATCGAGACAGTGTCACAGCAGGATCGATCGTGAGTCCATCGGTAATCGACGAAATCAGCGGAACAGTTGAGGATACCACCGCCCCATAACCCCCGCTTCACATGGAACGGCCACGTCCTCGAGGAGACCCATCCGTAGGTGGTGAGGGCGCGAAGCTACGCGAGCCCCAGTTAGGTCACTTTCCCAAGCATCGGAACCGCTCGGCGGGGAGCGTTTACCTCGTCAATTTGGGTGAGCACGATCACGACGCCGATAGCGGCGAGTGCCGCGGCGAACGCGAAGGGGACGGCGAACCCCCATGCCACGAGCGCTCCTGAAAGCAATGGCCCGGCAGCGACGCCAAACCCGAACGCCATCGTGAGGACCGAGAGCGTCGTCCCCGATTCACCCTCCGGCGCGAGATCACCGGCGAGGGCCAACGCTGGGGCAAAGACCATCGCGCCCGCAACGCCCTGCAGGAACCGGGCGACGAACATGACCCACGAGTCAGCCCACGCGAACACCGTCACATCGGGGATGAACCCCTGCACAAGTGTCGTCGGGACGAGGAGGATCGTACCGACGATGATGAACACCTTTCGTCCATAGTAGTCGGTCGCCCGCCCGATCGGTGCCTGGAGGAGGATCTGTGCGAGGACGAACGCCGCAAACTGTAACCCGAACATCTCGGCTCCCTGATTCAGTTCGGTGTTCACGATATCCCCGAGGGTCGCGAAAACGGCGATCCCAATGGCCATGAAAAACGAGACGACACCGAGGGCAAACACCGGATCCAGTAATTGGGACCCTGTCCGGTCGAAGACCCTGAAGCTCTCGAGGGCGGAGCCCTCCGGTTCCTGTGGTTCGATATCTGGATCACGGATCGTCGCGAGCACGAGCACGAACGCGAGCGTCGCCGTAGAGGCCGCGAAATAGAAAGCGGCATCGAAGCCGGTGATCGAGAGCGTCGTCACCCCGAGCGGGATCGAGTACGGCCCGCCGGCAACGACGGCACCCGCGGCAACGGGACCGACGCCGAAGCCGATCAGCCGGAACGTGTTGTACGTCCCCATGTTACCACCGCGGTTTTCGTCGGTGGCGAGGTCGTTCACCAGTGCGACCGTCGTCGGGATAATGAACGCACCCGCTATACCCTGGAGGACCCGCAACCCAACGAGGTGCCAGTACGTCGATGCGAGCGAGTATGCGAAACTCGCCGTGGCGATGAGCACCAACCCGAACAAGACGAAGATTTTCCGGCGGCCAGTTCGATCGGAGAGTCGGCCCGTAAAGGGCTGGAGCGGGCTGTTGACGAACCCAAAGATCGAGAGGATGACTCCGGTAATGAACACCTCCGTCAGCCCGAACGTGGCACCAGTAATGAACTCACTCGCGATGAACAGCGGTAGGACGACGATCAGAAACGAATTGCCGACTGACTCGGACATCCGCGCCAGTGCCAGTGCCAGCACCTGTGGGTTGACACCCATCGACTCCTGGATGTTCATCCTCGAGGCTGGGAGACGGGGGAAGGTTCTCGAGTCAACACGCGTTCTCGACCGTGGTTTCGGCCCGAGAGTGAATACAGTTGTGTTCCCGGATATCCGTTCGACGGACCAGGTGGAGGAAACCTACCACTGCCCGTGGTATGGATGAAAAACGGTGTGGGTCGAACGAAAAGCGCGCGAAAAACCGCCAGATCGTACTCTTCTCTCATGCCAGTTTTGATAAAGATAACAAATTTTATATTAGTTAAGTAAGATGTGTTCGGCAGACCGATGGAGAATGAAGAATCCGTTACACGGATAACTAGAGCAACGTTGAACCGCCGGACACTCCTCGCCGGCGTCGGTATCGGAGGGGCAGGGATGCTTTCCGGTTGTCTTAGCAGTGACGACGCCAATGATGACGACACCGGGGATGACGACAGCGACGACCCCACCACCGAAAACGGTGATGACAATGGCGACAGCGAGAACGGTGACGACGGTGACAGTGACAGTCCAGATACACTCTCGGAACTGACGCACGACGCCTTCGACGTTGACGAAGCGGACCATCCACTATTTTATGCCAATCCGGACGTGAGTGGTCCAGGCGGCGACGTCAGCTATATCATGACACTCGAGGCCAGGGGTGGTGGCGCAGGGCGAACCGAGTTGATCGATCAGTTCGAGACGTTTATTATCCGCTTCAACAGTGGTGTGCTGCATCGCGAAGATGGAGACGACGTAACCGTTCCAGTCGAGGTGACGGTTGATTTCACCGAATCAGTCGAAGAGAGAGAACGATTTATTTTAACCTGGGAGTCAGCAATTCCGACTGGCAAGTACACTGGATTGACGTACGACGTCGAAGCCATCGAACTCGTTCACGAGGAAGATGGTGACGTAACTGAGCAGTTTATCGCACCAGAGGCTTCTGAGGTGGAACGCCCAGCGGAGGTTGGTGAAGAGTACACGTACTGGAGTGAATCCGAGGTGAGCGTCGACCACGAAGTCCACGATGTCGACGAGTACAGCGAGACGACGTTTTCCGAAACGAACACACTTGGCGAGTTCATTATACGGCCAAATTAACCCCCCACCACGGTTGGTGTCACCGCTCAGGCGAGCAGGTTGGTCGCTGAAAACCGTTTCGCAGTTTCAATATCTAGTATTGAGACCTGCACCGAATCTCTTCGTTCGAAGAACGGCAAAGAGCGATTTTTCACCCAAATAACGGTTCAGTAGAGTAGTTACAACTCGACATAGAGAGAGAGAAACAGGGCCTATCCCAACGACCTACAATGTACGTCAACGCGAGCGAATACGCGAAACGCTCCGCCGCAAACCCGGGCGTCGCGAACCAACACGCGTTCTCAAGGAAGCGTTCGGCCGGATGGTGAGTACAGTCGTGTTCCCGGAGGTCCCTTCGACCGCGCGGGTGTGGGACACAGCACTGGTCCGTTGGCGGTCAAAAACGGAGTCCGATGAAACGAAAGAGGGCGAGGCTACTCCAGATCGTACTGCGCACGCACCAGATTGGCGATTCCACGCTCCTCGAGACGATCCATCGGCGCGAGCATCGTCAACTGCACCATCCCCGGCAGTCGACCGATTTCGACGCCGCCCGTGATCGTACACCGCGTCCGGATTTCGCCTTCAGACATATCCAGCAGTGTCCCAGCACGCTCGAACGCGTTCTCGGTCGCTGCGTTGATCGTTTCCCCCGAGCCGATCACCTGTATTGGGCCAGTCTCCTCGATATCGATATCGTAGGCCGTAGCGAGTGCCTGGCCACGGTCACGGTCGGCGTCGTCGAACGGGGAACCGATGTGCGGTAAATCCTCCACGTTGGGCAACAACAGCGGGCCGTCGATATCCAGCCCCTCGATAACCTCGACGTCGAACTCCGTCCACCCACTGACGTCTGTCGTGTGCAACGCGAGTTCGCCATCACCCTGGTTCGCGTGCATATCCCCCACGTAGATCCCGCCCCCGTCGACTTTTACCGGACAGATCAGCACGGCTCCCGGCCTGACCTCGTTGATATCCATGTGCCCATCGGTCCGCTGCTCGAGGTCCGCCGCCTCGAGCCCCCAGTCGTGGCTGGCCCCGATCAGCGACTGGCCGAAATCGCCCGCGTTGTGGGAGTCCGGCATTTCGATCGGCGGCGTCGTCCCCACGTTTCCGAGGAAGGGACGAAGGTGACTGAGCGTCCCCGGCATCTCCCCGGCACCGTAGACGAGAATCGGGTGTTGCCTCGAGGTCTCCGGGAGGGCAATGCACTCCTCGGCACGCGAGCCGAGTTCGTGGGCCGTCTCTTCGTCGACGGTCACCGCGATTTCGTGGTCCTCGTCGAAGACCACAGTGACGCCGAAATCGAAGGCGAACGGGGAGGCGTTTTCGCCACACGAGGCACACCGAACGGCGTCCTGGCCGGTTCCCTCGATGACCGTCTCGGGCCACTCCTGCCCACAGCCCGGACAGACGTGATCGACGAACGGGTCATCACCGAAGGCGTCCGTCCGTTCTGCCATCGTCCCCGTACTGGTTGCGAGGCTCGTCACCTCGATCTCGCGGATCGTGATCGCGATGGCGTCACCGACACTCGCCCCCTCGACGGCGATTGGTTTCGTGACCTCGTGGCCACCGCGGAACTCGGGGGTGATCATCGGCCCCCAACACGCCGGTGGGGTGTGTGTCCGAACGGTACCGCCGTCGGCGACCGTTCCCGCCCACTCCTGGTCGGGCCCGACTAAGCCGAGGGTGTACTCGTCGACCTCAAGGTGGTCGCTGATTTGCTGTGACATACGGTAGCATGTGATGTCGTGAACCACTATAATGACTGCCCCCAGATCCGGTGACAGTCACAAACAGTCGCCGCCGCCATCCCGGTTTCTCACTCACACGAGTTCCTCGATAACACCCCTCAGCAACGCTGATGGTCCTCGGCTGCTCCGTACCGCATTACTCGCTGTGTACGCGGGTTGGACAGCGTCCAGAACGGTATTTTTTCGACACGCGTCAGGACTGCGCGTCGAGCAGTTGCTCGTACCGGGTTCCGGTCTGTTTGAGCCGTTTCACGGTCTCGAGACGCCGGTATGGATAGGGGACAGCATCCGTACTGAGTTCCTCGATCGTTCGATCGACGACAGCCGCCTCACGGGCGTGTATCATCGTAAAGAGCGTGTACTCCCAGCCACGGTCCGGTCGACGTGGGCGGTGATAACACTTGGTCACGAATGGATGCTGACCCGCCTGCTCGCCGACGGTATCGATCCGATCGTCGGGAACCGCCCAGACGACCATGCAATTGTGACGGAACCCAACAGCATGGTGATCGATGACGAGCCCGAACCGCTTGATGAACCCCTTCGACAAACAGGATTCGATTCCTGACACGACTGCTGACGGCTCGAGGTCGAGTTCCGTAGCGAGATCAGCATACGGCGTTCGCGTGAGCGGCACGCCATCTTGAACCGCATCGAGAATCGTCGCCTCCAGAGCCGTCATCGCCGGCTGGTCAGCGGTGTGGCCCCTAGTTGCTGCCGGTTCCGACTGGTGCTCGCGACCGCGGTCACCGGCATTGGTCCGATCACCGACAACCGGGAACTGGAGATCGAGCCGGAACTCGGTTTCCTTTGGTAAAACGAGTGGTTCGTGCCCGGTTTGGGTGGCGATCTCCTCGAGGATCTCGTCTCGACGGTCCCTGGAAGCAGCAGTCAAGACGAACCACATGTTCCACTCGTGGTCGCGGCGATAGTTGTGACTGACTTCGGGATAGGCGTTGACCACCTCGGTTACCGCCGCGAATTCGTCCTCGGGAACGGCCAGGGCGGCGAGCGTCGAGGAGCCGATCACCGACGGATCGAGGACGGGGCCGAGCCGTCGGACGAGACCCGCCTCACAATGGGCCCGAACACGTTCTAGGATCGCCGTCTCTTCGAGGCCCGTCACGGCCTCGAGCGCCTGATACGGCTCCTGCTGGATCGGAAACCCACGTTGATACTCATCGAGGAGAACCGCGTCCACCGCCTCGAGCCCGCGTCGCCAGTCGCCCCCTGCGTCGCTCATCTGGAATCACCGCCTGCTGGCTGGTAGTGGTTACCCGACGGACGGTCGTCTCTGCTTCCGGATTCGCCGCGGCACGGCTCTCGCGTTTGTGCAGTTATCATGGTGTCGTTGTGTTCGGTTGTACGGGATGTTCATCTGGTCGGTTCAACGGGATTCCGCTCCCTGAATATACAGTGTCCCCAGCAAAAAGTCACACTATGTCATCGTCTCTGGACTCACCTTCCTCGTTCACGGCGCTCGCATGTCCGGGAGCAGTTCGACGTTCACTCGAGTGGGCCAGTCGCGTGAACGAGCATGTATCGAATCGGGCTGGCATCGTATACAGACGGCTCGCGAAAGTATCCGGTAGGAAAAGTGCCGCCTCCCGGATTTGAACCGAAGGAAGACGGACTGCTCGCTTCGCTCTCGGTTGCGGCTTCCAGGGTTCAACTCGCGGTCGGAGTCATGTTCACTGCTCACGTCGGTCGCAGGAAAAGTGCCGCCTCCCGGATTTGAACCACGCGAACACCTCGCTGTTGCTCGGTGTTCTCTCATTCAAATCCGATCGGGATGCATACCTGCGGCTCGCGAATTTGCTCGCCGCAAAAGTATGCCGCCTCCCGGATTTGAACCGGGGACAGCTCGATCTTCAGTCGAGTGCTCTCCCAGTCTGAGCTAAGGCGGCTCACTCAAACCTCGGTCGATGGTATAAAAAAGGATTTCGAAAGTCTCCTCCCTCGCTACCACACCCCACTCGAGTGATTCAGCCAAACGCCCCTCGACCCACCCACGGTAGTCCGACGTTAGCGACTTCTATGTTGGAAGTTCGGATATTCAAGACACCCTTTTCCGCGCTGCTCGCGAATAGTTGCGTATGGAAGCGCATTCAAAGAGTGAGGGTGACGAGCAACTCACAGCCGATATCATCCTCGAGTTGCTCGCTAACCGCCGTCGCCGATACCTCCTCTACGCGCTTCGTGGCCGTGACGAGCCAATCGAGTTGTCGAAACTCGCCGAGCAAGTCGCCGGTTGGGAACACGACGTTCATCCCGATGAGGTCGCCAAAAACGAATACAAGAGTGTCTACGTCTCCTCCGTGCAGTGTCACGTTCCCAAACTGGCTGACGCCGGTGTCGTCCATCACGACGAGGATAACCACACCGTCCTGCTCGCCGACCCCTTCGAACAACTCGAACCCTATCTCCAGGTCGTCGTCAAAGACGAACCCGAAAACTCCCGCCTCCACGAAGCCCTCGAGGTCGACCGCCGTGATGGATTCCTCGGGCAGTTACGGCAACGGCTC
>SL_4KL_010_BRINEDRAFT_10001305_pt1 | contig 13751 bp, 10 predicted proteins | sample SodLak_010_BRINE_2_FD_10664 | JGI IMG/M metagenome (IMG submission 10664)
CCCCGATCGGTACGGTCTCTGCTCGAGGGGGCGTCGGCACATCTTTATTTCACCGACGTATAGCATGAGTTGCCGCCGCGTTGCGGTGGCGGGCAACAAGCCGGAGTACCGAGCTTGCCAGCATGGACTCCGGCTTGGCGCACTTTCGTGCGCGTTCGTTCTTTACACAACCAAGGGTAATTAACGTTAGGATTCCTTTCAGAATCGAGTGAAAATAGCGCCGTTCACCCCCTGACGGGGTGAGCTCGTCTCGGATATGCTGGGACGTCGAGAGTGACACAGCAACTCCCGTATTGTGTCTAGTTGCAGATCGAACCAATAAAATTAAAATCAGCTATTTCTATACCAACTAGCAATAACTGACAATGGGACACAACGACAGACGACTCGAGGAACGACTCGGGGGTGGATGAGATGGTGATAACGACCATCGGTCGACAGCTTCGACTTGCCCGAAACGCCGTCGGTATCGTCGCCGGCGCGCCACAGTTGCTGCTCTATCCGATTGCGTTTCTGATCGTCACGTTCGGCGCGTCGATTCCCGTCTTCGTTGCGAACGTGGTCCATCCGCTTGCTTGGTTGGTGGCCTTCGTACTCTATCTGACGGTCATCCCGATCATGGGGGCGTTTTTCATCGTCGCATACTGTTATGAACTCAACGAGTTGTTCGAAGGGCAAGAGCCCGGAGTCGGATCGGGAGTTGGCGTCGCGTTCGGACGATTGCGACTCGTTGCGCTTGCATCGCTCGTTTTCGGCACTGGTGGATTCTTCCTTCGTTATCTCGGAGTACTCTCACGGTTTCTGGCCGGTCCCGGAACGCTTGGGAGTGTCGGCGTCGAAACCGTCTCGACGTTCGTCTATCCGGTGGTTGCACTCGCCGACGAAGACCAGACCGCTCGAGAGGCCTTCGAGGAGCTGAAGACGGCCGTCGAACGCGAGTTCAGAACGGCTGCGTTTGCGGCGGTCGGGATTCGGGCACTCGTTTCGATCATTTTCCTTTCGGGATTCGCCGCGGCGGTGGCCGTCCTCGCCGTCTGGTCCGCTCGAGGGCTCGTTCCCGGACCGGGTGTGATCGGGCTGGCGCTGGTGCTTTTCACCGGGGCCACCCTCACCGCAGTCATCGTCGGCTTTCTCGTCTCGGGACTGGTCAAAACGGCGCTCTATCGCTATGCGATCGACGGCGAGTTGCCACCCGAACTCGGCGTTGGCGTCGAGGAGTTGATACTCGAACGCTCCTCACTCGACGATCTCGACGGCTCGGGCCCGCTGGCCTGGCTATCGCTGGGCAGACAGCAGGCAACGGAAGCGCTGGGTAGTGTTTCGGTGTGGGCCTTATCACTCTCGACTGCTATCTTCGTCGGGATTGTGGCAGTTCTGTTTTCGACCGTCTACACCGAGATCCTCGAGGGTGCGATTTCGACGGTCGAGAACACCGACGCAAGCCTCGAGGAGGTCGCCCAAGAGGACGAACTCGAGGCGCTGGAACTCGTCTTCGGACCGGATCCAACGCGGGAGGACATCCTGACCGTCCTCGAGTCCATACAGGGATCGGGTGACGTCCTCGGTGTGGTCGTCCTCTCGGGGGTAATTCTCTCGCTNGGCCCGCTAATCGGGCTGTTGGTTACGGTGCCGTCGATCGTCAGGCGACGGCGTGATGGCTCCTATGAGCGACTGCTCGAGGCTGGCTTCCGNCCTCGAGATGTCGTCGTCGGGACGTTCATCGGCCGGCTGACAGCGGCATCGCTCGTGGTCGTCCTCCCGGCGATTTCGGTCGCGGCCGTGGTCTGGCGACAACAGGCTGCCGTCGGCGTTCCCTACATTGGTGCAACGGTGTTTGCAGTCGGCTGTGTCGGGATCTTCGTCGCGCTGGGAACGTTCGTCGGGACGGCGGCGAGAGGGCTAAAGACGGCGATAGCCGGCAGCCTCGGCGTCTGGGTACTCCCGTATGCGTTTTCGGGCAACCCGGTTGGCGTCACTGGTAACCCCGGCAGAGATGGGATCCTCGAGGCCGTCCTTGCACCTCCGTGGGACTTTCTTCCGGCGATACTCACTCGATTCAACCTCTACAACGTCATTACCGATGGGATGCACCTCGCGACGCTCTCGAGTGTCGTCGACTCCCTGCCTCGGATCTCCCGCGTTTCGCTTTCCCCGGCGCTTACCCACGAGGCACCGCCACAGGAGGCGGTTGCGGAACTGCCGATCTATCTGCATCAGTTTGTCGTCTATCCAGTCCTCATCGTCTGGATCGCCCTCCCGTTGTGTGCGGCCGTGGTATGGTTCAAACCGACGTGGTGAGCCGAGACAGCTTGAACTATTCACTCGATTTCGAGTCAGAACTATGAGAATTGTTCGCAAGATTCTTTATCACTACTCGTGTCCACCCAGATGTCAATGGCTGTACTCTGGCTGGACGAAATTAGCGCCGACGACATCGAGACTGTCGGCGGCAAAGGTGCGTCTCTGGGTGAACTCACCGGTGCTGGGCTCCCGGTGCCGTCAGGATTCGTGGTCACCGCGGGGACCTACCGGTCGTTCATCGAAGATGCCGGCATCGACGAGGAACTGTTCGAAGCCGTCGATGTCGACACCGATGACTCGAAAGCGCTTGCAAAAGCCACAGAGCGCGCCCAGGAACTGATCCTCGAGACGCCGTTTCCCGACGACCTCCGCGAAGAGATCCTCTCGGCCTATCACGAGATCGGCAGCGACGAGGAGGCGTTCGTCGCGGTTCGGTCGTCGGCGACGGCCGAGGATCTGCCCGACGCCTCGTTTGCGGGCCAACAGGAGACGTTTCTGAACGTCAGAGCTGCGGCGTTGCTCGATCGGGTTCGGGAGTGTTGGGCCTCGTTGTTTACCCAGCGGGCGATCTACTACCGGCGCGAGCAGGGCTTTACCGACGCCGACGTCAACATCGCGGTCGTCGTCCAGCAGATGGTCGACGCCGAGAAATCGGGCGTCCTCTTTACGAGCCACCCCTCGACCGGCGATCCGACGATGATCCTCGAGGCCGCGTGGGGGCTTGGAGAGGCAGTCGTTTCGGGAGCCGTCTCGCCGGATAACTACGTCGTCCCGCGTGATGGTGGCGACATCGACGTGACGATTGCCGAAAAGAAGGTAATGCACGTCAAAGACGAGGCGACCGGTGAGACCGTCGAGCGGCCCGTCCCCGAGGACAGACGAACCGAGCGTGTCCTCTCCGAAGCCGAGATTGGCGATCTGGTCGCCCTCGGGGAACGCGTCGAGGATCACTATGGCACGCCACAGGACGTCGAGTGGGCAATCGTCGACGGCGAGGTGTACATGCTCCAGTCACGTCCGATTACGACGATCGATGAGACAGATACCGAAGAAAGCAGCCAATCTGGGACCACCGGAGTCGATCCAACGACGGGTGTCACCGACGGCAGTGGAAGCGCACAGACAGCCGATGTCGGAGACGAGTCGACGACGGGCGAGGTCATCGTCGACGGCCTGGGCTCGAGTCCAGGGGTCGTAAGCGGCGCGGCGAAAATCGTGCGCAAACTCGACGACTTAGCGAAAGTCGAGGAAGGCGACATCATCGTCACCGAGATGACGATGCCCGATATGGTGCCGGCGATGAAACGAGCCTCGGGGATCATCACCGACGAAGGTGGTATGACCAGCCACGCCGCGATCGTCTCCCGGGAACTCGGGGTGCCGGCGATCGTCGGGACGACAAACGGGACGACCGTCTTAGAGGATGGCCAACTCGTCAGCTTAGATGGTGATATGGGAGCGGTTCTCGAGGGACAGAAAGTCGCCCCGGAAGAAGAAACCGAACCCGTCGAGGAGGTTCGTCCGCAGTCGCCGGTAAAGCCGATGACGGCGACGAAGGTGAAAGTGAACGTCTCGATTCCCGAAGCTGCCGAACGGGCGGCCGCGACGGGTGCCGACGGCGTTGGCTTGTTGCGGACCGAACACATGATCCTCTCGCTGAACCAGACGCCCGAGAACTTCATCGACGAACACGGCGAGGATGCCTACATCACCGAACTCGTCGAAGGCGTCCGCAGCGTCGCCGATGAGTTCTATCCACGGCCCGTCCGCGTTCGTACCCTCGATGCGCCAACCGACGAGTTCCGCCAACTCGAAGGCGGCGAGGACGAACCGGCCGAACACAACCCGATGCTTGGGTATCGTGGCATTCGACGGTCGCTCGACCGTCCGGAGGTCTTCGCCCACGAACTCGAGGCGTTCCGCAGGCTGTACGATCTCGGCTACGACAACGTCGAGATCATGTTCCCGCTGGTCAACGACGCCGAAGACGTCTACGGCGCGAAACGGCTCATGGAACAGGCTGGGATCGACCCCGAAAAACGCACGTGGGGTGTGATGGTCGAGACGCCCGCCTCGGCGCTTGCCGTCGAAGAGATGGCCGCCGCTGGGATCGACTTTGCCTCCTTTGGCACCAACGACTTGACCCAGTATACCCTCGCGGTCGACCGCAACAACGAACACGTCGCCGACCGCTTTGACGAACTCCACCCCTCCGTGTTGGCCCTGATCGAAGACGTCATCGAAACCTGTCGCGACCACGGCGTCGACACCAGCATCTGCGGGCAAGCCGGCTCGAAACCGAAGATGGTCCAGTTTCTCGTCAACGAGGGTGTCAGCTCGATTTCGGCAAACATCGACGCCGTCCGCGACGTCCAACACGAGGTCAAACGCGTCGAACAGCGACTCATTTTAGAGTCAGTGCGATAGCCANCCGCCGCTGATTGCCCCGCGATTTGGACCCGTCAGTCTCGGCGTCTCGTCTCGTGGGGTTTTGATCGATGCGTCGGTCCGCAAACGGAACTGATAAGCCGTTGATGCCCAACAAACCTGTTATGCAAGCGGAGCCGCAGGCGTTCGACCGGGTGCTCTCGTCGATGTGTACCGAGCCACACCCGGCCGCACGCAAAGCGGCGGAACGATTTCTGGCGACGAATCCCGGCGACCCCGGNACNTATCCGACGATTTCGGCCCTCGAGGACGATGCCGTCTCGTTGCTCGGCGAGATCACCGAGCTCCCGGAGCCGGCAGGATACGTCGCAAGCGGCGGAACTGAAGCCAACATTCAGGCGGTCCGGATCGCCCGCGAGCGTGCCGACTCGAGACGGCCGAACGTCGTTATGCCCGAGTCGGGCCATTTCAGTTTCCAGAAGGCAGCAGATATCCTCGGTGTCGAACTGCGGATCGTTCCGACCGACGACGACCATCGGGCGGATCTCGAGGCGATCAACTCGTCCGTCGACGACGAAACGGCGATGATCGTCGGCGTGGCGGGCACGACCGAGTACGGCCGCGTCGACCCGATTCCGGCGCTCGGAGAGATCGCCAAAGACGTGGGTGCGCTGTTTCACGTCGATGCCGCCTGGGGTGGGTTCGTCCTCCCGTTTACCGACTACGAGTGGACGTTTGCGGACGCCCCCATCGACACGATGACGATCGATCCCCACAAGGTGGGCCAGGCGGCTGTGCCGGCCGGCGGGTTACTCGCCCGCTCGTCGGAGTTACTCGACGAACTCGCCGTCGACACCCCCTACCTCGAGTCGACCTCCCAGGCGACGCTTTCGGGGACACGCTCGGGAGCCGGGGTCGCCAGTGCCGCCGCCGCCATGGAGACGCTGTGGCCGACGGGCTATCGCGAGGAGTACCACCGAAGCCAGCGTAATGCAGCCTGGCTCGCAGAAGCCTTAGAGAAACGCGGCTACGAGGTCGTCGACCCGACGCTGCCGCTTGTGGCCGCTCGACTCCCGCGGTCGACGTTCGACGCCCTCCGGGCGAAGGGATGGCGAATATCCCGGACGGCAACCGGCGAACTGCGGGTGGTCTGTATGCCCCACGTCACCCGCGAGATGCTCGCGTCGTTTGTCGCCGACCTCGATCGTCTCGAGGTGCGGGCAAGCGTTCCGGTCGTCAGTGACGATTGATACGGATCGTTATAACGTTTTACCGGTGATCGCCGCCCCCTTCGGGTCGATCACCGGTAAAGAATCACAACAGACCGTATGAAACCGGTAGGCGTTTTATTCGGGCTCGAGACGCCACCGTATGGGCGTCGACTGGATCGATACCGTCGCGGTCGTTGGGATCATCCTTCTTTCAGTGTCGACGCTCGTTCTCGAGTTGGCGGTTGCTGTGGCAGCACTCGGGGGATTGTTCTGTACACTGTCGGTCTGGCGGCTGTACGGTGGCCGGCCGTGGGAAGCCTTTGGCTGGCTCGCCTGGGTGGCGACGGCTGGGATGGTCATCGTTGGGCCGTCAGATCCGGCGGTGTTCGTCGTCTTCGTCACGACCGGAATCGCAGGCGGGATCTGTCTGCTCGGCGGTCGCTTTGGCGTGCTCGTCGACGTCTGGAGTCTCGAGAACCGATAATCAAAACAACGACAGCGAGCCGGTGACGCTATCGACGCGGTCGTCGGCGGCCGGGCCAACGGCCAGGGCGGTTACGGTTCCAGGCTCGAGTTGGGTGTGGCCGGCGTCGCGGACGATCGAGTTGGGAATCCCTTCGCGGTCGGCGATGGTCGCAAGTTCCTGAAGCTGGCGTTCGCTTTCGCCTTTGAGGACGACCTTCTTCTGGCCGTTGCGTTTCCACTGGTCTCGAAGCTGTGTATCGGCGTTTTCGTAGGCCGATAACGACGCGTGGGCGACCTGTGCGGCGAGTTTGCCCTGGCCCATGCCGATGTCCGTGCGGGCAACGATGGCCTGTTTCATACCTCGAGTCTCGACGGCGAGAACCAAAGCCCCGGCGATCGGCCACAGCGTCATCTATTTTTGTTCGGGGTCGCTACGTCGGTGCATGCACCATACACGCCGGAGATTTCTGGGAGCCACAGCGGCGGTGGGAGTCGGGGCTGCACTTGCAGGCTGTCTCGGCGGTAATGAGGGCTCGGAGGAAACGGAGCCATCGGAACCACCGGTTGCCGGTGATCCGGACGCCGAGCTAACCGTGACGGTTTATGAAGATTTCAACTGCCCATCCTGTGGGCAGTTCAAAGCCTCCATCTTCCCGCAACTCGAGAGTGAGTATATAGAGCCCGAACTGATCCGGTACGAACATCGCGATTTCCCTCTCCCAGTCGATGAGACGTGGTCGTGGGCAGTCCCAAATGCCGCCCGCGAGGTCTACGAAACTGAAGGCGACGAGGCCTTCTGGTCGTTCTCGAGTGCGATCTATGAGCACCTGGGATCGTACTCGTATGACGTGATCGAATCGGTCGCCGACGAGGAGGGACTCGACGGCGCGGCGATCCGTGACGCCGCCGAAGGGAGTGCCCATCAGTCGACACTCGAGGCCGATAGAGCGCTGGGCGAGCAAAACGGCGTCAGCGGGACGCCAACCATCTTCGTCGACGGCGAGGTCGTCGAACTCGAGGTGCTTGCGTTCGAACAGGTCGCCGGTCCAATTGAGGCCGCCCTCGAGTGAGATCGTCTCACACCGCGATGAAGACGGATCGAACGCTTTAGGAATCCACCGTTCGACCCCTCGCGTATGATCCTCTCCGATGCGGACATCCTCGATCGACTCGAGGCGGGCGATCTCGTCGTTGATCCCCTCGATGACCCCGAGTTACAGATCCAGCCGGCGAGTGTCGATCTCCGACTCGGCCGGGAGTTTCTCGAGTTCCAGCGGACGAACATCCCCTGTATTCATCCAAACTCCGAGCGTGAGGTCGATGAGTACGTCACCGAGACGGTCGTCCAAGACGGCGACGATTTCATCCTCCATCCCGGCGATTTCGTCCTCGGAACGACCCACGAACGCGTCGAGATTCCGGCCGATCTGATCGCCCACGTCGAGGGTCGATCCTCGCTCGGTCGGCTGGCAGTCGTGGTTCATGCTTCCTTACCGTACGACGAAGAGGTGTTCCTCTGGACGCCTGAAGACGGATTCGGGTTCTACGAAATCGGCGACGTTGTCGAAAATGAGCGGCGGGCTCATGCGGTCGCGTTCGATCCGAAAACGCTCCGGGTAAGTACTCATCCAGTCACGAATTATATTACGAACCCGACAAAGCGAATCTATCGAGTTACGCTGGAATCGGGTCGACAGGTACACGTCACCAAAGATCACAATCTGTTTACGCTCGACGAACACGGTGGTGTCGTTCGCATACCGAGCGAGGACGCCGTGGGAACTCACGTTATGGTCCCTGATCGCTTACCTGGGCCTCGCGGCACCGAAACCGACCTCGATCTCGTCTCGCTGTTCGAAGGAGACGAGGAAATTGTCGCGTATGCCACAGACGGCTTCGGTGCCGTTCGGTGGACCGATGACGTCTGCCCCTCAAGTCGCCGCCACTACGACTCAAAAAATGCAGCCCCGCTTTCGTGTGTCAGTTCGGCCAGAACCCCGAGCGATGCCGAGGTCGCGTTCAAACAGAGCGACGCCCGACTGCCCCGGTCGATCGAGATTTCTCCGGAGTTCGGCTGGATACTTGGCTTCTACATTGCCGAAGGATCCGTTCGGCGAAAACAGGTGCAGTTCGGTAATACGAATACTGCGTTCATCGATCGAGTCGAAGCGTGGTTCGACCAGTACGATGTGAGCGTCTACCGACAAGCGCGTGAGGACGGTCTCGAGCGACTGACGATCTGTTCGGCACTGTGGGCCAAACTGTTCTCGACACTCGCAGGTAGTGGCGGAGCAAAGAACATCCCCGAGCGGGCGTGGAACTGGTCCGACGACGTCCTCGAGGGGGTACTCGAGGGGTTACTCGACGGCGACGGCTGCCGGCGTGATACCCGTGATACGTTGTATACGGCAAACGAGGCACTCGCCGACCGCACGCTCTATCTGGCGAGTCGACTTGGCTTGCTCACTTCCGCGTACAACAGGGAACGAGAGACGCACATCGAACCAAGTGACACGTACAACACTGGCATCGAGTGGTCCATCGATTTCGCACCCGAGGCTCACAAGCGGAGCCAGTATCTACCCGTACCGAACGAGTTGCTTCGGTCGTTGCGAACTCGAGCCGGGTTGACGATGGCCGAGGCTGCCGATCGGATGGGGTATGCATCGAAGTCGAGTATCTCGAACGTCGAAAATAACGAATACGAGACGATCAAGCGGTCGACACTCCAACGGTTCCGAGACGCCTACATGGCGACAGGAGTCGATACGACCCGACTCGATCAGTTCCTCGATGGCGACGTTCGCTTCGAGCGTGTCGAACGTGTCGAAAAAACCGATCGCGTCGAGCCGACGTACGATCTTGAGGTTCAGCCGAAGGGCCGAACCATCGAGAACTTCCTCGGCGGTCGTGGAGGCGTGTTCCTCTCGAATACAGCCGGCCTCTGCGATCCGGGCTATCGCGGCCAGATCACCCTCGAGCTCTCGAATCTCGGCACCGCTCCCGTTGCGCTCACACCAGGGATGCGGATCTCACAACTGACGTTTACCGAACTCAAAACCGAAGCCGATCGACCATACGGTAGCGATCGCGGCTCGAAGTATCAGGACCAAGACGGCCCACAGGCCTCACGCATCCAGAGTGACGACGAGTTCGGTGGCGACCAACTCGAGCGAAACTCCTGATCCAGTCACGTAATCTGATACTCGTTTTTCGTATACACTCAGCAAATCTGTAAAAATGCTTATGCTTAGGCGAACGCTACCGGAGGCATGCAACGAGATGTTACCGGTTCAAAACGGAGTTTTTCGTCTTCGGTTGGGATAGACGAACTGTTGGCGATTCTGTCCAGCGGACCTAGACGACACATCTTGTTTCATCTTCGCCAACACAAAGCTGCGACCATTGATGAACTCACCGACGTATTTCTGACCGTCGAAAACCACGATTCAAACGAGGAAACCCGTGAAAACGTNTCGACNGANTTNCTCCACGTNCACCTTCCAAAACTCGANGACAGTGGNCTCATAACGTACNATGTAGACCAGGGNGTCGTCGAGTCTACGGACCGAGATGCGGACATCGGCGAGTGGCTCGACCTTGCAGTTCGGTACGAAATTCAGTTCGAACGTTCAAGCGAGACGGACACTCCGGATGGTGACCACGTTCGGATCCTGCTGGCCGACGATGAGCCAGGCTTACCGGAATCAATCGCAGCCTACATCGAACGTGAAACCGACGATATCGAGGTTACGACCGCGACGAGTGCGCTCGAGGCGATAACGCTGCTCGAGAACAATTCGTTTGACTGCATCGTCAGTGACTATCAGATGCCAGTAGTGAGTGGGCTTGATTTCCTGAAGGTCGTCCGTCGGGAAGAGCCTGCTGTCCCGTTTATCGTTTTTACCGCGAGAGGAAGCGAGACCGTCGCCAGCCAGGCAATCGCAACTGGCGTCACCGACTACGTACAGAAAGGGCCATCGACTGACCGATACGACGAGTTAGTCAAACGAGTTCGGAGTGCCGTTGCCCAGGAGTGATGAGGAGGACAGTACCTCCAAACCTGCCTGCGTGACCCGGCGACGGTAGCCTGCAACCGTAAGACTCCCTCATTGAATGGCTTACTCCCAACAGAACTTCGAGTTGTTGACCGAACGCATTTCGGATGCCTACTGTGCGATAGATACCGAGTGGCAAATCACCTACTGGAACGAGCGACTCGCCGAGTGGACGGGGCTACAGGCGACAGCCGTCGACGGGAAACGCATCTGGGACGTCCTTCCGGGACTTCGACACTCGACGCTCGAGAACGCGTGTCACGACGCGATGGAGCGGCGAGAATCACGCTCGTTCGAAGCGCAACTGGAAGGCCCAGTGAACGCTTGGGTTGCGGGTGATATCTACGCCGATGAACACGGTCTCTCGTTGCTGTTGCGTGACGTTACCGAACGCAAACAGCGTGAAAAACACCTCGAGTTATCCGAAACCTTATTCGAGAACGCACAGGATGGGCTGTTTCTCATCGACGTCACCGGAGACGAAGACGAGTTTCGAGTAGAGCGTGTCAATCCGGCGTACGAAGCCGATACTGGGCTTTCGAACGCAGACCTCCGCGGCCGAGGTCTCCGGGATATCTTCGGGGAAACGGAGGGAACCGAGATCATAGAGCACTACCGCGAGTGTGTCACTCGACGCGAACCGATCGAGTACGACGAACGCGTATCGGTTCCCGACGGCATCTACTGGGAGACGCGGGTCGCCCCGGTGATCATCGACGGAACCATCGAAAAACTCGTCGGATCGACACGCAACATCACCCAGCGCAAAGAGCGCGAACGCCAGTACGATGCGATCTTCAATCAGACCTACCAGTTTATCGGCCTCATCGAACCCGACGGGACGCTCCTCCAGGCCAACGACTCCGCGCTGGAATTTGGCGGCTTCGAGCGTGAAGACGTGATTGGAACGCCGTTTTGGGAACTCGGCTGGTGGCAACTCGAGGAGACAATACCGAAACGGCTCCAAGAGAGCATCGAATCGGCTGCAGCTGGCGAATTCGTCAGATACGACGTCGAGGTAGGGGGTGTCGACGAAACGGCAATCATCGATTTCTCCATCCGACCGATTACCGACGAGCGGGGAGAGGTCAGGGTACTCGTCACGGAAGGTCGAAACATTACGGACCACAAACGGCGTGAGCGAGAACTCAAACGGAACCAGGAGTTTCTCAAACACATCCAGTCGGTGGCCGATATCGGCGGCTGGGAGGTCGACCTCCGGTCGGAGACGGTTCAGTGGACCGAGGAGGTCTATCGGATCTGTGGGGTACCCGCTGACTACGAGCCGACCGTCGAGGAGGCGATTGGTATGTACCACCCCGACGATAGACCGATAGTCGAGAACGCGTGGAACGCCCTCACGACCGCCGGTAAAGCGTACGATCTCGAGTTACGAATTGTAACGCCGGACGACGAGATTCGGTGGATTCGGACGATCGGTGAGCCGTGGTACGACGACGACGAAGTAATCGGCGCTCACGGAGCGGTTCGGGACATCACCGACCGCAAAGAACGGCTGTACGAGCTCGAACAGAGCAACAAACGCCTCGAGGAGTTTGCCTCCGTGGTGAGCCACGATCTCCGCAACCCCTTGACCGTTGCACAGCTCTCGCTGGAACTTGGCAGAGAAAGCGGCCTGGCGGCGGACTTCGATCGAATCGAAGCTGCCCACGACCGGATGAACGCACTCATCGAGGATCTGTTGACACTCGCACGCGAGCGTCGCCACGTTGTAGAACGTCACCCGGTCGACCTCGAGTCACTGATCGAATCGATACGTGAGACGAACCTAACTGATGACGTGAGCATGGATGTCGAAGCAGACGGCTACCGGATCGATGCTGATCGGCCGCGACTGCGCCAGTTACTCGAGAACCTCTTTTCGAACGCCGTGAGACACGGTGGCGAGGACGTGACGATCCGGGTCGGCGTTCTCGACGATTCTGCTGGGTTTTACGTCGAAGACGATGGCCCGGGAATCGCGCCTGAAACGCGCGAACTGATATTTACCCAGGGGTATTCGACGACCAGCGAGGGGACTGGCTTCGGGCTGGCCATCGTCAAGAGCATCGTCGATGCCCACGGCTGGGCAATCGAGGTAACCGACAGTGCTGATGGGGGAGCGAGATTCACCATTCTGGATTCTCGACTCGAACAACCTGATAGCGCTCACTCGAGCCAGCAGCCGCCGGAACAAGGTTCCACATAGTTATGCCGTCGGCAGTCGTAGCTAGGTAGCGAATGCAATTCGTCGAAGAGATCGTCGTCGACGAGTTCCTGCCGACGGTTCGGTCGCTGTTGGCCGGGGAACTCCGCGAACGCGGACTCACCCAGAGCGAAGTCGCAGACGTACTCGGTATCAGCCAGAGTGCCGTCTCGAAGTACGCCCACGGTGACGTTGCGACGAACGACCGGATCGCCGATGACGACCGCCTCAAGACGCTCGTCGCCGACCTGGCCGACGGGCTCGCCTCCGGGGACGTCACACCGGTCCAGGCGCTGATCGAACTCGAGGTTCTCGTACGCGAGTTAGAAAGCGGCGGCGACCTGCTGGCACAACTGCACGAGGAGGCGGTACCCGAGTTAGAGGAGTACGACGCGAGCTTNCGGGTCCACGATNCCGAGAGTACGCTTCGAACCAGCGAGCGCGTCCTCTCCTCGCTCCGACGGGGGTTGCGCATCTTAGAGAACACGAGTGGCTTTGCAACGCTCATCCCGGCCGTCGGCTCGAATCTTGTCGCGTGTACGCCGGATGCGGCCGACGTCGATGACGTTGCGGGCGTTCCGGGTCGCATTTTCGACGTCAAAGGGCAGACGACGGTGCCCGCAGACCCCGAGTTCGGCGTCTCCGAACACGTCGCGACCGTCCTGCTGGCCGCCCGCGGGGCCGGCGCTGATGTCGCTGCGGCGATCAACGTTCGCTACGACGAGACGCTCGTCGAGGAGTTGGTTGATCGGGGCCACGTCGCCGCCGAGTTCGACGAGTCCGCCGACATCGAAGAGCGCGTTACCGAGACGCTCGAGGCCGAACCCGAGACGACGGTGCTCTATCAGACCGGCGGCATGGGAATCGAACCGCTGATTTACGTGCTCGGGTCCGACGCTGAATCCGTTGCCGATACCGTTCGATCGCTGTGCTAACATGACACTCGAGGCAATTCGAAGCCGACTGCCAAGCGAGGAAACTGCCCAGGAGTTCTACGGTCGCTGGGCCGGCCTCTATGATCTGATCGCCCGCTATACGCCCGGGGTCCCCAGACTCAGGGCCCGAGCAGCCGCGGCGTGTCGGCTCGAGGCCGGCGACACCGTCGTCGAGATGGGCTGTGGC
>SL_4KL_010_BRINEDRAFT_10001309_pt1 | contig 13730 bp, 14 predicted proteins | sample SodLak_010_BRINE_2_FD_10664 | JGI IMG/M metagenome (IMG submission 10664)
GACCCTGGTCAGCAACCACTGTTGCTGCAGTAGCTAGGGTATCCATTTCAACCGTAGTTGCTGTCTCCCGTAAAACGATTTCCCGGAGCTCTGAACAGCGTTCGGGCTCCACCTCGGAAATATCAGTTTGTTCTTCCGAATCCGCCTGGAGGTCGTATAGCTCCTCGGAGTTCCCGCTTTTGATATATTTGTAGCGGTCGCCACGCACGGCGTAGTTCGTTCCACATTCACTTTTTGAAACAGCATAGCTGGCAGTATACTTCTCGGGTGAGACTGTCCCTGTTTGGGCAACTTCCTGTATGACGTGATAGATAGATGCTAGAGACACTGGTTGAGAGGGATTGGCAATGCAGTCCACGTTCGAGATAATAAACGGGACATGGATATTTTCCTCGTATACGTTCCGGTGATGATGACCGTAGTTACCATGTTCACCGAACGACTCACCATGGTCTGAGTGTACGACGATAACTGGCTCGTCATCCTCCTCTGTTCGTATCGCTTCCAGAAACGAATCTGCTGCGCGGACAGTATCACGATAGCCGCGCTGTACTGATTCGAGCGTCTTATCGGGCATTATCCGGTCAGTCACCCGGCCGCGCATAATTTTTTCCGACCGATATGTGCTATAGTACATTTCAAACAATGATTGCTCGGAGCGATGTTGCCAACTCGTGAGAAATGGGTAATGAGTATCGAGCAGGAAAACCCACAGGAAGTATGGCTCTGGTAAATTTTCACGTAGTTGCGTTATCTCATCGTACATGTCGGTCCATTTGGCAAAGAATGAACTCCCAGTCAGCATGTCCACGACCAGTTGGAGCGCTCGGTCTTCGCTATCGATACCAGGAATTTTCCCGAGTTGTGACACCCATTTACTCTCCGCCCCCTCACGAGAGAGGTCAACAAACGTATCAAACCCCCGATCGAAGCCGGCGGCCCGCGAAGTCCATGGATTCGGAGTTACTGCAGCGGTTGTATAACCCTGTAGCTGTAACTGCTGTCCCAGCGTGGGGGATGCGTGCATATGGTTCTTGATTGACTGGAGACGCCCCTGCCAATGTGTCTCTGCCGTGTGGTCTTCGAGCGCATCAGCAGGGCGAGCCCGCCCTGTAAAGACAGCAGGCATAGAGGAGAACGTCTGTGGCCCGGACGATACTGCGCTTTCGAAATTCACGCCCTCTGACGCAAGCGATTGCATTGTCGGGGTCAACCCACGGGTACTACCCAGTGGGTCACAGTGGTCTCCACGTAAACTGTCTATCGAGACGAGAATGATATTTGGACTGTCAGTCATAGATCCTCGTTATCTGGCTGGTTGAGGTTTTCTTGTGGCTTTTTATTGAGGCGTACTGCTCCAATCGACTCATTACCGGATAATACTGGATTACTCACTATTGTAAGTCACAGGAAAACTGAGGGGGTGAGGGGCAGACGCAGACCGTAATCACTATACTTCTCACAATCACAAGCAATGATATTCAAAATGAAAGGCTCGCACGACGCGTCATCCGTTGTCCATGGCAGTCTTGATGGACGACAGTCCGTGCATCTTCTACGCCGGTGTGCCATCTCAGTTCTTTCACAGTTTGCTACCTGCAGGGTAGTTGCACCGCAAGAGTCACAGGTTATGTTCGGTCTAACGGCAGCACCTCACTTATGTAACTGGTCTCCAGTCAGCATAGATACCCAGCATGGTTGATATTCTATCCGGTACATTGTTCGTTACGGCGATAATCGCCAGCATGTTCATGGCGTGGACTATAGGTGCGGGTTCTGCTGGCTCGACCCCATTTGCCCCTGCCGTTGGCGCTCGTGCTATCTCTGTGATGCAGGCCGGGTTTATTGTTGGTCTGTGTATCTTTTTGGGTGCTGTCTTACAGGGGGCAAACGTATCGGAAGCAGTTGGCCGCGACTTGATTGAGGGTCAAACCCTTTCTACAACAGCAGCGGCGATGGCGCTTATCATCGCTGCATCTCTGGTTACGGTTGGAATTTTCACTGGATATCCTATTGCGACAGCGTTCACTGTAACTGGTGCAGTTATCGGCGTCGGACTAGCAATGGGGGGAGAACCGGCGTGGGCAAAATATATCGAAATTGGGCTCATGTGGACACTGACCCCATTTGTCGGAGCAGCATTCTCATACGGGATTGCTATCTGGTTACGTGATGAAAACCACCGTGAAGACCTTGCAATCTCCGCCCTTGGTGCAATCGTTGGACTGATTATCGCAAATATCGAGTTTGCAGTGCTCGGCCCGACTGATGGGAGTGCCACGATGGCTCAAACAGGTGGTGCGTACATTCCTGGCCCATCGTTTGTTGGAATTATAGGCATCTCGCTACTCTTTGCAGCCACAGCAGGTATGTTACTTTCCCGGCAGGCCAGAAACGGAGTCGTCCAGGCCGAACAACGGTTTGCGCTCGTGATGGGTGCGATTGTCGCCTTTTCGGCTGGCGGGAGTCAGGTTGGTCTTGCAGTGGGCCCATTACTGCCGCTGCTTGAGGGTGTTGTGCCACTCATCGCCATCCTTGTGGGTGGTGGCATCGGGTTGCTTATCGGTGCGTGGACTGCTGCACCTCGTATGATAAAAGCCGTTGCGCAGGACTATGCCTCGCTTGGGCCTCGACGCGCACTTGCTGCATTGATTCCCGCATTTGCCCTTGCACAGATCGCAATCTTGTTCGGAATCCCGGTCTCCTTTAATCAAATCATTGTAAGCGGTGTGACCGGTGCAGGCGCGGCATCCGCTGCCGGGGCAGGCGTGAGTCGCTCTAAAATCGGGTATACCATCTTTGCGTGGGCTGCTTCGTTTGTCTTGGCTATCGTCGTTGGGTTCGCTGGGTTCAGTGCCATTCGTCTCCTTTCGTAATCATTTGACCGCCTCCCGCTGGATTATAAAAGTAGGCGGGTGTTGAATTTGTACCTCCACAGTGAATAGTTGGCTATGGCTGCCGGCGAACAGGAGTTTGTCATCGCTCCGTGGAATACAGGAGAGCACGAAACAGAACTGTGTACGCTCACACTTCCATCTCGTGATTGCATTGTTCAGATAGAAGTTCCTGTCTGGATAGCGAACCGAATGAGAAAGCAGGGAGAGGAACGTTCCGTATCTATGCAACGCCTTCTGGCAGAAAAACTCGAATACAATATGGCCGAATTATTAGTTCTCAAAGCTCGTCATGTTCGGGGCCTGGATGAGACTAAAACGCAATTGGTAGAGGCACTCGAGTATCTTTCATGCCTTGATATCCTGGACACCGCCGCTCTCGAAGCTGAAATTGAAACCGTCTGGGCAGCTGAACTAGAGTGAACTACTTCACTCTCCCGTTCACTATTTCGCGCTTCGCTCCTTGAGGACTGGAGCTTCACCTCTCAAAGTTACTGGTAATCATGTGTTTGCCGGCTCAATCCGTGGAGAGTGCTGCCGCAACGTCCCTCAGCCATGCTTTTCTGTCTGCTGCATTGATAAAAGCTGATGCTGCACCTGCCGCGTCAGCCCCACATCGTAATGCTTCTTGCACTGCGTTTCCGTCGCTGATTCCGCCACCAACCATCACACGCGACTGTGGTCTTTTTTCATATACCATGGAGACAAATTCTTCGAGACGTTCAGGTTCGACTTCAGCCAGAGACTGACCGCTTGCGATATCATCTGGCCGTTCGAAGAGGAGCCAATCAGGTTCGAATTCGAGCACCGCACGACCCATCGCAATGCTGTTTACACAGACGATAGACGCAATTTCGTTCGTAGAGCACTCTTTCACACCTCGCTCAATCGCACTGAGCGATATTTCGTTTTCAGGATGGTTCAGTAGTACGCCATCAGCGCCGCTCGCTGCTACCGTTCGTATCGGGACTCTCCCATTTCCATCTTCACCTACATCAGCAACTTGTGCAACGACAGGGACCTCACTCTCGTAAGCGGTTAACGATAGGTCTGCAATCTGGGGTGCGACAACAAATGAGGCGCCTGTCTCTTCGCTAACCGTACTAATCTCGGCGAGAAGTTCCAATCCGGCACAGGCTGCAGTTCCATCGGACGCCTTGAAATTAATAAGAAAGTGAGGGTCTGGTAATGCCATCGTGGGTGCAAGTACTGAGCGAAATGGCTTTATCGTTGTGACCTGCCGTTCTTTCTCTCCGTTGGTATGAAAAAGTGGGGGGTGGGTATCGCTTCAACTCTCAAGCGCGTCGGTGAGTTGTTGCTGTTGAATTAACGCCAGCTTGAGATATGGGTCGACGAGTGCGGTCTTTTCCGTCGACATGATAAGTTGCCGTTCCATGTTGTAGTTGATGAACCCCTCCTCGTCTAACCGCGGCAGATGGGTGTGGCTCAGACTGACTGTCACTTTCTTCCGGAATGCTTCGTCACTTGATGAGGCATCTGTCCGCGCCATTACGTAATCCACAAGTTCAGACATTGTCACGTAATCGTCCGTACAAAGGAGATATGTTAGAACATACCGGCGGCCGGGATTCGATATGGCATCGAATATTGAATCGATAGTTCCCTGCCTGGAAACTGAAGGCGAGGTAACTGTTCCCTCGACAAGCATTCTGATTGCCATTCGCTCTCCTTCGGACATTAGCTCTCCCACAGTTGGCTGTGAATGACCGGTATCTTCCTTTTTATTTGTTGTATTCATAATGGACTGATGAGTCGCTGTCGTTGTTTGTAACTCCCTTCTGCTCCCGGCTGTCATCTGTGTGGGACACGAGTTTGTTGCACACTTGTTATGATGTCCAACACAGTTTATGGCCGAACGCTACTTGAACGCTATTACCGGCTACCCCTATCTGGCTTTATTTACTTACAATTCAGAGATGACTACATATGAGTACTCACTTCCAAACTAGCCGTAGGATATACTTATCCACTGCCGTTTTTATATTGGGCCACTGTTACCTCACCGAGGCAATTTTCCAATCATACTATAATTGCGGTCGCCAGGAACGTAAGCTCGGCAATAAAATAATCAAATCCAAACACCCAGGAATTAGGGGTCATACCGACCACCTGGTGAGAGGTCACACGAGATGCCCCAATCTCTTGTTCACACCGACGAAGGTACCCAATTAGAACAGGAAATCAGTGACAAGACAGTCGGGTCGATTGCGGCTGTTGGCGACACAGGAACAGGTCATTCCACACTATCCCAACGTAGGAATTTCACAGTACCGTCCTGTAGAGGAGCTCAATCAGTCAGCCGACGACCAATCAATTCACCCTAAGCCCTGTATAGCTAAGCGTCTGGGTTTAGTTCGTACAGTCGATATGGTGATTGGTGACTCCAGGCCAGACCTCGAATAATAGGATTCCACCGAACTCACTCGATGGCCAGTTGCTAACTTCACCGCAGGAATTACACATACACATGAATACTCCATTCGACTTCAAACGGATGCTGGAAGAGATGAACAACCAGCTTGAAGAGACAACACAGTGGTGGTCAGGAGAACAATCACAACTCTCTGGCCGACGGTTTCCAGTCGATATTCTGGAAGAAGATGATGACCTCGTTATCACGGCAGAAATGCCTGGTTTCGACCGTGATGATATTGATGTCACTGTCACTGACCGGACACTCTGGTTAGAAGCACACCACGGAGAAAAACGGGAGCTTGAACTGGATAGATATCACCGGAAAGAACGACGGACAACGACAATGAAACGGTCAATAAGGCTCCCCACCACTGTACACACGGACGAAGCCACCGCCACCTTGCATAATGGTGTTTTGACGCTGACACTCCCAAAAGCCGACTCCATCGAAGATTCCCAGCAGATTGAGATACAGACGAGTTAATGGGGCTGGTATAGATTCAATCTAAGGCTCCATTCAATATGAAGGGAGTATAATATGGACTATCATCCGAACTGGAACGGATGATTGAACGTCACAGTGGTCGTCGGGCCCGATTTAATCGCTTGAGTCCAAAGAATATCACAACCTGCACGGTGGCGCTCCCCAATTAGAGCTCCACCGTCGGTCATGTTCACCTATCGGTCAAATTTGTATATGTTCAAGCTGCAGGGTAATTGTTCCTTATTTTATTCTACTCTCTCCTTAAATCCGTACAAATTTTGAACGAACGTAATAGCTATACCGGAAGCTGTCGATAAACAAAATTGAATCGAACGTATCTAACCCGTCCGTACGTCGGACAAAACATCAATACAATAATAATTATGACCGAAGATTGGGATGAAATTGGCTTTGTGATCAGTTCACGGTATCGCATTCTTGCACTCAAACGACTCGCAGCTGGCCCGGCAACGCCATCACAAATCGCAGGTGATGAGTCCGTAGGCATTGCCCACGTCTCACGGGCGCTACAGGACCTTCGGGACCGGGAGCTGGTCAACCTTCTCGTCTCCGAAGATCGGAAGAAGGGTCGAGTCTACGGACTGACCGAAGACGGACGAACCATCTGGGAAACTATCGATACGGAGAATCTCGCAAAGAACAACTAACAGTGGTTGAGCGGCCTACATTCAGTTTAGCATGCACAAATATATCGACTAATGATTAGAGCCGATTCCGCTCCCAATATGAAGGGTTAATTCGACCTGCCTCTCCCTAGACACTTGGCAACTTCCTGTTCGGAGGCTGTTACGGATATCTCCCCGGTATAGTCACAGTAGGTGACGAATCCCTTTTTTTCAAGCACCGGTAGCCGTTTTGTGACTAACTCGACATACGTTTGCTGGAGACTTCTTGGCGTTGATTCGACTAGTGCTGTCTGGGGCTGCGCTTCCCAGGTAGATTCCGTTATCTGATTGGCTGCAAGCTCCTTGGCCAACTGGACAGTACTCATGGAGCCACCGTAAGAATCGATATACGAGAGTATCCGGCGGTGATACAATGATAATTCCGACAAGGTGTCGGTATCCCTTCCCGATTCCGACATAATATACCACTTATTTATATATGTCGACTGTTGTGCCGGTTCAGGTGACATCAGTTTTGCAATTACCTGTCAACACATTAGTTATTACGTTACTACCGGATGGGGGGTAATCAGCTCTAGCTGCTTTTCGTCGAAGTTTTTGTATCACTTTACTGGATGGTACGATACGCTTATTCATTGACCGACGGTTTCTAGACACAACATAGCCGCAACTGACAGCGTAACAGGCGACCAATTACTAACCCTATTAGATTGCTAGTGGTAGTGATGCCAGAGCACATCACAGAAACTGATATGGAACGGATCCGAGAGTTTGCAAATACGCCGACGTTCAGACGAGAACCAGACCAGCTTGTTCCGGATTCCGACGACTAACATACCTCATTTTCAGTCCTTTTCCGTCAGTACAGTTACGTTAAACTACTAATCCTCAGGAGACAGTAACCAATTGATTACAGCTCAGTAGCAGCAGTTACTGGGTTTGGTTTTCCAAGAATACACTCTGCTTGGGCCAAGACATCGGGGCCATGAAACAAATACTCTTGCTGGGTCGCCCACACCAACCCAGGGGTTTGGATGACCACTAGGACACTCACAACGGTTGCTCATCCGAAGCGTATCGAGTTTTCTGACGCCCTTCGTCATTTGGAGTAGTATGTTATCTTCGTTGTTGTAGCTCATCAGGCACCGAACGGCGACTGGAGAGTCGAACAAACGAATGTATGATTGCAGTCACCACAAACCCGGTGATGATGACCGCTGCCGCGACTGATTCTGGAACAGCGGCAAACACTGAGATATCGAGCGTCGTCAGTCCAAGCAAAATGACGCTAATCCCGGCTAGCGCGAGATACAACTGCTGCCATGGCAACGGCTGCTCGGATTTTGCAAGATAGTTATCGATGCCGTTGGCATCCTCTGCAAGGGCAATATCTCCAGTCTCCTTGTCGTATTCGATGACTCCTGCTTCAGCAAGCCGTGGAACGTGTGTCTGATATAAAGATACATACACGCGCTTGCGTTGCTGTTCGGTAATCGCTTCAGGTGCTGTATCGTTTTCCCAGGCCGCGACCTGCTCAGCGAGGTCAGTCAATTTGACGGTTTCACCTGTTGTTCGGAGATAATATAGCACGTATCGTCGTCTTGGACTACTGAGAATATCGAACACGACATCCTGAGATAGCTCAGTTTCTCTTGAACCCATAGTATGTGTATGTACTCACCTGTGTAGCTGCCGTCCGATTCTCATGTATTTCTAAACGCCCTGTTCGGGGTTGCCTCTGACAAATTCTTTGGGCACGTGCCCTGCCGGAACCGGACAAGCACAGATTGCGGTCATCTTGTCCAGCTAAGACCGGCTCTGTAAGATTCTCTTATTTGGTGTGATATCTTCATTGCCCCTATCCGTACTTTGTTGTACTCAGGTTACTCATTGGTCGGCAGTTCTTTCTTCCAACCATATTACGGGCAAATAAGACTCCGTTCGTTCGACGCAATCACCGCTTTACCTCATGAACCTGAAAATCATAACTTATTGACCATTGTGTGTTCTTGCGATTTTGTTCGAGCCTGCGCAATGCAAGGGAGAGTATAACAAAGGTAGTGTTTCCCATCTTTCCGGTGCGTGAGCCAGAATTGGCCCACTTACCATTGACGGGGAGACCATGGAACGCAGACATCAATCTACAACACGACTGTACGATTCGGAGGTATCGGGAGCGACAAAGCGGCATGCACTCAAGACTGGTGATATTCCAGTTGCTGTCTATGGCCTCGGAAAAATGGGCTTACCGCTGGCAGCAGTCCTTGCAGATGTTACCACTAACGTCACTGGCGTGGATATTGACCCGGATGTGGTCGAAGCAATTGCAGATGGCCGCTGTCCTGTACAGGGTGAACCTGGCCTTGCGGATGCGGTCGAACGGGCCGTTGGCGAAGGCTGGTTAACTGCAACTGACCAGCCTGCCAAGGCCGCACGGGATGCGAGTGTCCATGTCGTTATCGTCCCAACCCTGCTCACCGAGGAGAAAAAGCCTGATTTATCTGCACTTTCGGCGGCGATTGCGGATATCTCATCTGGCCTAAAAGCCGGAGATCTGGTATGTATCGAATCAACTGTTCCACCCGGAACCTGCCGTGATGTACTCAAACCGCAGCTCGCAGCGAAAAGTGGCCTTGACAGCACCGAGTTCGGGCTCGCGTTCTGTCCCGAACGAACCGCCAGTGGTAGAGCACTTGCTGATATTCGAGGCGAGTACCCGAAAGTTGTCGGTGGGAGTGATAGGGAAAGTACTCGGGCCGCTGCAGTCCTTTACAATGAAGTTACCTCTAACGAGGTAATCACCGTTTCGGACACTACAACGGCCGAATGTGTAAAACTGTTTGAAGGTCTGTATCGTGACGTCAACATTGCCCTGGCGAACGAAATCGCCCGACTGGGAGCGGAGTTTCAGATTGACGTCCACGAGGCAATTGATGTCGCTAGCAGGACACCATATTGCGATATCCACTCACCCGGTCCCGGTGTCGGTGGCCACTGTATTCCCTATTATCCATACTTTGTTATCAACAACACTGAGCAGCCACTCCCGCTGTTACAGGAAGCACGGGGCGTCAATGAAGGGATGCCTGCGTACACTGTCGCTGTTCTCGAACAGAAATTAGCTGACCGTGATATCGACCTCCGCGAAGCCGCTGTTGCGATTCTTGGCATCACCTATCGAGCAGGTGTCGACGAAACGCGAGCAGCCCCTTCGTTCCCAATTGCTTCAATTCTTGACGACCTTGGTACAACCGTCTATGCTGCTGACCCAATTTGTACTGATGCTGGAGATATTACAGCCGAAACCGTAACCATCGATTTACTTCCTGCACTGGAGTTAGATGCTGCTCTCGTGGTCACTGGCCACGAGGAATTCCACACGATAGGGTGGGATGAAATGGACGATGAAATCCTCGTTCTCGATGGCCGTCAACTCTTCAACAACGATGATATTCCTCAGGATATCTATCACCTTGGTGATGGCAGTCAACACAGCCATCAAACACCAACGGAGGTGCCAGAGCAATGACTGTCTTTGGGACATCGACACCTGTTTACCGGATGAGCGAAAGCACACCACAACAACCACCCTCGACCCCCAAACCGATTGAACAAATAGACTCACCCTCAGAAACTGAATCTGATTCATCGGGTGGCGATTCGGATGACTCATCGGATACACGGGAGTCGGATGATACCGATAACGGGTATGACTTGCCTCTGGACCAGATATTCGAAATCTTGAAAAACAGCCGTCGTCGCCAAACGCTTCGCTTCCTGTATGAAAACGAGGGTGAAACTACGCTAAGTGAAGTGGCAGAACACATCGCTGCTATTGAAAATGACACCACCGTAAAAGCAATCTCATCCGCACAGCGCAAACGTGTGTATGTTGGACTCTATCAATGTCATCTTCCCAAGATGGATGACACGGACGTTATAGACTTCGAACAAAATCGGGGGACTATCGAGTTTGGACCGAACGTTGACCAACTCGAACCATACCTCGATAAGCCCAAACAGCGAGAGTGGCATAAGGCATACTCAGGAGTTGCCGTTGCTGGCTTTCTATTGTTCCTCGCAACACAAGCTGGTGCTGCTTCTTACGGCTTGACACCATCGGTTGTTTTACTTGGCCTCCTTGTAGGTATTTTTGCCTGTGTAACGGCTCAGTACGCTTCTCGTGACCGTTGACCGATTTCAGATACAGTTACTTTTTCATTGAAGGCTTTTGTACGCCCGAACTAAGCTTCGATACCACTGGATACAGATGCCGATAAATCGGCTCAGGAGCGTTCCGTGCGCCCGCTCGTACTACACGATGTCGGAGTGGTGGAGACGCGTTATCCACAATATCATCCAGATCTGTGTTCGTGAGCCACGCAAAAAAGTCACGCTCTGGCGCGGAACGTGGTTCCACCACTGTCACACGCTCGCGGATATCTTCCCACATGTATCGTTCATCCTGTCCGAGGACCCACTCTCCGTTTTCGAATGCTTTTCGAGCCCGGACGTACGATTGGTCTTCGAATGCGTAGCCGTGCTTGTTTGGGTCAAGACCAGCAAGCCGTAATCCAATTGCGGTCCGATAGCATTTTTCACAGGCGCTACAATTCGAATCAGCCCGTTTGTTACATGTCTGCAGTTGAATCATTTCCCCCTCTCTATTGACATGCTCTGCAATTTTGTCGAGTCGTTCTTGTCTCGTCAGGCCATAACAATCGTGGTGGCAGATTGTATTGGCCCACCGGATGTGATTGTCGATATCAGGGCGAGAACCCCATTCTAGGTCAATTCCGTCCCAGTGTGTTGCCGCAATGTATAAATCTTCGATACCCAGAGCGCTCGATAGTGGCGCACATAATCCGAGTAATCCCAATCCATGGCCGACGGAGCTATACCACCCACCGTCGACAAACCGCTTGTAATGGGCCAGAAGCATGGGGCTGTCCAGACATGATAACATATTTGATTGAATAAACGCCGAATCGACGCCGTGATTTTCGGCGAAGGCTTCCGTCCGCGCCTGCAGGTGGCTCCATTTTTCATCCTGACTTTTGTCATCTCTGATTGTCCATCCGCGGATACTTATCAGCGTCGGCGATTCCTTATAATGTCGAAGATACGTTGTCGTCGAATCCACTCCGCCAGTAAACAGTATCCCGCTGGTTGAACTCACGTCAGTTTGCTGCCCGTTGGTCATTATATCCATACTCCCGCTATGGCGATTTTCTAGACTTTCCGCTGTTGGTTCCAACCCCCCAGCATCGATAACCTGTCGCGCTCGAATTTCCCCACCCTCCATGAAATCATATAGCTCACAGAGGGTTTTTCTGACCTCTTTGAGTCCAGCAAGGAATTGCTCGTCTATCTGGCCAACAGAGACTGACGCGCCATTTGCCCATGCGACCGGACAGACCTGAGCGAGTGCTGGAATCGTACACAGCGCCTTTGGAACCGATTCCACTGAGACGTTGTATGATACTTTGAGGGGTTTCCCGGTGAAAAACCGCGATACGGACCGTGATGGAGAGATTTCCGTTTGTATTGTCTCTCCACGCACTGTTGGCGAGTGAATATGTATCGCTGCCATCAGAATCACTGTTAGCCAGAGTGGCTTAGTTACAACCGTCGTAGTGAACGTAAACAGTCAGTAATATCTCTGTACTTAGTATGGATAATCGTCCGAACCGACACGCTGCATGCGTCGGCGCCGACGGACTAATGTAGACAATAACGCCCCTATTCCTAGCAACAGTATCACGAAATTAGCTAGCCCACCGAAATACGGAACTTCCCAGAGCAATGTTCCAATGAGAAGACCGAGAAACAATCCCAACCAGCGGTTGGTGATTCCTGCAAACGATAGCAGCCACACTCCCAACGCGATACGACCATAGAGCAGGCCTGCCCACATAACAAGCAGGAAGACAAACACCCCGACAACCGTAATTGGTAACCCAATCACGGTCAGTGCAATCAGTAACAAAACCACTGGTATTGCAATCATCCCAACAAGTCCTACGAGGGCCATACGTGCTGGTTGCCCCCGCACTGCACTGATAACCTCGCCGGAAAATCGAGGGAACAGGCCCAGTAGAACGACACCATAGAGCAAATTCAGTACGAAGATGCTGAAAATAAAGAACCAGGAAACAAACGGCTGTAACTCGTTAATTTCGCCAACACCTAGTGTGGTATCTCTCGTAATCTCGCCCGCAACTGCATCCGTATTTCCAACGAGGTTTCCATTATACACGAGTGAGCTCTCAAGTGAGGCTTCCTCACCAAGTTCGATGGTTTCACCCACAACTTGGGCAGCTCCTCCTATCTGCCCATTAAGCGTTACTAACCCGGCGCTGGCGAGTAACTCCCCTCCAACGACTGACCCTTCGTGAAGTTGCACGTTTCCAGATGCGACCGAGAGGTCACCCATGACAGTTCCACGAACCTCCACATTCCCCGCAGCGATATCTACGTTTCCTTGAACCGTCCCATCAATTATTACCGTTCCTGCAAATCCAGAAATATCGCCAGTTACGGTTCCCTGGACATGGATTGTGCCAGCCACAGCGTCAATATCCGAGACCGTTTCATCGGGGCCCACAACGATGGTACCACTAATACCTGAATGAGAAGCAGTGACTGCTGGGCCAATCAGTAGCCCCGAGAGCAGGATGACGACTACAGCTATGACGGCACCGCTGTATACGCGGGTCACAGTTCTTCTGACACATCGTCTATATTTATATCGGGACGTCAGAAACATACCAGTTACCATGTCTTGACTTTATTTCGAGTGCCACACTCTTTCGCCGTATCCGCTCTATAACAATAGCTCTCGGGGCGTATTTCAGCGTAAATGCTGGGTTATCGGGCGGTGATACAATGACTGCATTGACGGTTGGTACCGATTGTACAATCGCTGAGACAGCGACCGTCGGAATCGCTGATGCCGACGAGGAGATACGTATCGGTGATGATGCCGTTATACGGTCTGGAACGCTCATTTATGATGACGTTACAATCGGTGACCGGTTCACAACTGGTCATGATGTACTGGTGAGAGCGGGCAGTCGTATCGGAGATGATGTTTTGCTCGGGACTGGGACCGTTATTGATGGGAACGTGACTATCGGGTCCTCGGTCAGTCTACAGACTGGTACATACGTTCCACCGGAGACAATTATCGGAGATAACGTCTTCTTTGGACCGCATGCCGTCGTCACCAACGACCCATATCCAATCCGCGAGGCGAGCCATATTACT
>SL_4KL_010_BRINEDRAFT_10001311_pt1 | contig 13722 bp, 9 predicted proteins | sample SodLak_010_BRINE_2_FD_10664 | JGI IMG/M metagenome (IMG submission 10664)
ATTTAACGTATGTCGATTGAGGTTGGAGAAACTGTAGAAGGAAAAGTGACTGGAATAACTAATTTTGGAGCCTTTGTTGAACTTCCCACAGGTGACACAGGACTGGTTCACATTTCTGAGGTAGCTAATACCTATGTCAAAGACATTACTAACTATCTTAAGGAAGATGAAAAGATCAAGGTCAAGGTCATTAACATTGACGATGATGGCAAGATTGGTCTTTCAATCAAACAGCTGGAGGATCCTGATGACAGGATTGACCATGCTCCCAAACGTTCCTTTGAGGACAAAATGGATGATTTTCTCAAGCAGTCCAGCGAGCGTCAGCAGGATATTAAAAGTAGAGACGCAAAGCGCGGTGGTAACGGCCGGGGTAATTAAAAACTCAGCCTGAAACTGCCAGTTGATACTGGCAGGAGACCATAAACATTGCTTTATTTTCCTGGAATGCCTGTGATTGATTGAAGGTTAATTATAGATTATAATAGCCAATTGCAAATTATACCAGTTGCCTACTAATATCATCTGTAGAATGCACCATAACTGCATACTAAATGTACCCTAACTGTAACCTATATATATTGCTAATTATACTGAAAATACTATTCTAATTATACTGAAAATATTATTTTTATTGAACTGAATTTATATTATTGTTCTGACTTAAAGCATCCCCCCCCTTTCGGGGGTGTTTTTTTGTTATTTTTCCAGATATTTTGTTATTTTACCGGCAGGGAATCTTAAAAGTTCTTCAAAACCTCTACTTTCTAGAATTGAATCAGTCTCGGTAAAAAGTTTTAAAATGAAAATGCTCAAAAAACAGGTGATTGCCGATGAAAAGCAAAGCCAGAAACCTTAATTCTCACAGCACAAATGCTGATAAGTCCAGAAAACTTTCTCCAGAAAAAACTCAGGAAATAGAACTGGAAATCAACCAGCCCGGTCCGGGAGAGATAAAAGTTATAGCAGCCCAACTTGATTCAAAAGTAATCAGGGTTCTCAGGATTATTAAAAGATGTCCTGCCGGCTTTCCTGAGCTGCTTTTGCTTAAACCCTTTTCTCCTGAACTGATATCCCCCACAATTTTCTGGTTGAGCTGTCCGGTTTTGCGGGAGAGAATTAGCCGACTTGAGGACAGAGGACTGCTGGAGGAACTGACAGTCCGCTATCAAAACCAGCAGGACTTTGCCTGCAGGCTTGTTAATGCTCATCAGGCCTATGCCGGTCTGCGCCGGAATTTATTGAGTCCTGATGCTCGGGAACAAGCAGCAGAAATTTCTCAAGATTTGCTGGATACTCTATTGAATTCCGGAGTCGGCGGCATTAAGGACAGAGGCGGTTTGAAATGCCTTCATGCCCACTTTGCTCATTATTATTCCGGATATGCAAACCCGGCAGGAGCTGAAGTAGCCGCCAGGCTGAAACGCCCTTTTCTCTGCCGTTATTGTAAAAAGTTCTCCAGAAAATTATCAGCAAAGGAAGGATAATATGACAGCTATCTCTGAAGAGATAAAAACCAGCCTAGACACGCCCTTTCGGGCAGCAGCCCTGGATATTGGCAGCAACTCCTGCCGGATTTTAATAGCTGAAGTTGCGGAGCCTGTTTCCCGGAAGGCAGAACGGGAAGCTGCAGCCCTGGAAACTTTCGGCAATAAGAAAGTGGAGCTTATACCAATCTATTATGATCTTAAGACCACCAGGCTGGCAGCCGGAATTGAAGAAAACGGCAGATTAAATTCAGATTCTCTGGAGAGAACGATAGCAGCTTTGAAAAACTTTAGAAATAAATTACAGAAATATCAGGTATCCCGCTATCGGATGGTTGGTACCAGCGCTCTAAGGGAGGTCAGTGATGCCTCCCGGCTGGCGGCGGTGATTGAGGCTGAAACCGGTCTGGAGCTGAAGATAATTTCCGGTCAGCGAGAGGCCGAACTGGTTTACCGGGGAGCTTCAGCAGGATTCGAGAACTTCTCCGGTGGCCTGGTAATTGATATTGGGGGCGGCAGCACAGAGATTATCACCAAAAAATCTGGCAGCATTTTTCCCGTTAGCTTGAGGATGGGAGCGGTTCGTTTTACCGAACGCTACATTACTGACCCCGCCCGTTCAATAACTGAAAAAGAAATCACCAGTATACGAGAGGCAACTTTTGACCTTCTTGATTCCAGCTCTCAGCTTTCTGCTCTGGAAAAACCAGCAAGTTCTGTTCTGCCTAAAACCGAAAAATCATCACCAAAATCCAGCCAACCTGAAGAAGTCAGCAAACCCGATGAAGTCAGCAAATCCTTAGCAGGTTCGAAGAAGTCCTATCAAGTTCCTGAAAAGTCCGATACCACCTCTGATAAATCCTCTGATTCTCCCGGGGCAGTCGGGGTCGGCGGCACCATTACCACTCTGGCTGCTGTTCAGCAGGAAATGTCCACTTACCATCCGGAACTCATCGAAGGGTATTACCTCAGCCGGGAAGAGGTAGAAACTTTAATCGAGTTATTTGCCTCCCGGGTCCTGGAAGAACGTCAGGCAATAATCGGCCTCCAGCCGGCCCGGGCTGATATTATCACCGCCGGTACGGTGATCCTGTCAGTCCTGCTGAAATTTTTTCAACTTCCCGGAATCAGGGTCAGCGAGCAAGATATTCTTTACGGACTGGTCCGGGAAGAACTGAAGCTTTAATCCGAGAGATAGATATTACTGTCAAATTTATTTTCCGGATATATTAATGCCTTCAAATAAGTCAAATTTCTCAAGCAGTCAAATTATTACTCTTGAAGCAGGAGAATTCCGGAAAATCTAGAAACTTATCATTAGCATTAGCATTAAAAACCAGAGCATTAAAACCAGCAATAAAGCCAGCAATTCTGAGTTAGCAGTAATATTATAATTTCTGGCAGAAAAGACTTTTAAAGCTACAGCCAGAATATTTTTTTATTCCTTATTTAATCTCATAATTTTTATCCTCTGGAGGAGAGAGAAATCTGTGGATCTGCTACCTGAATTTAAATCCTACTGCCGGCAGCAAAATTTTTTTCAGTCCGGCAGCAAAATTCTGCTGGGAGTTTCCGGAGGACCGGATTCCCTGGCTATGCTGGATCTTTTCTACCGCCTCAGAGAGGAAGAGCAGCTGGAACTGGCTGTTTTTCACCTGGACCACGGTATCCGGGAAGCTTCCCGGGCTGAGGCTGAATTTGTCCGCAGCTTCTGTCAGGAGCGACAGCTCAGCTGCCGGATAGAGAGGATTAATCTTCCCGAAATACAGGAAAACACTCAGGCCGGAGTTGAGGAGCTGGCCCGCAGGATTCGCCGGGCTTTTTATTACAAGTATGCCCGTCAGCTTAACTGTGGTATCCTGGCCTTAGGGCATCAGCTCAATGACCGAGTGGAAACCATGCTTTTTAATCTCATCAGAGGCAGCGGCATTAAGGGTCTGCAGGGCATTACTCCCACCGGCCGTTACAGGGATTTGAAAATAATAAGACCCCTGTTGAAATTCTATCGTTCCAGCATTGAAATGTACTGCCGGGAGCACAATCTGAATCCCAGAATGGATCGCAGCAATCTCAGCCTGGAATACTCCCGCAACCGGATTCGCAATGAATTGATACCCTATTTAGAGGAGCATTTTAATCCCGAACTGAAAAAAAATCTGGCCGCTACAGCAGAGTTAATTGCCGAGGAAAGCGGCTTTCTTGACAGGGTGACCGCCAATCTATATCAGGATCTGGTTATTCGGGAAGAAGAGCACCGCCTGGATTTTAACTGCCAGGAGATAGCCAACCTGGATCCGGTTCTCCAGAAAAGACTTCTGAGGTGTATTATAACCAGGCTGCTGGATTCCCGCGAAGGTTTTTATCAGCAGCACTATGAATTGATGCTGGAAATAGTTGAGGAAGAAGCTGAAAGTGGGGGTAAAGAACCAGCCCGTGATTATGATTTTCCCCGGGACCTGCTGGTAAGGCTGGAATATGGTATGATTTCTTTCCGTGACAGGATCTGGCAGGCCCTACAGGCCAGAAATTCTCGCTTTGACCTTACTCTGGAAGGGGAAGGCCGGGTTGAATTGCCAGGGGGTTCCAGCCTTCGGGTCGAAGACAGAGAACTACCGGGAAACTGGCGCAGCCTGGCTGCCCGGGAAAACACAGCCCTGATTGATTTCAACAGCTTTACCTGGCCTCTCAGGATCCGCAGCCGTCAGGACGGTGATTGCTTTTATCCCCTGGGTCTGGGAGGCAGCCAGAAAGTCAAGGATTATCTGATAAACAACAAAATCCCCCGGGATGAGAGGGATCGACTTCCGGTAATAACTGACAGTAGAGGCCGGATCATCTGGCTGGCAGGTGAGCGACTGGACGAAAGATTCAGGGTTACCCCGGATACCGACAGGGTTCTCAGGCTGGAATACCAGCCGAATATTTAATTCTCAATATTTCCAATGATGAGAGAAAGCCAGTTATTAACCAGCAATATCTAAATTAATTGATGAGGTATTTAGTGAAAATTTAATGAAAATCTACCAGAATCGATAACTTTATGATATTTTTAATGATATTTGCTGTTAAAAATGATATCATTATAACAAAGAAGAAAGGGGCTTTAGGTAAATGAAACTGGAAGTTTTGAAGAAGGACATTGCCGAAGTAATAATCTCTGAGGAAGAACTGCAGCAGCGGATTGCCGAACTGGGAGAGCAGATTACCGAAGATTATAAGGACAGCACCGAACTTATGCTGGTCTGTATTCTCCGGGGGGCAGTAATCTTTATGGCAGATTTAGCCCGCAATATCAATCTGCCGGTGACCTTTGATTTTATGGATGTTTCCAGTTATGGTAGTGGAACGGAATCCAGCGGTACTGTCAGGATTTTGAAAGACCTTGAGGATGACATTGGCGGCCGCCATATCCTGATTGTAGAGGATATCATCGATACCGGCCTGACCTTAAAGCATGTCGTCAAGCTACTAGAAACTAGAGATCCTGCTTCGGTTCGGGTAGCCACCCTGCTTGACAAGCCCGAAAGACGGGAGATGAAGCATATAGAGATTGATTACAATGGTTTTGAGATTCCCGACAAATTTGTTGTCGGTTACGGTCTGGACTTTGCTGAAAAGTACCGCAACCTCCCCTTTATAGGAGTATTGAAGGAAGAAATGTATAACTAAAAATAGCTAATTAAAGAGCCAATCACCCCATAATAATTGGGTTATTAGCCCCCTCAGATTCATTTAAAAATTTTAAGAAGTTATTGTACTGCAAAAATTATCAGTAAAACTTATGCGGCAATATAATTGCTGCATAAGTGATTATAAATTAGAGATTTTGCCATATTAGACTATAGGCAGGAAGTTAGGGTAAGAGTCAGTGTATTTAATTATTTAAAAAACATATAATGGAAAATTCTTGGATTTTCTCCCCCTTTTAAAAGGGGGAGGCCCCCAAACCCAGGAAAAACCGTGCAATAAACCTTGCAAAGAAACGACTCAAACAATGTTGAGTATTATATTTACAAAGTCAGGGACTTGTGCTATAATGGTTAACTGTGTAATAGACGGTTTACCGAAATAAATTGTTTTTATTTACCATAAAACAGCAATTGCTGCCGGTGGTTGAAAGGCTTTAAGATTCAGCAGTGAACCAGACCCTATCAGCAGCAGAATTACTGGAATTTGACAGCAAATCACCGGAAATGATGTTATTATCGGAATTAATAATTGTATTACGGAATTATTTTATATTTACTAAGTTTCTTTTATGTATGTTTTTAGGAGAGGAGGATCAGCAATTTGAAGAAATTCGCCAAGAATATAGGCTTTTATTTACTGCTGATTGCGTTATCAATTTTGATTGCGCAGTTTTTCATGCAGCAAACTCCTCAAGAAATTGAAGAGTTCACCTATACAAATTTTATAAATCAGGTAGAAGCAGGAAATATCGACCAGGTAACGCTGATCGGCAACGAAAAAGCTGAAGGGCTCTATCAGGGCCGGGAATTTGCTGTAAATATTCCCCCTGATGATATGCCCTATCTCCTGCAGCAGCTCAGGACTAATAATGTGGAAATAAACACTGAACCCGAGCCCTCTGCGCCCTGGTGGCTCAATATATTAGGTTATATGTTCCCGATTCTGATATTGATTGTAGTCTGGGTCTTTATCATGCGCCGGATGCAGGGTGGAGGAAGTCAGATGATGTCCTTTGGCAAGAGTAAAGACACCCAGATGACTGAAAGTGATAAGAACCAGACCTTTGAGGATGTAGCCAATTATGAAGAGGTTAAGGAAGAACTTCAGGAAGTGGTGGAGTTTCTCAAAAATCCCCGCAAATTTGCCCGCCTGGGCGCGGAAGTTCCCAAGGGTATTTTGCTGGTTGGTCCCCCGGGAACCGGTAAAACTCTGATGGCCAGAGCGGTAGCCGGTGAAGCCGGAGTGCCATTTTTCTTTATCTCGGGTTCCGATTTTGTTGAGATGTTTGTTGGTGTCGGGGCCTCCCGGGTCAGGGATCTCTTTGAAAAGGGCAAGAAAAATTCTCCCTGTATCATCTTTGTTGATGAGCTCGATTCAGTTGGACGCCAGCGAGGTGCCGGACTGGGTGGGGGTCATGATGAGCGGGAGCAGACCTTAAACCAGCTGCTGAACGAAATGGATGGCTTTGAACCCAATGAGGGTATAATCCTGATGGCCGCTACCAACCGTCCTGATGTACTGGACCCCGCTCTTTTACGTCCCGGACGTTTTGACCGTCAGGTGATTGTCGATAAACCCGACCGCCGGGGCCGGGAACTGATTCTGGAAATTCACATGAAAGATAAACCCACTGATGATAATGTTGATATAGAGACTCTTGCCAAAAGAACTCCTGGATTTACAGGAGCCGATATGGAGAACCTGGCCAACGAGGCAGCCATCCTGGCTGCTCGCCGGGGTAAGGATATTATCTCCATGCTGGAGTTTGATGATGCCATAGATCGGGTTATTGCAGGACCGGCCAAAAAAAGCCGGGTAATTTCCGACAAAGAAAGAAATCTGGTGGCCCATCATGAAACCGGTCATGCCCTGCTGGGTGAACTTTTAGAGCATGCAGATAGAACTCATAAGGTTTCAATAATTCCCCGGGGACGGGCCGGGGGTTTCACCATTCCGCTGCCCGAGGATGACCGCAATTTTATGACCAAGCGCGAGCTCCTGGATCGGGTATCAGCCTTGCTGGGAGGCCGGGTTGCTGAGGCCATTTTTCTGGATGATATCAGCACCGGAGCCCAGAATGACCTGGAAAGGGCCACCCGGATTGTCAGAGCCATGATTACTGAATACGGTATGAGCGAAAAACTGGGCCCCCTGACGCTGGGCCAGAAGCATGATGAGCAGGTCTTTTTAGGCCGGGATATTTCCCGTCAGCGTAATTATAGTGAAAGCGTGGCTGCTGAAATCGATGCTGAGGTCAGCTCCATGGTTGATCAGTGCTACCGCAAGGCTGAGAACCTCTTGAAGGAGAACGCCGATGCTGTAGAGCGAATAGTTGCAGCTCTCAAGCAGCATGAGACCCTCAACGCCGATCAGATTAAAAAGTTGCTAGAGGGTGAAGAACTGGATATAGAGGAAGAAAGCCAGCCGGATCGGGAGCAGGAAAGAGAAGGCTTTCAAGGTCAGGAAGCTGAACCGGCTCCTCAGACCTTCTCCGGCAACCCCGATGACTCCGGGGGAGGACCGGGAAGCGCGCAGAAGGCCGAGTCAGATGATCCTGACCAGGAAGAATCCAGCAGCCAGAAAGAAGAAACTTCTGAAGAATCATCTCCGGAGTCTGAAGGAAAATCAGAGAAAGGCTCTCCCGGAGATTCCGGCGGAAAATCAGAGAAAAAATCTAATGAAGGTTCCCGTAAAAACCGGGATCTGGATGTTGATTATCCTGTGGATGAGCCCAATCTCAATTCCGAATCTGATGAAGGCGAAGATAGCAAGACCGCCGGTCAGTACAATTTCAACGGACTGGACGAGGAAAAGGGCAGCAATTCGAGCAGCTAACTTCAAAAAATCAAGATAACTTTTCACTAATAAAAAGATAACTTTTTATTATTTAATAAAGATAGGTTAAAGAAGATAAGCCTAAAAATAAGCCCAAACTTGAGCCTGAATTGAGGTCAATATGAGATAAATAGCGGTTGGAACAATGTCAGTAGGAGTATGCCGGCAAAGAATGCTAAAGAATGCTGGGGGGGCCGGAGACGGCCCCCTTTTTCTTTTTCTTATCGTTATTATTCTGACAAGTATTCTGGTAATCATATTGGCAAATATTTTGGTGGATATTCTAGTAAATATTTTGATATTAAACAATGCCAGTAACTTTTCTGTTATCTGCAATCTATTTTACTTTAAAAAAAAAGAGGAGAGGATGATAGACTTGTTTTTTCTGCAGAATGTTGAGTATAAGAATATACTTACTGTGGAAGAATTGCAGCTGGGAGAAAAAGCGGTCACTTCCATCAGCGGTCCCAGCGGCGGGGGAAAGACAACCCTGCTGCGTCTGCTGAACAATATCATTTCTCCTGACCGGGGTGATATTTTCTACCAGAAACGCAGACTGGAGGAATATGAGCCCCTGGAACTTCGGCGCCGGGTGATGATGCTGCCTCAAAATCCCATACTCTACGGAAACAGCATCCGGGAAAGTTTTCTTAAAGCTCAGGAGTTTTCTGGCAGTGTGGTTTCCCTCACTGAAGCTGAAGAGTTGATGGAGCATCTGCACCTGGAGAAAAAAATGGAGGATACCACTGAGGAACTTTCCGGAGGAGAGCGCCAGCGGATTGCTCTGGCCAGATTGCTTTTAATTTCTCCCGAAACCATGCTGCTGGACGAACCAACTGCCTCCCTGGACAGCAGCAATGAACGGGGCATCGTGCATTTCCTGGCAGATTATGCCCGCTCCCGGAGCAGAAAAGTAATTATGGTTACCCATGCTCCCGAGGTAGCAGCAGATGTGGCCGACCAGGAAGTAATCATTGAAGACGGGCACTTGAAAAGCTCAAAATTCAACAGTCCATAAAAAATAATCCATTGTCAATTTGAAGATAAATTGAAGTTTTGGGATTTAAAATTTTTTATCTCTGCTAATAGTTTGTAAAAATAAGGAGGTAATTTTATGGACAGCTCTACAGTCAATGATCTCGGAGTTATCGATATTACTCTGATCCAGCTGATACTGGCTTATGTCTTTGTGATTATACTGATAATTATGATAAAAAAGCAGGATATTTCCCGGGAGAAGCAGATAATTCTGGCCACCACCCGTATGACCATTCAGCTGGTGCTGGTCGGCTATTTGTTGGATTTTATCTTTGATAATCCTCATCCCCTGGCCACCTTGGCCATTTTTCTGCTCATGGAAGGTTTTGCCGTCCACAACATAATGGGCCGGATGTCAGCCTCACCCGGTTCGGCCATGAAAAGGGTCATCGGAATCTCCATGCTTGCCGGGACGGTGAGTTCCCTGCTGTTCTTCCTGGTAGCTGTCATCGGCCTCTCTCCCTGGTACTATCCTCGTTACTTCATTCCCATTGCCGGGATGCTGGTGGGCAACTCCATGACCGGCATTTCCCTGGGAGCTGAGCACCTGGTCAGCCAGATTCAGGAAGAACCGGAAAGAGTCGAGCAGGCCCTGATGCTCGGGGCCTCACCCGAAACAGCCACCCGTAAGATTGCCAATCAGTCCTTTTATAATGCCATCCTGCCCACCGTCAATTCCATGATCGGCATGGGTATCATTTTTCTGCCCGGCATGATGACCGGCCAGATCCTCTCCGGAGTCTCTCCCCTTGTTGCCATCAGGTATCAGATAGCCATCATGCTTGGCATCATGGGAAGCGTTACACTGACAGTATTTCTCCTGGTTAAACTTGGAGTTAAAACCTTCTTCAACCAGCGCAAGCAGCTAAAAATCAAAAACTGACAGTATTAGCCTCTTCACGCCCGGGTTTTTCCCGCATCATTTCCAGGAAAACTTCAGCAATTTCCGGGTCAAACTGACTGCCGGCGCAGTTTTCAATCTCCTCGAGTGCCCTTTCCCGGGACATGGCTTTTTTATAGGGGCGTTCGCTGGTCATGACATCGAAAGCATCGACAATTGCTATGATCCGGGAGAGATAGGGAATTTCTTCCCCGGCTAATCCTTCGGGATTGCCGGTGCCATCCCAGCGCTCATGATGGGCTTTAATCTCCGAAGCAATCCCGGCAAACTCTTCAGTGGCTGCTGCTATTTCCGCACCTTTGATGGTATGGTTCTCTATAATATTCCATTCCTCCCGGGATAATTTGCCTGGCTTTTTCAAGATTTCTTCGGGAATGAAGGTTTTGCCGATATCATGGAGAGAAGCCAGCAGGGCAAGATTATTCAAGTTCTGGCTCTTGAGCCCCAACCTTCTACCCAGTTCGATGGCCAGGTCCGCCATCCTGAGGGCATGTTCTTCGGTGTCATGGCTTTTGGTGCCCAGCACGCTTAAAAGATTCCTGATAAGTCTGTTTTTACTGCTGCCCCGCTCAATAAGCTTGTTCTGCTGCATGTTTTTCTCAGCCTGGCTGATAATATTATGGATTTCCTGCTCTATTTTCTCCTTAACAGCCATCCCGACCCCCAGTGAGATGGAAATCTCCTGACCGTTGGTCAGCCGGCACTGCTCTTTAATCCGGTTCATAACAATCTGGCCCTGCCCGGCATCGGTTTGGGGCAGCAGCAGAATGAATTCATCACCGCCCCAGCGGGCTATAATATCTTCCTGTCTCACTATGTCCTGAAGTATTTCTGCAGCTTTCTTAAGTGCTCTATCGCCCTCGACCCTGCCGTAGCTGGCATTGATGATTTCCAGTCCATTGATATCGGCCATGATAATGGCGAAAGGGAGATGTCTTCTGGTGTCAAGCCGCTCAAGTTCCAGTTCAAAGAAAGAGCTGTTATAGAGCCCGGTCAGGTTGTCGTGATAACTTAGATATCTGATCCTTTCCTGGCGTTCCTTTTGTTCGGTGACATTTTCGTGGGCGATGACCACTCCCCGACGGGCCTCCTTTTCAGAACCGACAAGGGGGGTAACCCTGCCGACAAACCAGCGCTTTTCCTCAGGAGAATTGCAGGGGTATTCCAGCTCGAAAAAATCTTCCAGCCCGGTCATAACTTTCCTGATTCCCCGGGCAAATTCCAGAGCGATTTCTCTATCGTCACCCTGAGATTCCCGGCAGATCTTAAGATAATTATTTCCCGGCGTTACCCCGGCTATTTCCGCCTCATTTTCCCGGGCAAAATCCAGCCAGGATTGATTGACCTTTTCAATATTGCCCTCAGGATCCAGGACACAGATACTGGCGCTCAAGGAGTTTAAAATGCTGGCAAGCTTAAGGTTATCGGCCTTTCTGGTCTCCTCAATTTCCTTCTTTTCAATTACGGTGGTGAGCTCACTGGCTACAGTTGCCAGTAGATTCTTTTCTTCAGGAACAAAGCCCATGTTTGCCGGTGCTGCTGTAGAATTTTCCTGGGCAAGCGGCTCATTATTGTAAAAAACGGAGAGCTTACCCTGAACTTCTTCCTTCACTTTAAGCGGACAGGAGATTATGTTTTGAGTCTCTGTACGGTTACCTTCACAGTATTCTTTTCCCCGGCAAACCAGCCGGGCTGTAGCCTTTTCGGGATATTTAAAAAATCCCGGCAGCAGCTTGATTATCCGGTTGAAAATTTCAGGCAGGGTCAGATCATTATCTGCCAGAAATTTTGCAATGGTTTGCAAACAGTCTAGTTCTTTAACCCTTTCCTTAAGCTTATGGCGAATTTCTTTGGATTCAGTAATATCAATGAAGGTGCCGACAACCCTGATAACTTTATCGTTGTTGTCGGTTAGCGGCTTACCGACGGCTCTAACCCACATCTTTTTACCCCGGGCATTAACGAAAGGCACTTCCAGATCAAAGGAGATGTTTTTTTCAACAGCCCGGCGGAAGGAAGCTGCTACCTGCTTGCGATAGGGTTCGGGATAATGCTCCAGACTTTTTTCCAGATGACCTGTTTTTAAAAAATTAGAATTATCGGGAACAGGAAAGCCGTGCAGCCGGAAAAGCTCATCGGTCCAGTAGACCCTGTCTTCAGCAACATAGTATTCCCAGCCTCCGGTACCGGCCAGACTTTCACTCTGTTCCAGCAGCCGTCTGCCTCTTTTAAGATCCTTTTCCTGCATTTCTTTATCTCTGAGAAGTTCGCTGATTTTATTCTGCTGCTGGAGCAGCTTAAGATCGGCTTCAATCAGTGCTCTAAATTTTTGCAGAAGCTCTTTTTCTCCGGTGCTGAACGGTCTGGCCTCTCGGCCCAGCACGCAGATGGTTCCGAAGATTTCTCCTTCTGGCCAGATAAGCGGCAGCCCCAGGTAAGAGATAAGCCCCATCTCAATATCGGGGTTATCTGGCTTCCAGCCATCTTCCTTAAGGGCATTGACGACCTCCACCTCACCCTCCCGGATGATAGTTTTCTCGCAGTAGAGGCCAGCAAGTTTTTCCCGATCTCCGACATCATAGGGATTATCCTGGTTGCTGCTGGCCCTAAACACCTCTATACAGGAGTAGTCCAGCTGCATGATCAGGGCTGCCGGAAGCTCATAGAGCCGGGCAGCCAGGTCAAGAACTTCCTGCCAACCTGAAGCCATGTCAGCGGGTACTGCTCTGGTTTTGGGGGAAACATCATCCATCTTTTGAGCCTCCATAAATAAGGTTAAGAGATAAAGGAGATTCCAGCAGGTATAAAAGATTGCCAGCAGGCTTGATTATATACTGGTGAAGACAGCTTACTAAAATTTGTTTCCTGTGAAAATAAAATTATTTTCAGTAAATGATGCGAATAACATCAAATAAGGAAACACAGTCCGGTCTAAACTTCAGCCTGAAGATAATTTTAGAGAAAATTAAGAAAAAATAGCAGAAAAAAATTATTACTAACATGATGACAGTGTATCATGACCTACTAATAAAGTCTATAATTATTATCAGTTATCAGGAAAATAGATTAAGAAAGATTAATTAAAGCAATAATATAAACAAATGGTACGATTGATTAAGTCCATATAATGATGTAAAAAGAAAATTAGAGGAATTGATAAATCTATATTCCAGATTGCCACGTAATAAGCCCGCATCAGAATTAGTCCAGTACCAGTATGGTTAAGTAATAATATTTTTGGTGTAGTTATATTGTTTCAGGGAAATCAATCCGGGGAGTAGATCTCGGCCAGCCTATCCTCCAGCCGGGAACTGGTAAAGGCTAAAACCACACCTGCCAAAATGCCCTCCCCTGAAACCAGCAGATAGAAGCCAGCCTGACTGCCGCCCGCCAGAGAGGTCAAAGCCTGCTGTATCGCTGTGCCCAGGATCAAATCTGTTAGATGAATAGCGATAATAAATGAGATCATCACTCCTGATGATAGCAAGCCCATCCGCAGGAATATTCCTTTTTGGGCAAGAACCAAGAGCAAAAAAGCCAGCAAACCATAAATCATCATGAAAAAAATCTGAGTCCCGAAAAATAAAGCCACCAGGAAGAGGCCTGCTATGAAAGTGGTTAAAAACTCGCCTGGTGTGAAGTCATACAGAATAATGTAGAGTGCCAGAGGGACAATTATGCTGTTGAGCAGACTGGTTGAGCCGCGGAACAGCATAAAGGAGATGGTGATAACAGCCAGTGTAAGGGCGCCCCGGGCTAACTTTTCAGTTC
>SL_4KL_010_BRINEDRAFT_10001312_pt1 | contig 13715 bp, 10 predicted proteins | sample SodLak_010_BRINE_2_FD_10664 | JGI IMG/M metagenome (IMG submission 10664)
TAATTTTCCTCAACGAGTGGCGTTATGATATTCGTATCGAGCAATTGGTAGAGGCCCTCTTCTGATTTCGATTTGGAATTAGCAATGAATCCTAGTTTTTGATCGCGAGCGTGCTCAATGAGTTCTTTCTTTGTTGTCTATCGAAACTACAAAGCCTATCTCAGATGTTCACGCCCAGATAGTTATGATGTCGACGAATTAGAGACACTATTGGGACCCATCAGTAACAAGAGAATAGATAGCACAGTAGCAACTCCAATTGTGATTGATAGAATCACAAACGCCAGTCTAAAGCTAAAAATATCGGCAACAGTCCCCACAATACCGGGTGCAATTGCACCTGAACCCATCAGTAGCGTTCTGACGATACCAAGCCCACCAGCCGAAAGATCAGCTGGAAGTGTATCCATCAAATATGCGCCTCGTACTGGCCGAAAACTGTGAGCACCAAGCCCGATGGACAGGGTAGCGACACCGAGCACAAATATACCAGCATCAGTCCCAAGGATAAGTAGTAGTATTGAGGCGGTCGCCAGGGTGAGTGCACCAATTATCACAGGGAGTGTTCCAAATTTATCACTGAACTCTCCAGCAACAACCTGGCAAAACCCCGCCATGAACAGAATACTATATAGTGCACCTGCTCTTGACGGCGTTAGTCCCGCCTCTTGGGTTAAATAAAGTGGTAGAAATGATACGATTCCTTGGTAGGTGAATGCAAAACAAATTGAAGCAACAACAAACGTACTGAAACGACGGTCGACAAAAAGCTGCGTATATGAGCTCCAACCTGTATTTGAATTTACTTGCTCGTCGGTCGCTTTCGCTGTAGCTCTGGTCCCAGAATACGTCGGGCGTATGTTCTGATCGAAGACCTTCCTGATATTCCCGAAAAATCCGTCGTCAATTCGCAGTATAAATATACTCATGGTAACAAGACCGAAAATGCCGGTCCCGAACAGTAATATACGCCATCCTGGACGCGTCCCAGGGATGCTCGCTGCGATGATGACAGCAAGCGGTGCCACCACACCCCCAACTGTTCCGAACGTGTCAAAGATACCCAAAACACGCCCTTTGTGTGCAGGATACGTATCGGAGAGTAGCTGAACTGCAGCAGTTTTGTGAACCCCCGTGCCCACCCCAAGTATAACCATCAAGAATAGATAGACGAAAAAAGATGTATCGATAATAAGTATGAGTGCACCGACTGACGAAACGAGTATACCTCCTGAAATAACCGACTTTGTTCCAAATTTATCGCACACGTAGCCCGAGGGAAACTGGATCATAGCATATGTGAATAAAAACAGACTAAAACTCCACCCAATCAACGTTATCGAGACTGTAAATGTCTGCTGTAGCAACTCAAACAGCGGTGGGAATACATACCGTATGAATTTTCCGAGAAACCAGATTATTCCTAAAATAATTAAAACGTCAAAACGACTTACTGAATTCCGCAAAGAAACCAATAAACGCTGATACACAGTCGTACTATAATTTTCCACTATTTATAGTCATTGCATACAATTGCGCCCAACACAACGACACTACGTAACATTTTGCGGAAATAATGGCTTAATCTGGCATAAAAATTGGTTATTCTCTCACTCTAGTGGGTAAGCATCAAAATCAGCGTTCGCACCGCGACGAGGGTCGTCGCCTTCGGTAGTCTTGACAGCAGTCTTGGCTTCATTGTCGTGGTCGCCGCCGCAGTTTTTTCTGGAGCCCGCAGTTCTCGCTGTTCCCGAGTTTGGTCGACGACTACTACGGCAGTCAACACTCTTCGACGAACTACTCACTGGTGTACTCCGGAAAAATGTGGGCGGCGTCTTCGGCAGCGGTGTCGTCGTCTGGATGGTCGTCGTCATCGGCTGGGACGCGACGTTCATTATCGGCGGAGTGTTGGCGCTGACCGCTGGCGGGGTTGGCTTCTTGCTGAGGCCACCGGAGCTGACGTCGACACGAGGAGAGCTACTGGGTACGAATTAACTGGCAGCTCTACTATGACTCATAAATGATTTCCACCAAAGGATATTTTCAGATTTCGCGAATTTGTGTCGCAAATACTAGTGCCGCTTCAGTCATGAATCGCTATGTATGCTTCTGTAGCGTGTCCCCGGTTAATTCTAGCAGATCAGAATTGAATCCGTACTAGTATCGATCAAACTGTATGTGGGTCGTTTTCAACGCAATCAAACTCGCCATAAATATCAGTTCGACGATCAGAAGAAATCGTATTTAGATCAGTCCACCGCTTCTGGGTTCTAGCTTCCATCAGGTTACACTCTTCGGCCAACAAAAGTTCTTCGTCACGCTGGCTTGCTGGACCAGCAACCGTGTTGCCGGCAGGGTCTACAATTAAGCTTCGACCGAGAAACGGTTGTCCTCGCTCCGTTCCGATGCGATCTGCGCACGCGAACCAAACTGCATTCATATGTGCATTAGCCACCGCAAGATAGTTCGCTCTAGCAAGGTCGTCTGATCCAAGCTGTCCGGATCGTTCGGTTTCATTGATCGGTACCCAATTCGTTGGTTCGGCAATAATGTCTGCACCCTTTCTAGCCTGTACGCGAGTCAGCTCAGGGAACCATTGGTCATAACAAATCTGCATTCCGATACGGCCGATATCAGTTGAAAACACTTCAATTTGGTTGCCCGGTTCGAACCAGAGTTTTTCTTCATTCCATAAATGAAGTTTTCGATGTGTTCCAATATACCCATCTGGACCGACTAGTACAGCTGAATTGTACAGCGATCCCCCGTCTTGTTCTGCGTATCCTCCCACAATATACAGCTCGTTTTCAGACGCGACCGAAATCCACTGTTTCGCTGTCTCTCCTTCTGGAATTGGTTCGGCAGCATTTCTTGCCTCTTCTCGAGAGTTAAATACATATCCCGAATTCGCTAGTTCAGGCAAAACGACGAGATCAGCACCCTCTGAGGCAGCACGTTCGAGAAACTCAATCGTTTTCTCTCGGTTCTGTTCTATTTCTCCGATAATTGGTTCGAATTGAGCACAAGCAATATTAACCATTGATTCACGGCCTGGTTTTCGCTTGTCTTTATCTTGCAAATCAGTATCTATTTTCGGCATATGGTTACACACGTCCAATTGAATAAAAACATTTTCATACAAGCAAAGATTATTCGTATCTGGTGTATCTATACGATCAAAAAATCCGATGTTTGTTGTCACTGATATTTGTGTTTTTATTTATGTTAATTTAATTAATTAAACAGATAGAATAAATTTAGGATATGATCTGTTGACCCCTCAAAATTATTGCCGCTTCAGTCATGAATCGCTATGTATGCTTCTGTAGCGTGTCCCCGGTTAATTCTAGCAGATCAGAATTGAATCCGTATTATACTGACAGGTGTTCATACTGCGTTGATAGCGGTTTCAAGCTTATCACACCAGTTGAGAAGCCATTCGTCACGTCCATAGTGTGTGGTGCACTGAACCGCCATCGGTAAGCCTGCGTCAGTCTTCGATACAGGAACAGTCACGGTCGGAACGCCAGCGTGGGTCCATGGTGCATTCATCACTGGATCACCGGTTGAGTTGAGTCCAGCAGGTGCGGGTCCCCGGGCCCCCGGACTCAAGAGAACGTCGACAGCTGCATTTTTGAGTGTTTCATGTATTGATTCTCGGAGATTATCTCTGCTCTGTCTTGAGATAGACAGTGTCTCTATATCCACATCCAGTCCCTGTTCAATTAGGCTCTGTAATTCACTAGAATAGAGATCCCCGTACTCGGGATACCAATCAACATGCGAGAGTGCAGTCTCGCTAGCAACTAGACGCTCGTGGCGATCGTTGATTGCATCGATATCATTAAATGGATTGATTCGGTGGACGTCGAATCCCGCTTGTTCGAACCGTTTGATTGCCGTCTCGAAGTGTCTTTGTGCGACATCACTAGCCTGTGATAAATAGGGCCCACGAACGGCACCTAGCTTAGGCTGTCCATCCGGTTCGTCACCCGAAAACCATTGTTTGTAGACGATACCGGCGGCGAAGCGTGCGCTGGCGATATCCTGCGTAAAATACCCCACATGATCTACTGACGGTGCAACCGGCAAGACACCATCGGTGGCAACCCGTCCGTAGCTTGGTTTTACACCAACGACGCCACAGAACGATGCTGGACGGTTTACAGATCCGATCGTCTGGCTGCCAAGTGCGAAAGGACATAATCCGGCAGCCACTGCAGCAGCCGAGCCACTTGATGATCCACCTGGTGTGTGATTCAAGTCATGTGGATTGCGAGTGGGGCCTGGATCAAAATAGGCGAACTCCGTCGTTACGGTCTTTCCGAGTACAATCGCTCCGACTGACTTGAGATTTGATACGACGGTAGCTTCCTCACCAACAAGTACGTGTTCAGGGACATCAGATCCTGCCTGTGTTGGCAGACCCTCGGCGTGAAAGATGTCCTTGACGCCAACAGGAACGCCGAACAGTGGAGGACGAGAGTCTGGTTCGGGCCAACGTTGGTGTACTATGTTAATCTCACGCTTTATGCGCTTCCAGCGGTTCGGTTCCTTCACAAATGAGAGCACGTCTGGCTCAACCGATTCAAACCTAGTACGAATCTGATTTATATACTCTGACGTTGAGATTGTTCCGTTTCGAAGTGCTCGCGCTGTCTCTACTAACGATGCGTCGAAATTTTCCATAGGCAATGAGTGGTCAGGCCAGTGAAAAATATTCTGTTTGGAATGACTAACACGTGCTAGTACAGACACGATGAGTAAATTAGCGAATTCAACGAGTGCATTGTGGTTTACTTGTCGATTGGAGACGTTGTCGCTGGTGCTGACCGGGTCAACGAGTTTGCTTCAAAGCCAGACGCTATCTGAATGAGCGTATGTTCCATGAAAGGTTTGCCGAGCAGTTCAACACCAACTGGTATCTTTTTATCGGTGAACCCGCCCGGGATCGAGATGGCTGGACAATTTGACTGAGGAGCGATGAGTGGGTTTTTGGGTGGTTCCCACTTTCCTGCACGAAGTAGTTTGTCCGTTGGTGGGAGAGTTTGACTACTTGGATACGCGATAGCATCGAGGTCATGCTCGGCAAATACGGTGAGAATCGCCCGTCGGAAGTGCTCTCGTTTCGCTACTTTTCGCCAGTACTCAGGATTTGTTGATGGGTCATCTGGAGCACCCGTAGCGATTTCTTCGAGCAATCCAAGGAGGTCGTGGTACTTTCCAGACTCGTATATCTCCGTAATCGAATCGACAGGTGTATCGGGTCTATTGTTGAGAAATTCATTCAGGTCATGTTTTGATTGCAAAATATAAAGTACTGTCTCATCGACGAAATATCCGAGATCGGGGATGTGAACTGGATCGATAAGTTCGGCACCAGCTTGTTCCATCGCTTCTAGGGCATCTCGGACAACGTTGTTGACCGGACCTGTCTTAGGGTCGTTATTTGGGCCAAAACCGTCTTTGAGGACACCGATACGTTTACCAACAAGCCCATCTGGATCAAGATAGTCCATATATGAGTTAACATCTGCGAGTTCGGTCGCGGCGGTGAATTCATCTTTCGAATCGTACCCGACGATGACGTCCAGAATTCGCGTGAGGTCATCCATTGTTCGGGTCATGGGTCCAAGCGTATCTTGATACTTAACAAGTGGAGAAACTCCATTTCGGCTAATAAGACCTGTCGTAACTCGGATTCCAAAGAGGTTATTGAATGAAGCCGGTAGGCGGATCGAACCACCGGTATCTTCCCCGATCCCAATGGATGCGAAGTTTGACGTTATACCAACCGCTGTTCCGCTTGAAGAGCCACCTGGATCCCGGTCAAGTGCGTATGGGTTCTTTGTGCGACCGGTGTGAGAAGAGTAACCAATCCAAGAACTTGCCCAGTCTGGCATTGTCGTCTTTGCGAGGATGATTGCTCCGGCCTCACGTAATCTTCTCACGATTTCAGCATCCTGTTCCGGAACGTACTTCTCGAACAAGATTGACCCAAACGATGTTTCAAGCCCTGCCGTTTCGACCTGATCTTTTACTAGCACTGGGATTCCGTGTAGTGGTCCTACCAACGATCCTGATTTTTCATACTGCTCATCAAGTTCTGCTGCTCGCTTCTTCGCGTCTGGATTTATTGTAACAATCGCGTTTATTCCAGGCCCATTTTTGTCATAAGCCTCAATTCGTGCCAGAAACGCCTTTACGAGCGCTTCTGCAGTTATTGTGTTTGTTTGATACGATTTGTGTATTTCCTCGATTGTAGGTTCTTGATTTATAAATTTAGACATAGTTTTGTTATGGCCATTAGGTAGTTGAAGACTTTCACGTACAAGTACGTTTTTCTCAAATACATATCTATGGGTTAGCGCAAAAGTATAGTATTTGTGTCGCAATAACACTAATATGAAAATAAAAATCAATCGGAATCGTCTCGTGTCAACCATGAATGAACAAGCAAGTATTGGCCACACGCCAGGTGGTGGATTACACAGGCTGGCTCTGTCTGACGAAGACAAGGAGGTTCGTGATTGGTTACTGAAGAAGATGAAAGACCTGGGGCTCGAGACACGGATTGATACTGTCGGAAATATGTTTGGCAGGCGTTCCGGAATAGATTCAGATGCAGCACCGGTGTTAGTTGGATCGCATCTTGATTCACAACCTTATGGTGGAATCTACGACGGAGCCTTAGGCGTCGTGAGCAGTTTGGAACTTATTCAAACACTCAATGATAATAATATTGAGACAAGTCACCCGATCGAAATAGTAAATTGGACGAATGAAGAGGGTTCCCGATTTCAGCCGGCGATGCAAGGAAGTGGTGTGTGGGCCGGAAATCTTGATTTGGAGACAGAGTGTGCAAAGGTTGATCAAAGTGGACAGACATTCGAATCGGAGCTCGAACGGATTGGGTACAAGGGATCAGTGCCGGCGGAGCCAATGGAATCGTACGAATCTGCACTCGAATTACACATAGAACAGGGGACGAAACTGGAGTCGAATGACAAGGATGTCGGGGTTGTGTCCGGGATCGTCGGGTTGTCATGGGGTGCAGTAACCTTTCACGGAGAGGCCACACACACACTGGGACCACACCGATGCACGAAAGGCGAGATGCACTAGTCGCTGCAGCTGATCTGATCCTTACCATCCGGCGACTCGCAGGTACACTTGGTAAAGATACTGTTGCAAGCGTTGGTTACGCCGATATTAATCCAAATTCGATCAACGTTGTTCCTAAAACTGTGACTGTTACTTGGGGAATCCGTGATCCAAGTGATGGAGTTGTTGACGAAGGCAGACGCAAGATACTGGAAGCCACAGAGGCTATCGCAGCCCAAGAAGATGTCGAATTCGAATATGAAGATAGAGCGAGATCCCATAGCATTCGATTCCCGGATCAACCGGTATCTGCAATTAGGCATGCAGCCAAAGATCTAGAATATAATAATATGGAAATATTTAGTGGTGCTGTCCATGACGCAGCGAACGTCGCGAGCGTGTGTGAGACGGGCATGGTCTTTGCCGTGAGTAAAGATGGAGTAAGTCATACTGAAGACGAATTTACTTCTTGGGAAGATTGTTATAGGGCCGCCAATACGTTCGCAAATGCTACTCTACGACTTGCAGAATAAATCAATATCTGATATTAAGCTGGGTCTCTATATCTGATGTCAGTACCTGATGAAGGATCCCAGCTAACTCGTTCTGAAGTTCCGAGCTGGTCTTGAGGTACAATCGAGACTAATTAACGCTGGTCTTCAAGAAAGAATAACCGATATCAGCGGCTAAATCCAGCCGACTCGACGGCGTAGACACTCACAAACAGGCTTTCCTCAACAAGATTCATTAGTGGAATCGGCCGTCAGGTAGTCGGTTCGAGGGCCGACTTAACGCACCACGAGGACCGTTCACGAAGCACGCTGAGCTATATTGACGAACTCTCTGTTTGGCCACCAGCAGAGGTGACGCCACAAACTCGTAGTATAAATATCAACAGACGTTCTGAAATAGTACGGATTCAATTCTGATCTGCTAGAATTAACCGGGGACACGCTACAGAAGCATACATAGCGATTCATGACTGAAGCGGCAATAGGAGGACTCACTATAACGTACAGAAATTGAACCGTAGTGTTGTGGTAGTCGCTATTTCTTGTTGAACAGTCGATAGCTCGGTTCGATACCAAACTGCTTCAAATAGTTGTATCGAGCCTTTCGTGGTGTCTCAAATGGCTCTGTGAGGTACTAAACCGATATGTGGTCAAATTTTGTAAATAGAGCACTCACATTCATCAAAACTATCATTAATAGCCATCATATAGCTGAAATTTTTAAATAATTCCGATAATTATATCACTGCATATTCAGTTATTTAATAACTTTTGCCAGATTAAAATTAATATGTTCAAAAGAAACACTCTCTTTTTGTAGATTATCAACCGGATTTGTTACTCCGGGAATAAAGCACACATGCATATTATTGCTATTATTGCTTGCTATCGTCTATGCAAAAGCGCAAATATTTTCCAAATGAGAACATTTATGTACAATCCAATTGCACAATTCAATGTGACACGAAACAGTAAAAGCAAAGATTCAGTTGTGGCATTAACGAATACTAACCGGAGAAGGTTTCTAACTGCTCTTGGCGGTTCAGTTGGTGCGACATCACTTGCAGGGTGTGTAGGATCCGGTGGTGATGATGTAGTGACAATTGGGGTGCTTTCACCGCTAAGCGGCGATTGGACTGTCTACGGTGAAGCCCACTCTCGTGGGCTTGAACTCGCGGTGCAAGAAGTCAATGAAGCCGGCGGTATCAACGGTCAGGATGTTGAAATCGACCTTCGAGATACTGAAACCTTACCTGAGACGGTGACAGAGCAGGCAACTCAACTTGTTCGGAGTGAGGAGGTGGATGTGGTTGCAGGGACGTTTAGTAGTGCAGAGAGGAACGCTGCTGCACCTGTAGTGACAAACGCAGAAGTTCCACTGCTATATCCGACATTCTATGAGGGACAATCACAAGACGAATTTCCAGGAGTTTGCAACGAACTAATCTTTAAATTCGGTCCAGTTCCGTCCCAGCAGGTCAATCCATGGATGGACTACATCGTTTCTAATCATGGTGATCAATTTTATTTCATCGGTTCGGATTACGTGTGGCCACAGGAAACGAGCCGTCGTGTCTCAGAGGCACTTGAGGATGAAGGGGGTGAAGTTGTCGGCGAAGAATTCATTCCACTTGGCACAACCGATTTTTCATCGGCTATCAGTAGTATTGCGAGTGCTGAACCGGACGTTGTCTTTGGTACACTCACTGGACAAGATTCGATTAGTTTCGCACGCCAATTCTATAATCAAGGACTGAACGAAGAGATCACTTACTGGACAATAAATGACGAAGAATTCGCGACTGAGGGTAAGGGCGAAGATTCCTCTGCCGGAACGTACGTTAGCTTCGATTATTTCAGCATGATAGATGTCGACGAGAATCAAGAGTTCTTATCACTTACTCGTGAAGAATACGGGGATGACGCAGGTATGAACACCACGGGAGCTGCGATGTACAACATCGGACATATGTACGCGGAGGCTGCAAATGCTGCTGGAACGACGGCAACTGATGATATAATCGAGGAACTTGAAGGTATGACACACAATGGTCCACAGGGTGAAATACACATGCGCGAAGAGGACCATCAGATGGTTTTGCCCTCGTATTTGGTGCAGGCAACCGATTCGTGGACTGGCTACGATGATATGTTCGAAATGATTGACAGCACCGGGCCAGTTGAGCCAGAAGATGCCGACTGTAATCTTCCACTGTCGAGGTAATTAAAATTTCATTTTAGATTAAATTTATGTCAGAAATAGCAATAGCAATTGAACTGTTCATGCGTATCACGACGTCTCTATTATGGCTCGCACTTGTAGCACTTGGCCTGGGGATTATATTTGGTATTATGGGAGTAATTAACTTAGCTCACGGCGCGCTACTTACCGCTGGAGCCTATGTCGCTTGGCAGGTCACGACCCTTGGAATTAATTTAGGGATCGCAATGCTTCTGGCTTTCGTCGTAGTCGCAATTATCGGATTTGTAATAGAACGGTCGATAATCCAGTTTCTGTATGACCGACCGCTAGACACGTTATTAGCAACATGGGGATTATCGCTAGTGATTCAAGAACTCATAAAGGTCATTTTCGGGACCAGTTCTCGAACGGTGTACAATCCGTTTCCAGGGTCGTGGGATGTCCTCGGGGCCACTGTACCCCGATACCGAGTTGTCATCTCGCTTATTTCAATAAGCGTGCTTTTGACGACTTATGTACTGTTCATGTACACTTCTTTCGGGGTAAAATCACGAGCGGTCATCGAAAATGAGGAGATGGCCAGCCGCCTTGGCGTCAATGTCAGTCGTGTGTATACTGTCACATTCATGTACGGTGCGGGCATTGCAGGCCTCGCAGGAGCGGCTATGGCACCACTTGTTAGCGTCGAACCACAATTTGGATTGTTGTACCTCGTACAATCGTTTTTTGTGGTTATCGTAGGAGGAACTGGACACGTGCTCCTTGGAACGCTCGCTGGATCGACCGTAATTGGTGGTTTCCGGTCACTTGTTTCAACGTTCACCGCAGAAACAATCGCATTCGCGGTTGTGTTCACTATTGCAATGGTAATTGTTCGACTCAAACCAAACGGAATTATAAAAAATGGCTAATACAGAATTACAAAACCGACTAGAAAAAGTACCGGGATTTGATTACATCAAACACAACTTCGCCGATAAACGTCGCCGTAAGCGCGTTTCGATTGTTGCTGTCGGTGGATTGTTGGTTCTACCACTGATAATACCGGAGTTTTGGTCATTCCTTATAAGCCGCTACATGTTGTNCGGGCTGCTCGCATTGAGCCTGGGTCTTATTTGGGGCTTTGCAGGTATCCTGAGCTTCGGTCAGGCGGCATTCTTTGGGATTGGTGCGTACACGATGGCATTAAGTTACGACTATATTTCTGTGGTGAATCCGGCGTACGTCGCGATTGTAGCTACTATTGTCGGAACAGGCACACTGGCATACATTTTTGGTTGGATATACTTTAATGCAGATGTTATTGATGATTACTTTGTCATCGTCACACTCGCATTACCAGTTATCCTTCAACAGCTGGTAACAACGTTCAGCGACATTACTGGTGGGTTTGAGGGCACATTCCTGATGCGAATGGATCTGACCGTACCAGGGGTTACAATCTCAATGGGAGACGACCGAATTTTCTATTATATAGTTTTGTTGACTCTTATAGCCAGTTACCTTGCATGCAGAAAGTTATTGAATACTCACTTTGGAAGTGTCCTGATCGGTATCCGTGAGAATGAAGTTCGAACCCGTAGTCTCGGATATGATACATCGAAGTATAAGACTATAGTGTTCACACTCTCAGCGATGCTGGCTGGAATCGCGGGTGCACTGTATGCTCAGCTTACAACGTTTGTCACGCCTGAACTTATTGGTTTCATGCTTTCGACCGAGGTCGTTATTTGGACGGTTCTTGGGGGTCGAGGACTCTTAATCGGTGCAATAACTGGTGGTGCGTTCGTTGGCGCACTATCAAACCAACTCAACGAGTTGTTCCCACAGACTTTCTTATTCATCCTTGGGGTTCTGTTTATCATTATTGTTGTTTTGTTCCCAAAAGGTATAGTTGGAAATATATACGGCTATCTTAATAATGGAGACAATTAACGATGCTACTTGAAACAACAAACCTTCGCAAAAAATTTGGTGAGGTTGTCGCTATGGACGGCCTCGACTTCACACTCGACAAAGGTGAGGTTAGAGCGATTATTGGCCCGAATGGCGCAGGCAAGACAACATTTTTTAATCTACTTACTGGAGCACTACCGGTTGACGATGGTCAAATTAAATTCAAAGGAGATGACATTACTAACGAGAAAATCGACATGATCGCACAAATGGGTATGATTCGGAAGTTTCAGACGCCCTCTGTGTACGAAGAATTAACAATTGAAGAGCACTTCAATATTGCAGCTAATCCGTCACGTATGTCTGATACTAAAACGCGAAAGGGTTGGGCTCTTGAAAAAGTGGGCTTGGAGAATCGGGTAGACGAGAAAGCTGGCTCACTTGATCACGGTAACAAGCAGTGGCTAGAGATTGGGATGATACTCGCTGCGGATCCTGACCTGTTACTTTTGGACGAGCCAACTGCTGGAATGACGGTTGAAGAAACTAACAAGACTATGAAACTCATCGGGCATCTTAACGAAAAAGAAGATATCTCAGTCATAACGATTGAACACGACCTACAGTTCGTTCGTGATCTAGGAGCATCTATTACAGTTCTGCACCAGGGGAAGAACGTCGCAGAAGGCTCAATTGATCAAATCGAGAGTGATCCGTATGTTAAACAGATCTACATCGGGGAGGACTAAAATGCTAGAAGTCGATTCCCTAACAGCTGGATACGGTGAAACTGTCATCATTCGCGACCTATCGATGTCGGTCGGCAAAGATGAATTCGTGGCAGTGCTCGGTCGGAACGGAATGGGAAAAACAACACTACTTGAATGTCTGGCAGGGACATTAGAGACGCAGTCTGGCACGGTGATGTTAGCAGGTGAGGACCTAACCTCGCTTCAGGCACACGAACGAGCTCGTGAAGGTATCACACTCATCCCGCAGGGTCGAGAAATATTTGGTGAATTAACAGTTAGAGAGAATCTGAATATGGGAGCATATGTGAGTGGCAAAAACGGACGGATTAAATTTGATGACGTCTTCGAATATTTCCCAATTCTTGAAGAGCGACTCAACCAGAAAGGTGGAACTCTAAGCGGTGGACAACAACAGATGCTCACAATCGCACGTGGGTTGCTCACAGATCCAGATTTGATTCTCCTAGATGAACCGTCTGAGGGAATTCAACCCTCAATCATCAAAGAACTTGGTGATATTCTTCCACAAATACACACCGAGTTCGGAATTCCTATTGTACTCGTTGAGCAGAACGTTGAACTCGTTCGCTCGACGGTCGATCGCGCATACATCCTGGAAAATGGCTCGATTGTCGAACATGATTCAATCAAGATACTCGAAGATGAAGGTTTACTTGAGAAATATATAGGAGTCTAACTGGCTTCTAGATCACAGAATGCTAAGAGCGTGAGCTTTCGGAGTCGGTCGACAAATGACTTGGTCTAAGTACTACCTCGTAGTCGGCCGGTGTCGGCCACACACCTCTTTGAATGAGCTATCAGAACCCACCAGACACACCTCAGTCCAACTGTAACAACTGATAAATCAGAATCCGAGATCAATCGACGTGTGCCTAGTGTTCGGATCAATGCATTTTTTCACGACTTCATCGTCCTTCAACAGCCGATAGAGTTTGCACGTTCCACCACCGCGGCCACCGCTGGCGACGTATGACTCAGAAATGTTGAGAAACGCCTGCTCGTCGAGAATATCGCGTACACGATCGAGTTTGAACCTTCAACCTCGTAGACTAAAAACACCCCTGTCTTACGGTACTCTCTCAAGGTCCAGCCCTGATCACGTACCCACTGGATCAGTAACCGAGAGCCTAGTACCGTCCCAAACGTAGACTAGCTAGATTATCTTCTCAGAGCACGTACCTACAGAAATGGGATGGAAGAAGTATATCGTTGATCTCTCGAAAGAAG
>SL_4KL_010_BRINEDRAFT_10001313_pt1 | contig 13714 bp, 15 predicted proteins | sample SodLak_010_BRINE_2_FD_10664 | JGI IMG/M metagenome (IMG submission 10664)
CCGCCTCAATGAGCATTCCCCCGGATCCGACCGTTGGGTCGTGGAAGGTTTGGCCGTCCTCAAACTCGTTCACAAGCCGTACACAGAGGTTGACGATCTGCGGCGGCGTGAAGAACTGCCCGCCCGACTTGCCCTCCTCTTCTGCGAACTGACGCACGAGGTCCATGTACGCCTCGCCAAGCATATCCGGAGGGACGCTGTCTCGGTCGAGGTCGTGTGTGGAGAGGTGTTCAACCAGCTTCCCGAGGCGATCGTCGTCAAGGGCGTCGGCGTCGATGTAGTCGGCCCGGAAGACGCCTTGTAGCTCGGGGTTCGCGTCGGTGACGGCGTCGAACGCCTCGTTCAGCGCTTGGTCAACGTTGTCGCTGACGCTCCGGAGGTCGTCCCACAGGTAGCCTTCGGGAACAACAGGAACGTCGTAGAGTTTCGGGCGTCGGGCGAGGTCTTCGTCACCGTACTTCTCGACGTTCTCTTTGTATTGCTTCTCGTACTCGTCTGAGATCGCCTTGTAGTAGACAAGCGGGAGAATGAACTCTTTGTAGTCGGTCGGATCGACGGCGTCCCGGATTATGTCGGCGCATTTGAAGAGGTGAGAATCGAGGTCGGGGAGTGACAGCGACATAGAGGAGTAGTATGCTCAGGGGGTCATATCTCCTGTGGTGTTGTTGAGTTCTGAAGATAGTATATCACAAAATCCAGTACTTATTGATGTGCGGGTATGCTCGCCTATAGAATTATTATAAAATATTTTAAATATTATTTAAGTTCTACTTCTCTTAATGAGTAATGTGAACACTATAGAACACTTACAGTTGACGTGGAAGGGAGACGGAATTAAAACAGATGATAACTACCGGCGACGGCTTCCCGAACGTACTTGGGAGGACACCGCAGACGTTCTTTTTCATAAATCTGCTATAGAACTTTGCGAGGAAATCAGTCCTCATACTCTAAAAGAAAAGTATGCGGAGATAGTGGAGACAGAGATTGAACCGATCAAAGAAGTCCTCCCTGTTCCAGACGGTAATATTAGAATAGGAAATGTGTCATCGAATCGGCGAAGCCGTGTCTATTATAACAGAGGAGAATCAGTAATTGTTCCCTCTCATCGGTTTAATGGTGTTGTTCACTTGGTTTCAAATAACAAAAATGCGGCCAGAGATCTGCGTGGAAAATTAGTAAATGAATTAGAAAAAAAGGCAAAACAATATCACGGTATTGGTGTTGAAGAAGTCAATATATATACCGAAGAGAGCTTCACTCTACAAAATATTGAGCACGAGAATGCGGATCTTTCATTAGAACGTAATGAACCGGGGGAATTCGAAGAACAAATATTGGACGAATTGAAGCCATTATCAGAATCTTTTGTTGGGAACTTAGTGGTTGATTTCATCGATTATTCTCCTAGTCCAGAATTCGATGTTATATATCCCATAAACCCTCATCAATTTGTACAGATAGAAATTAAAGATTATTCTGGAACAAATGATGAACCCGGTGAGAAAGAGGCAATCCAAAATCCACTACGAAGAGCGAGCTTATTAGATATTGTTCAAACGATCACAGTGGTTAGGGGTGTTGGTGAAGATAGACTCTCAGAACTCAAGAACCATTCTGAATTGCGAAATCAGATTGATATTATAGAAAAACATGAAGTAGAAGAGACAATAAAGCCATTGCTGGAACAATCTGTTAAGAACCCACCCTATCTGATGAGATAATTCAGAAACATTTGGAAATCTACCATTTGGAGCTGAATTCTACACTTAGCAGACGCCGTTCAGCCAATCGAGCAAGTTCTCTCTGTTTCTGTCCAGAGCTTAGATTGACTTCAAGATAATATCCGCCAGAAATTCCCCGAGGTTGCTTCATTTGCTTCCCCTCAAAACTGCTCTCATCATGGATGATAGGGCGTGTTCGCCCCGGTATATATGGAAGTGGCTCAAGTTCCGAGATAAGGTTGTGATTTCTAACGAGGTAATCCACAGCCTCAATGAATACGTCGGCCTGTCGTGACGCGGTGAACTCGATAAGCTCGTTCTCTCCATCAAAGAACGTAATCTGATAACCTCGGTCAGGGTCCGTCTGATCTTTCTTAACCACGGCTTGAGGTGATTTCTCTAAATCGTCTCGGTCAGGTGGCTCCCCGTCACTATTGATCTCGTTCTCAATTTCACCGATTAAACGGTCAATCATCTCTTTTGCTTGGGACTCCGTCTGAGGGGTGATCGTTCCCGAAACCCGTTCAGAGAACAGTTCCGCAACTTCCGTCGCTAAATCATCCTTCTCCTTCTCAAGTGTCGTTCTTGCTTCTCGGAGTTCCTTGATTCGGTTGAGAATCTTCTCCCACTCGTTGGTCTGGATCGCGTCTTTGGTGAATGCCCTTAGTGTTGTAACCCTCTCAGGAAGACTCTGGAGGCCCGTTCTCCCAAGTGTATTCACGTTGACTTTGGTGTCAATCACTTCCCGCCGATAGAATTCGTATTCCTCTCCGTTCGTGAGGATACCCAAGTTTACATCCTCGTTCTTGAGATAGGCTTCCAACTTCTTTCTGTGCTTGTCCGAGAGTGTCGTGTCTACGCCTTTGGCTTCGAGGAAGGCGACCGGCGTTCCCTCCAGAATAAGCGCGTAGTCCACTTTGTACGTCTTCCCGAAGGCTTTCACAGAGTACTCTAACTGTGTGTTCTCGGGAATACTCCAGTCAAGGAGATCAAGAAAGTCTCGTAAGACGGCGGCTTTCGTGTTGGCCTCGTCCATCTGCGGTGCCGCCTCAATGGTGGCTTCCGCGTGATCGACGTATGACTGAACCGAATCCTCGTCCATAGATGAATGAGTGTTCACAGGGTTATCATATCAAAGTATTCAGTATACAGTTAGACGATCCTGGAGAACCACAGAGGGCGGAATTCTGTTGGTATCACTACTTTCTGATATCGGACTCCGTGAATGATTAATCAAAAGAGTTCATCAGGAGCCATATACTCATGAATCTCGGATTCATTCTGGAACTGGGTTTACTGCTTGTATTGTATGCGTCAGGTCTATTCGCCCACGAGATAGTCCATTTTTTCTTTGGGCGTTTGTTTGGCGGCGACACCTTCTTTTCTCGATATTGGTTGGGTATTCCGACACAGGTTGATTTCCGAACGCCACATCAAATGAGCGACCGACATGTTCAGATAACTGCTGGTGGTGTCCTCTTGTTCCCCTGTATTGCGCTTCTCGGTGCGTATTTCAGATCATTCCCGATATTCGCCTTTGGTGCCGGGGGTATTGGAGTCAGCATGACTGATATGATGGGTATTCAGTCCCCCGAGACGTGGAAAGACTTCACCGCTGGTGAGCCAATATCAAGAGAGGATTTTGAGTAGTGCTGTAGTTTGTTGCCGGTTACTCACAGATACAAATCAACGCGGTCTATCTCAGATTGTACCCGTATTCACCTGTCGAACGAAGTCGTCAGCAAGGACTTGGTAATAATGTTCAGACGCAGTCGTTCCATTGGGAACATCCAGACTGATCTGATCTTTTGTCATTGAGGGGACCCCTCGGGACGGATGTGAAGTTGGAATGTATTTGAACGATTCGCCCTGAACCGTTAACCACCTCAGGCCAGATTCCGAGTTGCCCGTAGCAATCTCTCTACTGAATGTTCCTCCCAACGATTCAATATCATATACACCTCTCAGCAACCGATCTACGTCGGTTCCTAATCCGATAACGTATTCTGGATCAACAGTTGTGAGTTCCTCTCTAATGTACCCCTCATAATCATCACCAATTCCGACGCATTGATTTTCAGCCGTCTTGTTAGCGCCTTCAGGACCCGATTTCAACTCATTACACTTCTTCATCTGCGACCAGTAGACGTTGAACTCAGACGAGAGAGTATTGAACAGCGGGACAGTCAGTTCCAACGATCCAGCACCAACTGGTACCCTTGTTACGTCTGACTTGCGCGCGTCATCAAACGTCTTCTGAGCGTAATTGGTGGCATTTTCGTCCTCTTTTCCGATACTTTGTGTACCGGGTTCGTGACCGAGGATCACGACTTCTACGTCAGAAAGAGAGCCATAACCGAAAAACGGGTGGTGGCCGGATGAACTTTCGCGTGTCTCAGGATTTCCGGGAAAGTCCTCTCTGTTCGACCAATGTGCTGGACACCCCTCACACTTGCCAGAACCTCCTTTCTGAGTCCAGTTGTTCCACAGCTCATTACAGAATTCTCGCGTCTCCCGACTGCCTTGCTGGCTCATCGTGTCTACAAAATGGCAATATCCTGAATATAAAACTACACTATCAGTTATCAATTCAGATACCACCACCCCCGATATTGATATGCTCACAAGTTATCATCTAATAGGTCTGTTCCAGATTTCATTCTGAACAAGTCCTACGGCGGGACTTCGTACAAGTACGAGATTCTTGCGGCCCGTCTTGAGGGCGACGAGGAGGTCGGCTACGACGACGACGCCTTCATTAAGGGACAGCAGTGCGAGGGAACCGACCCGATCCCACTCGTGGACGTGGTTAGCGACGACCGGTTCACGGTGTGGGAAGCGGCGGGCGAGTACGGTCCTAACTCCTGTGCTAAGACGACGGCGAAGTGCCTGACCAACTACGGCAACGACGCCGTTATCGACGCCGACAGTCAGTTCGAGTGGCTGATGGAAGGCGTTTCCCTTCGCCCGGAACTTGAGGGCATGGGGGTCATCTACGCGAAGGTCCAGCGAGAGTCGGACCAGTCGGACCACACGTTCAACCACCCGATCTTCCTCGACGCCGAGACGAACAACATGATTTTGCCCGGCAAGAACGAGGGAGATAGCAACGAGTCGGCACAGGGGTCGTCCAGCGACGATTCTTCGGGCGACGACGCGGAAACTACGTCCACGGAAACGGAAGCCGGTGACGGTCCGCTCGCGGAGTTCTACGATACCTGTGAGGAACTGTCGATCAACACGGAACCGGCTGTCCTCGGCCTGCTCGAAGACATGGTGGAGGATGACGACAACGACCTGACCGAAGCAATGGTTGACCGCGACGAGATCGTGGCCGACCTTGTGGAGTAAATTCTGTCGGAGGAAGTTACGCTCGCCTCGCGGGGTATTCGGCCCATGGTTCAGATAAGAGAGTCTGAGACTGTCGAGAAGGGCGTTTAGTAGCAACTGCCCTGTCCTGTAGAATTCTACTTATCCCGCATAACCCGGACAAGAATGCTAAAACAAACTCAATGACAAATACAGAAACTCCAACATTATACACGCTCCAACAAGCCACACGCGACAGCGGGCTTGTGGGGGAGAAACGTAGCGTATTGACCGTCTTCCTTGCCACGATCAGCGGCGGCCTCCTGATTATGGATGGGCCATCGAGAAGTGGGAAAGACGAAATAACGGATGGAGCCTTCTATCTGCTGGAGGATCTTGGACTTTCAGAGAACGAGGAAAGTAACCTGATCTACAAGTGGCCCGCGTCGTCGTCGGCAAAGGCCCCGTTCTACAAACACCGGCTCATTAATCAAACGGATATTCAGCGGTTTCCGGATTTCGTCTCGATGGGGGACGACTTGGAGGCCATTCTAAAGGCGTTCGGAGAAGGAAATCCTGCCACCCACGAGAAGGTTGACGTGTCCAAGTCGGACGCAATAGGACCGGAGAACCAGTTAGAGGATATGCGGCTTGAGCCGCCTCGGTGTCTGATTGCGTTTATTGCGAGCGACAATAAGAAGATAGATCTGAACGACCTTGCGGAGACTCGCAACCGGGCGTTCATCATTACGGCTGACGCGAGTGAAGACCTGACTCGTCGAGTTAATCGGCGACAAGTAGAGATGAGAGATGGAACCTACGAACAACGTGTTGACGACGAACGCCTCGATGAAATCCGTCAATATAATGCGAACATCCCGATCAAGAAGTTCACCGAGTCGTCGGCCGGTGAGATAATGAACCTCATTGCCGGGGGCATTCAGGATCAGGAACCTATTCCACCGAAGTTCGTAGAGGCAAGAAGCGACGTGCCTCGTCTTCTTGACTTTATTGAGGCTGTCGCGCTCTATCACCACAAAGATCGAATGATGTTGGATTCAGAGTATCCACAGAAACTCCTTGTAACTCCGGTTGACGGCTGGATGGGGTTCAAAATATTCGGAGAGCGGATTGTAATGAGCGCCCTGAATCTCCGCGACCTTGACCGCGTTCTCTTGGAGTACCTTCGTTCTCGGCCGAATCAGAAATTCTCGGCTATGAATATTCAGAAGGCGGCTCAAGAACGCGGCCACCACGTTTCAGTGTCCGACATTCGGCGGTCGCTTGAGAACATGATACATAAAATGTATGTTGAGCGCCATGAAGGTTCTCCGGTGTCGTATTCGGCGTCGGCGTTCGGACAATCTGTGGACGTTGTGAATCAGGCGAAACTGGATTGGTCACACGTCGTGGAGAAGGCCAAGCAGAAGGCCCGTGATAACCTCTCCCCGGAACAGGCGGAACAGTACATTCAGGACTATTGCGAGGGAGACGGCCTGATTGTGACTCATCCGATCACCGGGGAGACGGTCAACATTATCGAGGATACAGAGTTTGAGGAACAGGTGGAGACAGCCGAGAAGCGTCTTGCCAATAAGGTTGAGGAGAGTCCCTGGACTGATGTAAGGCACCAGTACGACGGGGATTCAGGCCGTGCGACTACGGACGGAGGTGAGAGCGCTGAGCATTATTGAATCAGTCCGGTGTCCCAGGGGACTATACTAATGCCGGCCACATCTTAGGGATGAACTATAACACCGTATTAGAAGAAACGCTCTCAGTTTGGTGTCCGAACTATCCTCGTAATTGTTCGAAGCGATCGTCGAATACGCAAGGGTGGGGGCAGACCGGCGTTTCATCCAGCGATGAAATGGTCCAGTACATCAGAGGAATAGAAGGAGAGGCCCCTGGATTTGTCTCTGTGTATTCGTTTCCCGAGGGACACACATCTGACGACGGCAAGAACGTGCCTCTCATTGACACCCTGATGTTCGACTTGGACTTTGAGGGTTCCAAAGACGCTTCCAATGCTGATTGGGAGCGGGACATGAGTGACCTTCTTGTTCGGACCCGGATGGTTGCGAAGACGTTGATTGAAAACGACCGCGATCAGTATTGGCGAGCCTCTCTTTCAGGACACAAGGGCGTTCACCTGTACTTGGATTTCCCGGCTATCGAACGGGAGGAAGGTACGGCTCACCAGTTCCGAAACGGAGTGGAAAACTATACTGAAGACCTTATTGAAAATCTCAAAGACGAAACTGGATTGAGTGATTTAAATAACTATATTGACGTGGTTTCAGGCAATGACTTTGCCCGACTCACACGACTTCCGAATACAATTCATTCAACTGCTACGGAACGGTTCGGAGAAAGTCGTTTTTGTGTTCCGGTGACGATTAAGGAATTGTCAGAAATGACGGTAGAGGACTATGTGGATCTAACACTCCGTCCACGCCGCGTCCCGGAAGAATGTCACCGAGTAGAAAACCAGCGCGTCCATGATATTCTAACCAAGGAAGTCCGGATGGCAGAAGATGGATCAAGTTTTGAGGGTAACTACTCCAGCAGAAGTTACGATGGAGATCAGGTAGAGAATTATAAAAATAACATCGCAGACGGATCTGTGACCATCGAGAGGATGAGACCATCTCTACGAGACTGCTGTTTGAACTTTTACGAACGCTCTGATAAATTCGCACATGGGAGCCAGTCGCATGTTATGGAGAACAACTGTATTTCTGAGATGGTCGCTAAGAACGCTTCTATCGACACCATGGTCCGATTCTTCTCTGGAAGTGAAGACTTTGACGAAGAACTCACGAGGAGCAACATCAAGAAAGTAATAGCGTACGGCTATTCACCTTATACAACTCAAAAACTCCAAAAGGAAGCAGGCGTATTTTTCTCGGAGAATGAATAGCATACTCAACGAATTGTATAAATGCCGCATTTGAATTCTCTGTAACACAGATTCTAATCAACTCCTTCCGACACGTATATACCGTCACACCGCCTTTGTAAAAGAGGAGACTATTGAGCGGTGCTGATAGCGGACAAATAGCCAATTACGGTAGTAACTACTCAGATTCTTCTCCCTATTTCAGACCATGCCATATGATGAGACAAAAACGGTACCGTATGGAGAGCCGGATAGAAATAACGCGACCGAGATCTCAGTAGAAGAAGTAGATGACGGCACTCGACTCCCTGGCTATGTGACTCTCAAAAGCCACTATGACTTATTGAATAAAATAAATCGTGGAACGCACATCCGATCGTCTGAAAATCAGTTTGAGACTTACACATATCGACCACAACAACGACAGACAGAAAATCTTGAACTATTTGACGCTGTTTCGGACACAATTGATATGATCACCCGGAGACGGAAGAGGGCCAAGAGAATATTCAGAAATTTTAACTATAAGAGATACAGTCAGCCAAATGATAAAGGAAACACGGTAGCACTCCTCGCAGTTTGTACCTGTGCTTATGTTTGCTGGCAAGATGATCTCCAAACTCACCCAAACCACTCAGAGCGGGATGAACGGTTTGAGTATGTGTTAGACTATCTCAATGTATCTGACGCGGAGTTCACCAAATGGTACGGCAAAATGGCAAATGAACTCCGATCGTCCGGGGGTGGGGAGGGGTATATATAATAACGTCTACTACTATGGGTAGAGGGAGTGAAAGGCTGAAGCACGTCTGGTTGGCGGTTAGTGTGCTGTTGACGGTTGTTCTCGGTTTGAGGTGTTTCTCGCAGTAGTTGTGCTTGATCAAGAACCGCTGTCACTCGTCTTCTTCGCCAACTACTGAACAGAACAGTTGCTATGATAGATCGGCTTGAGGCTGGTACAAGTAATCAGTATAGTACTCTCAACAACTGCTATGCTGTCTCAACAAGAAGGGGGCTGTTGTTCTTGGCGGTACTGTGCTGTAAGCGGTACTGTGCTGTAAGCGGTACTGTGCTGTAAGCGGTACTGTGCTGTAAGCGGTACTGTGCTGTTAGTACAATTATTCTAATAAGCCCCGTTCTTGCCGTTTAGAGTAGTTGATACAGAATACACAGATATAGGCCCCCATCATAGCAGTTTTACTCTATCAATTGTTATCCAAGAATGGTCGCGGATCGTCCGAGTCCACACAAGGCTCCTCACGGTGTTTTCACTCTCATATGTCCCAACCTACTCACACCTACAGAGGATGAAGCACGGAGCCTACTGGATACCTTAGAATCGATTATAAGTCTACTGATGAGAGTAGGGGTGATCCCACACCCGATGAGTAGATGATAACTATCAAACTTCATATATTTTCCGGTGCCAAATGCTACTGATTTCGTGACCAAATCGTTATCCAGCATGTGAACATCGCTTTTTGGAAGTAATACCAATTTTAAAGTATATACTTATTTCTGATATAATTGTGTTGAACCGTGGTTGCTGGTTTTATATTGGTTCCGTATGTGAGTCAGTCTACTGATCGTGAAAGATGGAGATTAAAAACGAAACGAGCCTTGGGAGGGGCGTTCGCAACGAGGAAGTGAAACGAGATGTGAGGGACATACTCCAAAATGATATTTCCATCAATTTAGACGCTTCTGGTGGAGGAGACCGATCACTCTCCAAACCGATCCAACATGCGTTTCGAGATAGAGGCCATCCGACTGAGGTTCATCCAGAGAGCCTCCCAAACAAACGCGTAGATGTGTATTTCGATGGTGTTCCGATAGAGATCGATATTGGATCTAAGAGAACGGCTGTCCTGACTAATCTCTTGACGCTTCAAGTGGAGTACGAACAGGGATATATTGACGAGGCGATCCTCATCGTTCCGGAGAACAAGTCGGATTGGGGTGGGAAGTCTTGGTTCAAGACGAGAGGATGGGCAAAGCGAGAGATCAATAAATACCGATCTGTGATCGACTTACCGATATGGTTGGTTGGCGTTTCACCGTGATTTGAGTGCGACTCGTAATCTGCTTGCTGGGGTTGTTGTAGTGACCGTGCTGTTATGTTCAGTTTCCAGAACCTCGTCGGTTTGCGTTCGTCTACAATACTGAATACACTCAGAAAGGGCAGTAATACAGCAGTATGAGTCTAAAAGGTTCGATTTAGTAACCGGAGCGAAGATCCGAAATCCGTGGTTCGAATTCGTCCTGAAATTCGTCCATCGCCTCGACGCCCCATTGGATTAGATCATGACGCTGATCGTCGTCGAGTTCCGTGATACGATCTTCAATCTGTCGTGCTTGTTTGATCCGACAGGCCTGTTTCTCGGGGAGTGGCTCCCAAGTCAATTCTATTCCCAAATTCTCCTCAATCTCTGATTGATTCTCTTTTAATTCGGTGAATATCCTATCGTTCTCCGCTCCGTCAGACGTGGATATGTAGAGTTCGACGGCGAACTCTGGACCTTGGTGGAAAGTCCACCCGAAACTCACACCGCTGATTCCGGCGCTAAATGTTAGGTAATTCCGAGGGCCGGGAGTGAGTTGGTACCAACTTGGGCGTTTGTCCGAGTATGCCTCAACGAGGTTTCCGAAGAATTCGCGATAGTTCTGTTCTGTTTCGGTGGGAGGTTCGGCAAGTTCACGTTCCCACTCGTTTGGCTCGACGACGATCTCGAACTCGAACCCTTTCTCGTCTGAGTCGTCGATACTAACGACTCGTGGCTTGATCCCGAAGAATTTCACATCGGTTGGTCCACTCTCGTTGAGCCATTCAAGCACGCTACGGTGTTCTGGCCGGAACTCCTCGGCTAACCAGATCGTGAAGCCAGCGTTCTTGCCCGATGAGTAGGTGAGTAACTTGCCAAGGTGATCGTGGTCAGTCTTGTTGTATTGATTCTCGATTACAATGACTTCCCCACTATTCATTTCGCGGGCGACAATGTCAGAGGAGAAGTCACCGACTGCTTCTTCGGTTCGTGCGTCTTCGATCTCTATTCCGAGTTCCGCACCGAGTAGGTCGATGTTGTCTCTCAGCCACTTGGTGAAGTGGTGTTCCTCATGTGCCCAAACAGAACGTAGGGTGTGTTCCTGTATCTCAGAAATATGTGGATCCATAGACCACGTTGAACAGAGATTCTGATTAACCCTCGGGTGTTCAGAGACCAGTTACTCGGATACCCACAACAGTATTCTCAGGCCAAGCAATCAAATCAAAAAGGGCGAGACCTTCGCACGTATGGCTCAAAAGTATGTACCTTAATGACGTTCCTGACGGTCGATACGTCTTCTACGAGAAATAACGGTACGGAACCACGGTACAGAAAACAAAGACGCCGGCCTCACAGTATTTTGTATGAAAATTATATCCGGTCTCTACAGTACCCTGTGTGGGCATGTCCGCGTACGTGTAAACAAGATTTGACAGATTTACTTTACAACGGATCATCTCAATAGCCTATAATCCTATTCTGGAATCTTAATATCAAGTCCGTCCTCTTGAGAAAATCGAATCGATACTTGCTGGCCAAATATCTCTTCTATATCGGTCTTTATTTCTTCAACTCCATCACCCGTTATTCTAATGTATGTGTTTTTCTCTTCGAAATCAAACTCAATATTCATATCTTCTGTGATATTATTTAAAATATATTTGGTTATAAGTCCTACACGAGACCCGGCTTTTCCTGATATTGACTTGATTTGGTCGGTAGGAATGACTTCTTTGATTTTCGTACTATTATACTCTGAGGACGTATCCTCTGACCCGAGTGGAATCTTAACATCAATCTCATCTTGAGATATGAGATTGCTGATCCACCGGTACATATATTTCTCTGGTTTCACCTGTAAATTTATAGGAATCCGTCGAGAGGGAGTGAACTCAATCTCAACCTCATCCTGATACGTAACCACCACTTCGGCATTAATTTTGAATCCCCAAGAATAGAGGTTGTGTTTGAGCGATGATTTGACTTTGACATGCTGATCCCCTACCTCATCAATAACAAGATCGTCGGAGGAATCAGCGGCTACCACCAGCCTATTTACTATGTCTTGGTCCGTCCTGTTTACGTTGATTGCCGTCATATTCTCTCCGGAGCGAAGTCTCAATAGATACTGTCGTCGTTACTGCTTTGTTAAAATATTGATGGTATTATGACAGATGAGAAGTGGATGTGTTAATACAAGGGAGTAATATTATTGACTGTAATGGCGCAAAAGTACGTTCCTTGCCTTGTCTGTGACCCAAATCTACATCGAGATCCGGAAATCGAGTTCCTCCATCCGGCTCATCATCAGACCCACGGACCCAACCTTCCACATGACCACGAGTCCTATCTGAAATGGGTGTCTGAAGAATACAAACTCGCACCTGATCATCCCGTGTTTGAGCCGGGGGGTCTAACGGTCCCGGATCAGTTTGTGGACTTTGAATACCTGTTCGAACAGTAGGGGGCTTAGTACGTGGTCTTGAGAGACGCCCGCTTCTCGACTGTTCTAAGGATGTGTTTCAGCCAGTCGCCGTCGGTGAACTATATATCTTTCAGGTGGTCTTTCCTCCGTTCCGCTTTCTCGTCGTATGTCCCATGGTCATAGTGCTTCTCTAAGATCTTGCCACCCATGTTTACGCGTTCTCCGGTCACGTCCTTGGGTTGGCCTGCGTTTCGGGCGGCAGTTACGTACCCCCGGCGGAGAGCGTGAGGGCTGACAGATCCGGGACATTTGTTAGCCTGATCGAATTGTAGAGCCTCACAGTCGTCTGTGTCTTCCCCGAACGGGCAGGTGCCGTCATTGTAGGTACAGGGTCGGGTTGCGGTGTAGATGTTTTTCTGGATTGTTGTGGCGGCGACACGCCCTTCTCGTGAGGCAAGGAGTGGTGAGCGACCCGATTGGTCTTCCACGTCAGGGCGAGAGTTTTGGACGTAGTCTTCGATAACGTCGGATGTATCCCAATTGAGGATCACGTCACGTTGTCCCTTGTCTTTTCGTTTGAGGGGTGTGCCGGTGTCTGGTCGGTGTCTGAGTTCTAAGGCTGGACGTGCGGAGTCAAAGTCGTCTACGTCAAGTGCCCGAAGCCCGCCGATACGCATGCCTGTTTTCCAGAGTATTAGCATGGTTATGTGGCGGGTTGAGGCGTATTGATACTTTTTCAGGTGTTCGAGGATCTGCGTCGCTTCTTGCCGTGTGAGGATTGTTTCACAGATTTCGTCGTCTTCAGAGACTTTGGTTGGACTGACGAGTTCGTGAAGTCCGACGGGGACGGCTTGGATGGTTTCGCAGAACTGGATGAGGTTCTTGACTGTGTTCATGTCGTTTCGACAGGTGATGGGTTTGACTGTCTCCAGTCGCCATGATTCGAAGCGGACGATTTCGTCGCTGTCCACGTCTCGCATGTCGTTGATGTTTCGTTTGTCGAGAAATTCTAAGAACCGTGTGAGGGCGGTGTCGTAGTTGTAGATGGTTTTTTCGGAGACGTATGATCGTTTCTTTTTGAGGTAGCGAGTCTTGGCGTCGTGGGGCGGCGTCTGTTTGAGTTCCATTGGTGCGCGCTCATTGCTGGCAGACGCGGCCTTCCAAGCGCGGTGACGACGGCGGGCGGGGCCTCGTGCCCCGAATCGCCCGACTGCGTGGTCGAGGGTTCAAATCCCTCCTCCGGCTTTTCTGACGGAACAGCGTGGCGTCAAAGAGCTGCGGGAACGGTATCGCCGTCAAACTGATCATC
>SL_4KL_010_BRINEDRAFT_10001314_pt1 | contig 13711 bp, 11 predicted proteins | sample SodLak_010_BRINE_2_FD_10664 | JGI IMG/M metagenome (IMG submission 10664)
GCACCCTACGATATCGAACACCGGATCATCACTGGTGATGGCGAGACCAGATGGATGCGCCAGCGGGCAGATATCGCCTTCGAAGACGGCGATCCAGTTTCGGCGACCGGAGTCGTCCAGGACATCACCGACCGGAAAGAGCGCGAGCGAGAACTCGAGCTCCAGTCAGCGGCGATGGAAGCGTCGATGGACGGGATCGCCATTCTGGATGGCGACGAGTACGTCTACATGAACCAGGCCCACGCAGACATCTTCGACTACGACGTCGATACGCTCATCGGAGCCACGTGGGAGCAGCTGTACGATACCGAAGAAACTGAGCGGTTCAGGCAGGAGGTATTTCCACAACTCGAGCGTTACGGCGAGTGGCGCGGTGAGACCGTCGCTCGGAAACGTGGGGGCGGTACCGTCCAGCAGGAGTTAACGCTTTCCCTGCTCGACGATGGCAAGCTCATCTGTACGACCCGAGACATCACAGAGCAGAAAAAACGCGAGCGCGAACTCGAGCAAACGACACAGCGCCTCACCGTCGCCCTCGAGGGAACGAATACCGGTGTCTGGGAGTGGAATCTGGAGAGTGACGAAGTGATATGGACGCCATCGATGGAGCGGCTGTTCGGCGTCGAGCCCGGCACGTTCGGTGGATCCTACGATGCGTTTGCCGAGTACGTTCATCCTGACGACCTCCCGGCACTCGAGGCGTCGATCGAGCGGACAGTCACGACTGGCGAACCACTGCAGGCGGAGTATCGGATTCAAACTGACGATAGCAGACAGCTGTGGGGAGAGGTACGTGCTGAACTGACCGAGCGAGACGGTGGCTCCCAGCGGCTGATCGGAATCGTGACCGAGATTACCGAGCGGAAAGAACGCGAGCAAGAGCTCAAACGAAGCCGTGAACTCGTCGAAAAGACCCAGGAGAACGCATCGATCGGCTGGTGGGAGGTCGACCTCGACGAGGACACGCTCCACTGGAGTGACGAGGTCTACCGCATTCACGACCTCCCTGTCGACGACGAAGTAGATCTGGAAGACGGGATCGACTTCTACCACCCGGACGCCAGACCGACGATCAGAGATGCACTCGAGAAGTTGACGACAGAGGGTGAGCCGTACGATCTCGAATTACGGATCGTCACGGCGGCGGATCGGATCCGATGGGTCAGAACCGTTGCCGATCCGCAGTACGAGGACGGAGAAATCGTCAGCATCCTTGGAATTTTCCAGGACATAACTGAGAGAAAGGAGCGAGAACAGAAGCTCAGGCAGTTCCGGGAAGCAATCGAGAGGACCGCGCATGCAGTGTACATCACCGAGACTGATGGAACGATCGAGTACGTGAATCCGTCGTTCGAAGAGATAACGGGCTATGCAGCCGACGAGGCGATCGGTCGGAAACCCCGTTTCCTCAAATCTGGAGAATACGATACTGACTATTACGAGGAGTTTTGGCAGACCATCAAGTCCGGCGAACAGTGGGAAAATCAAATGATCGATCTAGATAGGGATGGAAACAAACTCGTTCTCAACCAGACGATCGCCCCGATCGTCGACGACGACGGCGTCCCCCAGAAGTACGTCGCCGTTGCTCAGGACATTACTCAGCGTAAGCAGTACGAAGAGGAACTCGAACAGGCGCGGACAGAACTCCGCCAGGTCATCGACCTCGTGCCGGACCTGCTCTTCGCGAAGAACCGAGATGGAGAGTACGTCCTGGCCAACGAGGCGACTGCCGACGCATACGGACTGACGCCCGCGGAAGTCGAAGGCAAACGTGAATCGGAAATCATCCCGAGTGCCGACGATTCCGAGGAGTTCCGTGCGGACGACATCGAAGTCCTCGACTCGGGCGAGCCCAAAGAAATCCCCGAAGAGACGTTGATTACTGCCGATGGCGAATCCAGAGTCTTCCAAACCACCAAGATCCCATACGAGGTTCCCGGTGGCGAGGACGCCGTCTTAGGATACGCTCGTGACATCACCGAACTCAAAGAGTACGAGCACCTCCTCGAGCGCCAGCGGGACAACCTGAAGATACTCAACCAGGTGGTTCGCCATGACGTTCGCAACGACCTCCAGTTGGTGCTCGCTTACGCCGAGACGCTGGAGGAGTATGTCGAGGACGGGGGAAAAGAGTATGTCCGCCAGGTTCTCGAGGCAGCCCGTGAAGCAGTCGACATCACGACGATCGCACGAGACGTTACCGAGGTCCTGCTTCAACAGGACGCTGAACGCTCACCCGTCCAAATCCGTCGAATCCTGGAAAATGAGGTCGATGGGGTCCGTTCGTCTAACGAGCAAGCGCTCGTGGCTGTCGATGGTCCCATCCCCGACGTCGAGGTGTTGGCTGATGACATGCTCGGATCGACGTTCCGGAACCTCCTCAGAAATGCAATCATCCATAACGATGCGGAAATTCCTGAAGTTACCGTCACCGCGACAGTGTCCGAAAACGCCGCTCAAATTCGAGTTGCCGACAATGGGCCAGGAATTCCCGACGATCAGAAAGAGCAAATCTTCGAAGAGGGCAAGAAGGGGTTAGACAGCGGGGGCACTGGCCTCGGACTATACCTCGTTCGCACGCTTATCGACCGCTACGAGGGCAGCGTCTGGGTTGAGGACAATGGTCCCACGGGAAGCGTGTTCGTCGTAGAACTTCCAATCGCAGATTGAACCGCACCTCTACAACTTTACTTCCCAAATTTCCTGTTCGCCGATATTGAGACCGTTCTCTTTGGCGCGATCGACAAGCGACTCAATTGTTCAGCAAAAGAAGAATATCAAGGATTCGAATGAGCGTGTCTGGACCGATGAATGACTCGGCAACGGTCGCAAGCAGCCCGTAGCCGTGGTCGTCATCTAAACGATTGTCCGACTGGCGAAGTTGAAGCCGGAAAGGCACTTCCGCCCAATGGCCGGCAAACATTCTCCACAGTGAACGAAAGGCCAGTACTGTTTGAGATACTTATAAAAAATAGGATTGAATTATTTTTGAAAACGCTACGGAATCCACATTTTTCTCGCGTTATTTCCGATAGTCGGGTGGGGAAGAGTTGCAAATAGTGTCTACGAACGTATTTATTTTATACACCATACATTATACACGCTTGCTTGTCATTAACAGGAAAATTATTTATGCTTGCTATTAGAAGCCAGCTTCATGTGGAAACTCATTACCACATCGTGCGAGGTAGATTGGATAGTAAGTACCGGTGGTCGGCGTGGTTAGTTCAGCAGCCGGAATCGGGTTGATCGTTTTCTGGGGTGCACTCATGATTGCCCTGGCGTATTTCATTTACCGTCGCCAGAACGTCGCCGACACTTCAGAGTTCGTCACGGCCGGCGGCCGAGCCCAGCTTGGTCTTGCGACTGCGAGTTTTGCTGTTACTTGGATGTGGGCTGGTGACGTCGTTGGTGTCCCGGAGTACGTCGGCTTTGTCGGCATCGCTGGCATCTGGATGTACGCTGCCCCAGCAGTCCTCTCTGGGTTGCTTGTAATTCCGTTCGCGCTTCGAATGCGCCGACTCTTTCCGCAGGGATACACCTACAGCGAGTATTTTATTGAGCGATTCGACCGAAAAGCACACCTCGTGGTGATTTTGGTAATCCTCTATACGATGGTTCTAGGTGGTATCGTCCAGTTGTACGTCGGTGGGTTCGTTTTTGGCGGTCTCACCGGTATCGATCCGAACATCGTGATGGCTCTTTTGATGTCGATCATCGGCGTCTACATTCTCGTCGGCGGCCTCTGGGGCTCGCTGACAACCGACTTTGTCCAGTTTGCGAGCGCGGTCATCCTTGTCGTCGTTTTCATCCCGTTTTTATTGTTTACTGCCGGCGGCTCTGGCGAGGTCTACCAGGGCATGGTCTCGAACCTTGGGGAAGAGTCTTCGACATTCCTGAGTATGCAAAACTTTGAACCCATCGGTGACTTTTTCCTGCCATACGCACTCGGCCTCGGCGTTTGGGGCGTTGTAAGCCTCTCGACCTGGCAGCGGGTGTTCGCCGTCCGCCGGGACAAAACATCGAGGTTTCTCACTGTCGGCGCGATGGGTGTGTTCACGATCATCTCTATGTACGCAATCATCGGCTTTGTCGGTCTCGCAAACTTCACCGTCGGACTTGAAGGCGACGCCGTCCACCCTGAAGACCTTTCAATTGAGTCACTTGGCCTACTTCCGGAGTGGTCAGTGATTCTCTTTTTATTGGTTTTGCTCATGGTACTTGGCTCCTCAACGGACTCCTATCTCGCCGCGCTTGCAAGTCTCACCTCACGTGATATTTACTATCAGAACATCAAACGCGACGCCAGCGATGACGAACAGTTGCTCGTGGCCCGGGTAGCCAGCCTCGGATTCGCGCTTGTGATCTTCCTCGGTACTGTCTGGGCGCTTGAAAACGTCGGCTTCGTCACGCTGTTGCTCGCAAGCGGAATCGGCGCAACGGGGCTTGCTGGCCCGTTTGCTCTCTCGTTGTTCTGGCGAAAGACCAGTTCGATCGCGTTCGTCTCCGGAGTCGTCGTCAGTCAACTGGTGTCTGCGTACTTGTTCTTAGGTGGTCCGTCGCTACCGCTATGGTCTCCCTTTGCTCTCTGGGAGATCATGGCGATCGGACACGCTATCGCCATCTCGTTGACTGTAGTCGTCACGTTAGTTCGACCCGACGATTTCGATTTCGAGGAGATCGCTGAGAGCCAAAAGGCAGTCCGCACCGATGGTGGACCCACTCGAGGTGAAAAATAATGCTTGGAGAAACCGGCTTTACCGTCCTCGTCTACTCGATCTGGATTTCAGCGACGGCGTTCGGCTCTCTCGTCTGTTATTGGTTCCTTCGACAGGGCTTCGCCGAGGAGGGCATCGCTGATGGGGAACAATTCCCGCTCGAGTCACGGTCGTATACGCGAACCTCGCTGTTGTTGTGGGTCGGTTTCGCTATCGTCCTCACGCTGTTGATTGTCTTTGCGGCCTGATAGAGACTGCTTCACCTTTTATACGTGAGCATCATTACTTGCTGTTATTCACTCGATAATGATCAGGATTGGGCTGGTTGCTTTTTACTAGAAAAATCCTCAACGGCTATTCGATGGATATATTTTCGGTAGCAACTGCGACGGTTTTTTGCTGGCGGTACTCGTTGAGCGTTTCAGCACCACACTCCCGGCCTATCCCTGATCGTTTGTAGCCGCCAAAAGCCAATCCTGGCGAGAAACGAGCATAGTCGTTGATCCAGACTGTTCCAGCTTCGAGGTCAGCTGCGGCGCGATGGCCAACTGAAAGATCCGTGGTAGCAACGCTCGAGGCTAGACCGTACTCAACATCATTGGCCAACTCAATCGCCTTTTCGTACGAATCAAACGTGATGACCGACGCGACGGGGCCAAATATTTCCTCTTGGGCAAGCCGTTCACTGTTATCGACGTCATCGAATATTGTCGGCTCAAAGAACCAACCAGTATCGGATACGGTGGCGGGCTCACCACCAGTAACGAGCGTTGCATCTGTGTTGGTGGCGATATTCACGTACTCTTGAACTTTGTCGAACTGTTGTTTCGAGGCGAGTGGGCCAACCGTTGTCCCTTCGACCAATGGATCACCGACGGTCCAGTCTGTGGCAGCTTTCTTAAATAGGGTAATGAATTCGTCGTGGATATCCTCATGAACGAGCGTTCGAGAAAGTGCGTCACAAGACTGACCAGTGTTGTAAAAAATTCCCTCTGCAGCGGTGGCCGCGGCGTTTTCCAGATCAGCATCTGGGAAGACAATAAGAGGTGATTTTCCACCGAGCTCGAGGGTTACTGGTGTGATGTTTCTGGCAGCTGCGCTCATGACAAGTTCCCCAGTAGCATCTTCGCCAGTAAAAGAGAGTTTGTCGACGCCAGTGTGGCTTGTCAGGGCACTTCCAGCCTCATTGCCGAAACCGTGGACGACATTAAGTGTTCCAGGAGGAAGGATACCCTCGGCAAGCTGTGCAAGGCGCGTTGCGGTCAGTGGCGTCTGCTCGGCCGGCTTTAGCACGACCGTGTTCCCGGCAGCCAGCGCTGGTCCGAGTTTCCAGCAAGTCAATAACACTGGGTAGTTCCACGGAACAATGAGCCCAGCAACTCCGTACGGCTCTTTTCTGGTGTAAGCATGTGTCTCACTGCCGACGGGGACACGTTCGTCAGTGTCGCCGTACAGCAAATGTGCATAGTATTCTATGTATTCGATCCCGTCTCGAATTTCGGCCTCAGCAAAGGCAAGTGGTTTGCCCGTGTCGAGGCTCTCAAGTAGTGCGAGTTCATCGGAATTTTCGACTAATCGTTCGGCCCATGCTAGCAGACGTTCGGCCCGTTCTGTGTGCGAAAGACTACCCCACACATCCACAAACGCCGTTTTTGCGGCATCAACTGCTAAATTGATCCCGTCGACGCCACATCGAGGTACCGTGGTGATCGGTTTATCAACCACTGGATCACGGGTTTCGAACGTTTTTTCTGTTTGATACGGTGTCCCATCGATCCACGCAGTGAACGCCTCTCCGTCGGTCGCTTCGGCGATGGCTTGCTCGTGGTTTTGCGATATTTCGTCGGTAAAATACGTTGTCATTGAATCCAGTATGTTTTTGCGTTAGTAAATTCTCTAATGCCGTGCTTGGAGAGTTCAGTGCCGTAGCCTGAGCGTTTGATTCCACCGAATGGAAGTCGGGGGTCAGATGCCGACATCTTATTGACGAAGGCTGCACCGGCTTCTATCCTCTCGGCAATCCGGCGGCCTCGCTCACGGTCGGTTGTCCACACTGACGCACTCAGTCCATATTCCGTATCGTTGGCTTGCGCTACTGCTTCGTTTTCGCCATCGACTTCTACGACTGTGGCTACGGGACCAAACAGTTCTTCAGTCTGTGCAGGACACTCTGCAGGCAAGTCCGTGAGAACCGTCGGTGGATAGAAATTCCCCGCCCGATCAAGTGGTTCACCGCCACACTGCACTGTTGCCCCAGCATCAACACTTGCAGACACCTTTTCATGGAGGTCTGTCAGTAAATCCTCACGAGCCTGTGGACCCACATCCGTGTTAGGGTCAGTTGGATCACCGACGGTCAGTGACGACATTTGGTTGACGAAGCGATTAAGGAATTCATCGTATACCTCTGTGTGGACAAATATGCGTTTAGCGGCGATACAAGACTGCCCGGAGTTCTGTGTTCGAGCGGTGACAGCTGTTTCAATCGCCACGTCCAAATCGGCGTCATCAAGCACAATGTACGGGTCACTCCCACCGAGTTCTAGCACCGTCTTTTTGATATTCCGTCCGGCGGCCTCAGCTACTGCTTGTCCCGCTTGAGTGCTCCCAGTAAGAGTAACAGCACGCACACGGTCATCGTTTATAATCCCCTCAACGCGATCGGCCTCGATCCGAAGCGACGATATAGCGCCCTCTGGATACCCTGCTTCACGAAAGATTGAGACGATAGCTTCGGCACAGCCAAACGTCGTCGGTGAGTGTTTTAACAGGACAACGTTTCCAGCCGTCAGTGCTGGGACTGCGAACCGAAACACCTGCCAGAACGGGAAGTTCCAGGGCATTACTGCAAGAACGGTTCCGAGCGGTTCGTAGGAAACGTAGGTCTGTGCTCCTGGTTCGGTACCGATCCGTTCGTCTTGTAGATGTGCACCAGCCCGTTCGGCGTAGTACTCACATAGCCACGCACACTTTTCAAGTTCAGCAGCACTCTGTTTAATCGGCTTTCCCATCTCACGGGTCATAACCTGCGTGTACTGGTCTGCGTTTTCTCGCAATATTCCAGCAACGTTTGCGGCTAACTCCTGACGGGATTCGATCGAACGTTTTCGCCACGTCTCGAAGGTACTGGCTCCATCTACTAGAGCCGCTTCGACGGTCGCTTCGTCGTGTGTTTCGTAGGTTTCGATACGTCCACCGGTCGCCGGATTGATTGTTTCGAACATCACTCTGCAAACTGTCGTTCAAGCAAGGTTACAAGCAGGTAAGCAGCTAGTCGCTGTGTTCCCTCGCTGTTGTCGAATGGTGGTGCAACTTCCATCAGGTCCGCTGCGCCGACTTTCTCGTGCCGACCGAGTGTTTCCATGACTGTCAGCGCTTGATCGGCTGAGAGTCCGCCTGGTTCCGGTGTCCCAGTCCCTGGTGCAACACTTGGGTCCACCGCATCGATATCGAAGGTAACATAAACTGCGTCAGTATCCGCAGCAGCCGCTGAGATTGCATCCTGAATAACCTTCTTGACTCCACGGTTTGCCACATCACGCATGGTATAGAGGTTGAGACCACTGTCCTCAGCAAACTCAAAGAAATCAGGCGACTCATAGCCCCGGATGCCGACTTGGCTAATATGTTCATAATCGCTGTATGCCGACTCAGCAATCAATGCGGTACTTGAGCCGTGGAATTTGTCACCAAATATTGGACTTCCTGTACTCGTATCTGAGTGGGCGTCGATTTGGACTAACCCGACGGTGTCGTGGCCTGCGCCCGCTGCGAATCCACGGAAAGAAGGTGCGGTACAGTAATGATCACCCCCTAGCATGACTGGAAATGTCTGTTCAGCAATAGCCCCGATATATGTCTCGATGCTCTCGCTGGTCTTGTTTCGGTCTGTCGGGAACACCGGCACATCTCCACAGTCGACCACGGACAGAGAACTGAAGTCGACTTGACTTCCGGTTCGCATATTCGTCAGACCGCCCTTGTATCCCGATAGGTACGCCCACCAACTGCTAGCTTGTCTGATGGCTTTTGGACCGTAGCGAGCGCCAGGCCGGTTGCTTACTGCACCGTCGTAGGGGACGCCGATGACAGCAGCGTCTACATCGGATAACTCCCCGATGTCGCGCTGACTGGATTTAAGAAATGTATCGATGCCGGCATATGGTAGTTCGGCCCGACGTTGATCTGCACTCACTCGCTGGGTGAATTCCCCGGGCGGAACTGTCATGCTACTTCCTCCTGCAGTGCAGTTCGAAGCCCTGATACGGCCCGTTGTAGTTGATCACGCTCAATCGTCAGTGGTGGCTGAAACCGCATCACGTTCTTATAGTAACCGCCGACACCCATGATGATGCCTTGGTCCCGAAGCCGTTCGCCTATATGTTTGGCGAGTGTTGGATCGGGATTTGGTGCAACGTCTGTCGAACTAGTCTCGCTATTCGGATCAACCAGTTCGACACCGTACATCAGCCCAAGTCCACGAGTATCGCCGACGACGTCGAACTCCTCTTCAAGAGCCGCGAGTTGCTTGCCCAGCCACTCGCCTTGCTTATCTGCGTTTTCAATGATTCCATCTTGTAACTCATCAATCGTGGCGAGGGCAGCTGCACAGGCTACCGGATTCCCACCGAACGTCGAGAGGTGATCCCCTGACTCGAAGCTATCTGCAATCTCTGCCGGCGCAGTGAATGCTCCTAACGGGAGACCGTTTGCAATGCCTTTTGCCTGAGACATAATGTCAGGGACCACATCAAAGTGGTCAACTGCAAACAGTTCGCCGGTCCGACCATAGCCGGTTTGCACTTCATCAACTATGAGCAGTCCACCATGGTCGTGGGTAATCTCTTTCACCCGCTGGAGCCATCCTTCTGGTGGAACTATAATACCACCCTCGCCCATCACTGGTTCGACGACGACTGCAGCTAAATCCCCCGAAGTGTGGGTCCCGATAACCCGCTCAAGATCTTCGGCACAGGCACACGGACAAGGACCGCCGTCGCACATCTGGCAACGGTATGCGTAGGGTGGCGCAACATGAGCCACATCGTTAATGGTCGGAGCCATCTCCTGCTTATAGGCTTTGTTACCAGTCAATGCGAGGCTTCCAAGTGTCCGGCCGTGAAACCCCATCTCGAGTGCGATGATTTCTTTGCTGCCCGTATGCTTCCGGGCGAGTTTGATCGCTCCTTCGACGGCTTCGGTTCCGGAGTTACAAAAGAACGACTTTGTTAAGTCTCCCGGCGTAACCTCAGCGAGACGTTCGCCGAGTTCACCGACTGTTTTGTTCGGGTGCACGTACGAACAACCGTGGACGAACTTATCGAGTTGAGCTCTGGCTGCTTCGACTACGGCCTCATTGTTGTGGCCGACGTTTGTTACAGAGATTCCAGAGAAAACGTCCAGATACTCGTTGCCGTCGTAATCGGTAACGATACAGCCGGAGGCATGCTTGATTGGTACATTCAGACTCTTCCAGATTGGCATTACATAGTCATCGTATCGGGAGACGACGTCGTCATTTCGCCCTTCTATATTTTCGTTTGACATGACAATGGTTTTTGGTGGAAGTTAATTTCCACCTAGTAGGGAATGCTACCGGACATATAATAAATATTCTGTCGAACAAGGTCGGAAGCTATGAGTCATCGCCGTGAGTTCGATTCAGCATGGGCGAAGATCTCGATGAACGAACCTACGATCTCCTCCGTCTCATCCGTCGGTATGAGCCAATCGGCTCGATCCGGTTGGTTAATCTCATGGAACGTCATGGCTACTCGATCCAAGGACGGACCATCCGACTCACTCTCTCTGAACTTGACGATCGCGGGATAACAAAAAAAGTTCCTGGTAAGGGACGCCGACTCACAGAGTTTGGACAGAAGACGCTGGAAACTGGCAACGTCGGTTCACGACTTGAACAGATCCGTTCTCGGATCGCGACACTGACTAGCCAAGTCACGTATGATCCCATCGAGGACTCCGGAGAACTCATCTCTGCTGCTGTGTACCTCGATAAAGCATCTGTCAAGCCAGTACTCAACCTTCTTACAGAGATTGAGGGTCTTCCGCTGGCCCCTTGCCTCGTTACTGTCGAGGACTCGTCAGTTACTGAACCCGGTGATTATCGGCTCACGCTCCCCTCCAGCCTCACTCTTGACGGAGTACTTCTTTCCGGCGGAATCAGTACTCGGCTGGTCACCGGAGGTATCGCAGAATACAGTGATTCGGTCGATCCTGAAGCAGTCTTCACCGATGATCCGGACGAAGTCGGCGGCGAAATCAGGCGATACATAGATGTTATCAGCGGTGAGGATTCATCGGTCGACATCGTTACACTCCTGCTCGAAGCCGGTCGAACGAACGTCTCGGCGATTCTCGACGGTGACACTGGTCGGCTCATCATTGATAATCGTGAGTTCCCCTTGGCCAGATATGAGGAAGGACGAGATCTAGCACTGTCGACTCGAAACGCTCTTGGCGGAGTCGTTGACCTCCGTCGTCCTCGTGAAGACGGTCCCTTCCCGATGGGTAGCCCAGGGTGGGATTTCTGTTCGTTGACCTATAGCGCAATGGGAGAGATTGGGCTCGGGTTACTGACTGAAAAAGACATGCTGGTAGATTGGACAACGTTGTACGATACACAGCCCCGCAATGAATTCAAACCCGCGTCGATAGCCGCGACNGAATATTAGGATTTTCATCAAGGACGCTTGCGACGTAATCTTCGTGAGTTTCGGAGAGCAGGGCCTGTAACTCATCGGTATCGGATTCGCCGTTGGCATTGACGAGATACGTCCGGCCACGTACTTCCCCGTGTGTCCCGTGGAAATCATACACAAAGCCATACACGTCGACGTCTTCGGAGAGAGCGGAGTCATTGAGTAAGAATTCGACTTGCTGGTGGACGTTGTATTCGACCAGTTGCCCGACGATTTCGGTGTCCTCCCCTGTTGTATCGATTACATCGTCCTCGAGGCCATCCTCGATCACAGGCATGAGAAGTTCAATCCGTTTTTTGATCCCTGGTTGGTCGGGTAGTTCCCCTTTGGTTACTGCCTGATATGCGGCTCTAATCGCACCACAGCGGCTATGGCCGACGACAGCTACTATCTTGGTTCCGGTGTTTGCGACTGGAAACAGCACGCTTCCGTCAACGACTTGTTCGTCGTCGTACTCGTCCCAGACGACGTTCCCGATATTGCTCGGTGCGAACAGCCAGCCTGGTTCGGTTCCATTCCACATCCCTTCTTGACTCACTCGTGAGTCCGAGCAGCAAATTGAGACCACTGGCGGTTGTTGCCCGTCGAGTACGGCCTCAAAGTAGTCATCTGAGATCTCGTCGGTATGGGCCTTGTTCGATGTGAGGAGATTCGATAGCTCTCCCTGGGACGCTTCATTGTCACGGTCTCCGTTCTCATCCGCCTCGTTGTCTTCGCTGGAGTTGCCCTCTAGACAGCCCGCTGAAAGAGAGAGCACGGTGGCACTGACGGCGAGAGCGTGGCGGCGGTTGAGATCCATGACTCCACTGTCTCATCTGGAGTTGATAAACTCGCTGGGAAAAACACTTCTACAAGCTTCTCTGGAAGATTTTGGAGTCGGGTTTCGACGACTGATAGCGGACGAGCATCTAGAAACGTGGTTTCCTCTCGATCAACGCTCCCATCTGGAAGTGACACTGACCCAAGTCCGAATGAGTATTGTCTTGGTGCCACCCGCAGGAAAGGCCACGTTCGGGTTCGACCCACTGAATCCAGTAGTAGTTCCAGTCCTGCCGAAACATGAATTCGCTCGTAGACACGCCGCTTGTCGTACGGATTCCCACCGCCGGTGGACCGTCCCATTTTAACTGGAATCACAACTCAAGTACTGAGGTGATCGGTTTCTTACTTGAAACAGTAATCAACGAACTCTGCCAATATCTGGTTGAATTTCTCCGACTCCTCGAGGAACGGGCAGTGACTACTCTCCTCGAACCGTTCGATATCGGCGTTTGGGGTCTGTTCTGCAACGTACTCGACCCCAGCTGGATCTAACAGCGTGTCGTCTTCGCCAACGCAAACGAGCGTCGGAACATCGATATCCCCAAGAACATCTCGATAGTCACGGACCGATTGGTCGAAGAAAATCGCACTTTTGATTGGCGGTGGTACACGGGCGATTTCGTCGAATACGAGGCGTCGCACATCGGCAACTGGTTCCTCAACAAACATCTGGTCGATCAGCACCGTTCCCGATTCACGATGATCCGTTTGCGCAAGTTCCATCAGGTCGACCAGTTCGTTGAAATCAAACACACCATGCTCGTACCCTTTTTGTTCGAGATCCAACGGTTGCTGTTCGACTGAAACAAACCCACGGAGCCGATCGGTTCCAAACTGATCGATGTACTCCCAGGCCACCAATGAACCCATTGACCAGCCCACGAGCACGATGTCCTCTAGCTCTCTGCTCTCAAGAAACGCCTCGAGGTCGGTGGCGTACATTGGAATGGTGTGGCCAGTTTCCGGCTTCGCCGATCGGCCGTGCCCGCGGAAGTCGAGGACGATAGGTCGGTAATTTTCAGCCAGCGCTGCTTGTTGTTCGACAAAGAAACGACTCCCCATCAATACGCCGTGGAGAAAGACGATCGGCGTCCCGTCCCCATTTTCCTCGTAATACAGTTGCGTTCCGTTTACTGTCTCGACTGACATACTCGAATATAAATGTCTGCTTAGCTAACTTTTTGCCCACACGGCACCATCGTGTTTGGTTACGCGAGTTCCACCAGACGGCGAACGATCTGAGCCATGTTTCGGCGGTTGCTGGATCGACGTGGCTAAGACTAGTGCTAAATGAGGAGGTACGTCGTTTTACCTCTCTAAAGACACGTTCAACGGCGTTCCGATTTCCATGCCGCTCGGGCCGAAATCGGAGTCCTGTTCGTTGCAATGCAGCCGCTAGGTGCTGGGCGTGATCGACGAGAAACACCGCATCTTTGACGTCGTGTTTCT
>SL_4KL_010_BRINEDRAFT_10001316_pt1 | contig 13709 bp, 5 predicted proteins | sample SodLak_010_BRINE_2_FD_10664 | JGI IMG/M metagenome (IMG submission 10664)
GGAGCTTCACGTCCTATGCCCCCAGTATCGTTCACAAAGGCTCTCACTATGTCTCGACCACCTCGTAGAAGGAAGATGTGTGCCCTGTTTGATGAGATTGGTGGTCGGTGGATGAGTATCCGTGTTGTCGGTTCCCACAAATCAGGGTACCCTCACGAACATGTCTTCGTTGGGACCGAATCAAAAGTCTGCGCCAACGACTTCGAACCAGTTGTGAATGCTCACCGGAACGAGTCACCAATTGCTGGAGAGGGTCAACATGGGACTGGAGCAATTAGGGTCGAACAATCGCCGAACAAAAAAGAAATGACTAATGGAATCCAGTACATCGCAACCAACGTTCCCGGAGTTACGGCCCTACTCAAGGCTGAAGAGTCAGGTCAGACGTCGAACGGAGTTCTTGATGAACCAGAGCATATGGTGCGAACAAGCGCTGTGCTTGAGGCTACAGGGAGCCGTGCCTTTCGGATCGACTCGTCAGATGACGTGGAGAAGACATGGTACTGATAAAAAGAGAATGGTGTATGGTATACAGAGGTCTTGTTGCGCTGTAAAACGAGGGTCTAGTAAATGGGCGATCGGGTAAGGTAACAATAGAGCCGGTTAGTATGAATCATAGAACGAGTTCTATAGCATTGTTTTCGTATCATCGTTGATCAATCACCTGTTAGAATCAGTGTGCTTGTCGACCAATTGGTCCTATCTGTGCTGATTTTGTACTGCAGGTTGAATATACAGTACAGCTCTTATACGAAGACCCGTTCAGACCAGAATTTCAATATATAGAGCTGTCTTCATTATTTGCCCATACTTGTTCTTCTATTATGAATCTCTCAGGGCCAAATTTGGGATCGAAATCTTTTGGCTTCGTTTGATCCCCTCGTTCCCGCCGATGAGGTCCTCTTGCCGTAGATGGCCAAGACGTTATAGGATTATCTGTCGATTAACCTCAAACGTCTCCGATAAAGAATCCTCGTCGAATGTATCAATTTTTGACGTTTCTTCGAGTATGGCAACACTCAGTGATTTGTATCGACCCTATTCGTCCCTAACCCGATACGATAGAGTTCAAAATCCTAGTTCAAAACAAACCAAATTTTCGCGCGATGATNCCCCCCCCCGATTTGCATACGAATCAATTGGGGAGAATTTAAAAAATCACCAGTACAGATGGTTTATTCTACGTTGTGTGAGAAATTCTATCATTCTCAAATCAGGATGGAATAAAGTGTGGTCATAATTCGAGACAGTATGGTCAATACCCCATATTCCTCTTTTGGGGGATTTAATACACTACGATGATCATCTCGAATAAGAGATGAGCTCACAAAAAAAGGCGGACCAACTCTTTGAGGCATGCCAACCTCGAGAAGATGTTATTGATGGCACGCTTGAAGAAGAGCAGTTCGCTGCGAATCTGGCGACAGTGGCTCACGAACCGGCTGAGGCAGCACCCGTCTATCGTGAGACATCCGAGTTCTTCGAGACAACGTATCCAACCGAAGGGCTGACTACACTCCTAAGCAACCTTACAGGGCGATTCTTGGCATCGGTTGACCGTGACGCCTATGGCTATCAGAGCTCGATCCTATGTTTGGACACCACCTTTGGTGGCGGGAAAACACACGACTTGATTGCTTCATATCACCTTGCATCGAATCCGGATCAGATTGCAGATTTGGCGAAATTCGTCGCCAATCCGGACCTCGCGGAGGACTACTCCGATGCCGTCGACGCCGGACTTGACGCTAATCAGGCAGTCTTTGTCGGTGGTCACGTTGACGCCCGGAGCGCCCGAAGTAGCCGAACGGATCCAAACGCACCAGATACAAACACGATGTGGGGTGAGATCGCATATCAGCTCTTCGGGCTTGAGGGCTATCGTCAGATAGAAGACTACGATCGCGATCGACAGGCACCCGGACAGAATACAATCAAAGATCTGCTGGAACTGAGCGACCAGCCTTCGGTTGTATTGATCGACGAAATCGCAGAGTATCTGGAAGATACGTCGACCTTTGAGGTTGGGGATGCGACGCTGGCAAGTCAGACTGTCTCCTTCATGAAATCGCTACTGGAGACAGCAGCACAAGTCGATACCCTTACTATCATCTACAGTATCGCAGACTCGGCCTTTACCGACGAGGCCGAAGAAGTCCGGGCAATTATCGACGAGCTCGACCAAGTCGTTGCTCGACAGCAAAAAGTGATTACGCCGACTGGAGAAACTGAGGTAGGAGCTGTGCTCCAACGTCGTCTGTTCGACGAGATTGATTTTAATTCGGGTGCCGACATCGCGGAGCAATACTTCCATTTCTACGACAACGCGTCGAGGCAGTTCCCTCAGGAAGTCAGCAGTGCTAGTTACCGGGAGAAACTCGAACGGGAGTACCCATTTCATCCGACGATTATCGAGACACTCACCGAAAAAATAGATACGATTCCAGACTTTCAGCGAACACGAGGGGCACTGAAGCTCCTCGGACGGGCCATTCATTACCTTTGGAACAACCGGCCTAGCGAGTACAATCGGCATTTTATTCGGTTGTACGATCTCACCCCGGCTGATGATGCACCCGACGGGAGCATTAGTGCGACACTTAACGAGTCGTTGTTTGAATTCGTCGATCTCAACGCTGCAGTGACAGCGGATATCTATACTCGCGATCAGACCGCGCACGCGCAACTCGAAGATCAAAAGTGGACTGAGAAAGGGATCCCCGCACTCGGAACCCACGTCACGACCACAGTGTTATGGAACAGTCTTGCTTATGGTGAACAAGCATCGGGTATCTCTCGTCGAGCGCTCAACGAGGCAATCGGACACCCGAATGTCTCGTTCGACCACTACGATAACGCCCTGAAGAATCTGGGAGGCGACGATATGAACGTCGCCTGCTACTACCTATATGATGAGGATAAAATCCGGTTCAAGGCCGAGCCAAACCTGATCCGTATTATTGACCAACAGATCCAGAATACTGCCGAAGAGAAAGCACAGAATCGATTTGAGGCACGACTTGAGCGCGAAGTTGGGAGTGGTGGGTTCAACATCGAGATGTTCCCTGAAGAACCAGCTGACGTCTCCGATACAGCGTCACGGCCGACTCTTAGTGTGATGCACACGCTGACGGCCCCAGTTCGAACCAAGCGTGGAGAAGAGACTGAGGTACCTAATAAGATTCAAGAGCTGTATGAAAAGACCGCGTCGAAACATGGAGGTCGGATCCAGAGTCGGTCGTACAAAAATTATGTTCTGTTCCTTGCTCCCGACTCCGAGTTGTTAGAGAACGCAATCGACCAAGCGACTCGGCTTGAGGCGATTGAGGATCTTCGAGAGAACTCACAAAAGACTGCGGATCTCTCCGATGAACAATTCCAAGAACTCCGTGAGCGTGAGGACGAATCTCGGGGGTTGCTTGGTGAAAGCGTCCGAAACGTCTACCGCCACCTGTTTTACGTCGATGACGACGGGCTCACACATGTAACCATTACTTCTGTCGATGCTGGTGGCGGGACGAAACTGATCGACGCGGTTCGGACAACTATGGAGGATATGAATCGGATCATTAGGGACGACGACCCAGCAAAGGGTAAGGTCTGGTTTGAACAGAAGATATGGCAGAGCCAGAAGGTCCGAATGACGACTGCAGCACTAGAGGCCCAGTTCGCTCGAAAGCCTGGCCTACCCTTCTTATTAAGTGTGAAGCCGTTACGAAAGACCATTGCTCGAATGATCTCCGACCATGGCTATGCGTACTGGGATGGTGAGACACAGACCGCTTACTGGAACGCACAGACCCAACCGAAAAGCTGGAACCATGATCGCCCACTACCTGAGTCACCGGACGTCACAACCTCAATTACTGATTCGCAGGTGAAAATTGGTGATGACTATGAACTGTTTGAAGATATTGACGCACTACTTGATCAGCATGAACAGGAGATAGAGCCACCAGCAGTTCCAGACGAGAGTGATAAAGAAGAGGAGGACGAGAAGACTAGTGACGAAACGAACGTCCGATCTGAGGACGATGACGACGTTGAGGTGCAAGAATGGTCTACGTCGACCGGGTCGATGAGTGCAAAGCGATCATTCAGTGAGATCCGAAGTCACGCAATCTCACAATCTGGTAATAACTCGACACCTGGTGTGTCGTCACTTGTAATCGAGATTGAGGGCGAGCAGCCATTCAAACACGGTTCGTTCATGGCTCAGCGTTCGCCGGTGAAATCACGAGGAGAGAATGTCGTCGTCGACCTCACATACAATAGTCGAGCCAATATGAGCGACGGTGACGCGAATTTTACTGCGAACTTCAACGGACCACTAGAGGCGTTCACGACGCTCAATCAGAGTCCCGAAAGCTTCAGTGGTCGAACTGGTGGGGAGAAACGAATCGAACTTAAATTCAAGTGGCAAGTAGACAAATGCGAAGCTATAACCGACGACGAAAGTGACATACTCGCCGAGCTTGGTAATGAGCTGGACGGGACAAATATCACAGTCCGTGCGCAAGCGAAAGGTCCGAGTGCTGTCGATGAAAATAATATATGAGTATTCAATACGACGAGAAGCAGACAGAATCGTTCGCACTCGGAAGTAGTGTCTACGGTGGCCGTCCGACGTTTGTACTCGTGCGGGATGAAGACGGAAACGATGTGACGCTGACGCTGTACGAGCTATTGCCAACAGAACAGGCAGATGCACGACGGCGTCGTCTTGAACGTCATCGCCAGCAGCCTTCAAAAATGGCTGCATTTGACGAGATAATAGATGACGCTGATTGCATTAAAGACTGGACGTGGGACGATTGGGTAGCCATGAAAGTTCGTCGGCTATCAGGTGCTCGCCTCCGAAGCGTTCTCCAATTGCTTGAAGAGACACTACAGAAGAATGACCTCAATTCTTCTAATATTACGAGAACTGGTGACGAAACCCTATTTCTACGAGAAGAAACAGGTATCCGTGTCTCACTTGCGTTTATTGGAGTAAAGCCTCTCCGACGTATCGATAGAATGCGAAGAATTGCACAAGGGGTGTCCGGAATGAGCATGGAGGAGTGTTATTACTGGTATTCAAAATGTCAATCTCCAAATACTCCGAATGGAGCAAAAGCATTGCGTGTACTGCTGAGCGATAATTGAGATTAAACCCATGAGTGAGCAACCATCTAGTAATAAACAAGAATCGAAACGCCCACGACTAAAAATTGAAGACAATATCCCGATAAACACAGTTGGGATTGAGACAAAACGAGAACGTGATCATTATACGTATCTTCCGCCACAAAATTATGTACATGTTTGGTGGGCACGACGTCCAACGCCAGCTGCTAGACTTTCTGTTTTAGCATCTGTTCTTCCAGAAACAGTTGATGATGATACATTATTGAAGTGGATGTGTATTGACCCTACGAACAAACCACGAGAAGATAGTATTGCAGAGCATGTTCGAAAAAAGCAGGCCACTAAAGATGACCATGATGGTGCAGTATACGAACACTTCGGTTACAGGAAAATCTGGACTCAAGAGCCTAACACCGAAATTCGAAAAGAAGTGCATGAGGCTACAAAGGAGGCCTGGGGAGGGAAAATTCCAACCGTATTAGACGCTACAGCAGGTGGCGGAACAATTCCATTCGAAAGTATCCGTTATGAATTCCCAACCATTGCAAATGAGCTCAATCCAGTAGCGTCTGTTGTTTTAAAAGCAGTTCTTGAACATCCTCGTGTTAACGGTGATCTCTCGGGAGATATTAGAAAATGGGGAATGGAAATAAATGAACGATCTACTCGGAAGCTAGAGGGATACTTCCCATCGGCCGAAAGTCACTATGAACCCGCAAATTATCTATGGTCGCATACAGTTACTTGCCCAGACTGTGGTTTAGAACTACCATTAGCCCCCAATTGGTGGATTGATAAGGAGTCAGCTTCGGAGGGAAAAGCAGTAAGACCATCTGTCGAAGGGGATTCAATTGAATTCGATTTAGTTAAATTACCATCTGATGTCGAAAAATCAGAATTCAATCCAACCGATGGAAGTGTGTCTTATGGTAAAGGTGAGTGTCTAAAATGTGGTGTGACTATTGACGGGGACGAAATCAAAACACAGGCTCAGGCTGGCCAAATGAACTCTCAGCTCTATTGTATCGAATATCGAGATGTTCGAGACGACAGTCGAGGTCACTTTCGTACTCCTTCAGATTTAGATAAAGAAGCAATTAAAAAAGCGAAACAGCAGAGTGAGAGAGATCCGGAACTCTCCACCTTCTTAAATGAAGATCGATTTATTGGTCTAGCGGACCGTTCCGCGAATTATGGAATTATACAGTGGAGAGACATGTTTAAAGACAGACAACTTCTTACACACTATTCGTATCTACAATCATTTGAGGAAGTAAAAAATGAGATTCGAGAAGAATATCCCGAGCCAGAAGCAAATGTGATTTTAACATTTTTAACTCTAGTAGCTGACAAAGCACTGGATTATAACAGCAAAATGTGTGCATGGATTCCGAGTGCAACCAAAATAGGCCATTCTTTTGATAGGCATGATTTCTCATTTAAATGGACATTTGCAGAAATAAATCTTACAGCAGAGGATATCGGTTATGAGTGGATGCTTGAGAACACTTTGAAAGCGTATAATGATCTCAAAAAATTGTCAGGATATAGTGAGTCACCGACTCAGGTTCTTCAAGAAGATGCAGCAGACCTTTCCATTGAATCTGGGAGTGTCGAAGTGATCGTTCTCGACCCGCCGTATTATGATAATGTAATGTATGCTGAATTATCTGACTTTTTTTATGTTTGGATGAAAGAATACCTGGGCGATGTTTATCCAAACTTTTTCACGGAGCAATCAACAGATAAACAACAGGAAGCAGTTGCTAATCCCGCCAAATTTGAAGATGTAGTATCTGAGGGTGATTCAAAGAGAGAATTAGCTAAACATGATTATGAAAATAAGATGACAGACATATTTGAAGAGATGCAACGAGTGCTGCGTGATGATGGTATTTTCACCTTGATGTTTACACATAAGAAGACCGAAGCTTGGGATACACTAACGAAGGCACTAATTAAATCTGGATTTGTTGTTAAATCCACACACCCCGTTAGTACGGAGAGAGCCGATAGCTTGCATCAAAAAGGAAAGAACGCTGCAGAGAGTACAATTCTGTTAACGAGCGAAAAACGCAATTCAAAATTAGATACAGTCTCACTATGGAGTGAAATAAAAAAGAAAACTAGGAAAGCTGCTAGTCAGCGTGTACAAGAGTTAGATAAGCAGGGTGCAGAATTTACTAAGGTCGATATGATTTTGGCATCTTTCGGACCAACATTGGAGGTATTCACGAGTAACTACCCTGTCGTGGATGATGAAGGAAAGGAAGTTGAGCCACAGACCGCATTAGATGAGGCGCGTAATGCAGTACGTGACTATTTAATAAATGAGTATCTTAATGACGGAATTCGTGAGGTTGATAATAAGACAGAATGGTATATTTTCTCATGGCTCGTGTTCGAAGCACAACAATTCCCATATGATGAAGCAAGACGACTCGCAATTGGTTTAGGTGAAGAACTAGACGACCTAAAGAGGAGCCACCGCATGTGGCGGAAGAAGAGCGGGGATGTAGTTCTTCGATATCATGATGAGCGTGTTCAAGACTTAAACAAAAAACAAAAAAATAGATCCAGCCGTAAACCGGTAGATCCAGAGGCTATCTCGTTTGCCACAGCGCTAGACAAGGTACATGCTGCGATGCACGTATATGATGTACGTGGTGCCACCGATGCTTGGAATTACCTTGATGAACGGAATTTTGGTGTCGATCCTGGCTTCAAAGCCACAATAGAAGCACTGCTTAGAGTGCTTCCGCATGGTGCTGATGATTGGCAACTTGCCCGCGATCTTGCTGCTGGGAAAACCGGAGATTTGCTTGATTTGAATCTTAATAAGAATATTTTTGAAGATCAAGATGAAAATGAGGGCGTTCAAACGAAACTGTCTGATAAATACTAATTTATAAGCCCTAATTTAATTAATTCTTTTCTAATATTATCATATGCAGAATTAATTGAGTCAATATTATTAGCACCCGTAATCACAAAATTTCCACTCCCAAATATTAGAACCACAACAGACTCAATCCGGTAGATTAAACCTGGAAATTGTTCGGGCTCATATTCTGTGTTTTCTAATCCAAGTCCAATTGTAAGCGCGTTAAGATCAACTTCTTGATTCAAATGTCCCTTCGCTACGATATTTTGGACTTCTATACTAGATATATCAACATCTAGTTCTATGCCCAATTCAGAAATCTTTTCTAAAAACTCATTTAGACCTTCCTTCAAACCCTCAAATGTTTGACATCCAACTAATACAGCATTTCCACTAGTCGGGACAAGTAGAGACAATCCATTCTGAGCCTTGTAGACCATGCTAGGATAATTTTCAGGCTCATATTTGGCATCTAAATCGTCTGATAGCTGTGATAAGTCTAGTTCAATTCCCAATTCAAATGTGCCAACTAAGTTGACAATAGATAAATCAGATGATAAGGCTTCAGAAGAGAAATCGAAAGCTCCGCAATTAGTCTCTTTCATTGGTCCCACTGGGTTTCCGTTGCGATAGCGTATAAGTTTTCCAAGTGTATTATGGACCGACCATCGCTGTAGCGACTATTCTCAAAGAAGATGGTTCTCACAGCGCGTCACATCCAACAAGGAACCCTTGGAGATTGATTGCTGTAGACTAAATCCTCTGCCAGATCCATTGGGATATCCAATTCAAATATAGTGTATGTGTAGACACAAATGATCAGTTTGGTTTAATGCGCAGGCCCGCCTCTATCATACTAGCGCCAATTCCAAGTTCTCACTCTACACGAATCACAGTGTTCAACCCTCGAATAAGCCTGAACAAAGAGTGCTCTTGATCGTACAGACGGTGGTCAACCCGTGGATGATCCACCGTTGTACGGTCTCTTCTGTCCGTCATTCTGAACTGATGTGGCCGATGAGCCAGGTGGGAGTATTAATAAGTGTGACCATGAGTTACTACTTGCTCCCAATTATTTATCACCATGCTACAAATAATAACCAAATATCCAAATGGTAGACTCTCCCTCTCTCCGTGAATACGATTGGCAATCAATTTACGAAAGCCAGCCGAGTGAAGACCTCTCCTTCCTCGTTAATGAATTCTACGTCCCTGCTCTTGAGCGAAGTCACCGGTACGACCGGATTGCAGGCTATTTTAATAGTGGATCACTCGCTACAGCTGTCGACGGGATTGAGGCATTTGTCGAAAACGACGGATCGATGCGACTCATTGTTGGGGCCCAACTTCAGCCAAAGGATCGACCGATACTTGAGGCCCTCGCAGACGATCTCAAAGACTCCCTTGAGACAGTTGATCACGAGGAACTCGACGCTCGCCTCCAGTTACTTGCATGGCTGCTCCGTGAGCACCGTCTTGAAATTAAAATTGCCGTACCGAAACAGGGCGACTGGGGAATCTTCCATCCAAAGGTCGGCATCTTCTACGACGGTGACGATGTGATTTCATTCGAGGGAAGCATTAACGAGACAGCCAGTGGATGGACACAAAATTACGAACGGTTCAAAGTCCATCGCTCCTGGAAAGATGGCCAAGCAGAATACGTCAAGGGCGACCAAGACTCGTTTAGACGACTATGGAATAACAATCACGAATTCGTCGACGTCTACGAGCTCCCAGAGGCACTTCGTAAAGAGATCATCGACTGGAAGGCTCCCGATACGGACACTGACATCCACACCGTTGTCGAGAAGCTTCAGGGGCCTGAGGCACCCACAGATGCCGACAGAGCCACAATCTTGGCAGACGGTGCTCAGGCCCCAGGTGGACTACAACTCGCTGAGGAAGCAAGCACGATCGATCCATGGCCACACCAGCGTGTTGTCTCTGATACTGCGGTCAACACGTACCCAAACTCCTTTCTTTTATGTGACGAAGTCGGGCTGGGCAAGACGATCGAAGTCGGACTGACTCTCTCCCGACTGGGCCTAACTGGCGAGCTCGAGAACAGTCTCGTTCTCGCCCCAGCAAGCCTAGTTATCCAGTGGCAAGAGGAACTCTGGGAGAAATTCAACATCAACGCCTACCGCTACGAGCGTGGAAGTAACTACGATTATGTTTTCACTGACGTCTTCGGCGTAAATCATCCCGTTCCCGGTGCTAGTGACCTCGATATCGACGCCGATCGGCGCGACGAGGCATGGACGACAAGTCCGATATGGCGCTTCGTTCACACCCAAATTAATGAAACAGGCCCCACCGTTATCGTCATGTCGTGGCACACAGCCCGTCTCACCGATCGGTGGGATCAACTTGCCCCGGCTGACGACGGCATGTCTCGTCGTCGAGACGACATCTCTGCCAGTTGTCGAGGCAGAGAGTCTGTCGAGCGCGAAGGGGTCTGGGACGCTGTCGTCGTCGACGAGGCGCACAACGCTCGTAGTGGGAGCAACTTCTACAACTTCCTGGATCGTTTGCGGGCGCACACCCACTGCTACTATTTGCTGACTGCGACGCCAATGCAGTTGCATCACAGAGAGCTGTATGATCTCCTGACGCTCTTGGATCTCCCAGAGGAGTGGGACAATCGTGAACGGTTCGTCGATTTTTTCGAGACACGACAGGCACTAACGAGCGTGCTGAAGGGTGGTATCGATCTCTCAGGACGAGAGACAAATCGATCCCAGGCCACCCTTGATGGCTCGTTCCAAGATCGGTTCAACAAAACCCCAGAGTATGCAGATCTTGTACTCGAAGGGCTTGTTGACGAACTCGAACTTGAGGATGAAGGGCGAGGTATCGCGAAACAACGATTGCTCCAAGCGTGCAATCTGGCGCGGAGCTATGGAGCGACATACGATGGTTACCGTCAGAAAGTCGATNGGAAAATTGACGAGAGAATTGATCCATTCAGCGCACACGAAGACGCGAAGCTCCACCGACTGCTGTACCCCGAATCAGTTCTGGATACAGAAATGATCATTTCGTCGCGTAACGACCGATTTGACGCGCTTGACGAACTCAGCGAGGATGGGTGGGATGTCTTGGAAGACGTCTTTTCATGGGCAACTCCGATTGAGGCCTGTATCCACCGCAATACGCGTGATACTCTTCGTGAATACAGGCGTGTAGGCTTACTTGACGAGAATATTCCGACTCGAAAGCCAGAGCGACGACGGATTGAACTCAATCATGAAACGAGGCAGGTCTACGATCGAATCGACCAATATACTCAAAAATTCTACAAAAAAGCCCAGCAGTCAAGTGATTCAGCGAATCGGGCAATTGGATTCGTGATGACGACTTATCGACAACGATTGACGAGTAGTGTCTATGCGATTTCGCGAAGTCTCGCTTCCCGACTGGAGAAGCTCCGCCTACAGCGCGATGCACTGCAACGACGAAAGCGAATCCGTCAAAGCTCTGATGACGATCGCCAGACGGCACTCAACGCATTGAGTGATCTTGACGAATCCGAGCTCTCCGAGATGGAAGACCCTAGTGATGTTCTAAACATCGATCTGGAAGAACTCGCACCAAGCCTCACTGATGAGGGGATCGGTCTGCTAGAAGAAGAGATCGATGAACTGGAGTCATTTATACAAGAAGTCAAAGCAGTCGACAGCGACCCGAAAATGGATCAACTCTACGAGGATCTCAATATGCTTGACCGACAGGGTCGGAATCGAATCATAGTCTTCACGCAGTACAAGGATACGATGCATTTTGTTCGCCAGGAACTCCAGTGGAAGTACGCCGAGAACATCGCCTGTTACTCCGGCGACGGGGGCGAGATGTACGACGAGGATGCGGACACGTGGCGCAATGTCGGCAAGGAGAGAGTCAAACAGGAGTTCGCAGACGATGACGGCAATGTGGATATTCTCGTCTGTACAGATTCTGCTAGTGAGGGACTCAATCTTCAGGAATGTGGAGCACTCATTAACTACGATCTACCGTGGAACCCAATGCGCGTCGAACAACGAATCGGTCGAATTGATCGCATTGGCCAGCGGTATGACGAAGTGATTATTCTCAATTATAGCTATGAGAATACGGTGGAGTCAGATATCTACGACCGCCTAGACGATCGGATTGGCCTGTTCGAATATGTTGTCGGTGATATGCAACCTATCCTCTCTGATGTTGGTTCAAAAATTCGCCAAGCTACTATGGGGAGTGGTGTCAAGGCTGGAACAGAGGAGTACGCAGACTTAGAACGAGAAATTGAGGGTGATATCGAGGCTAAACAACAGGACGATAGTCCGATCAAACTCAAGGACTCACTTGCGAAGTTGGATGGAGATGGAGCACGCCGTGATCAGGTGATACGTGAAGCACAATTAGACGCATGGAAAACACACTCGCACCCGGACTTAGGCGACGTTGGTCATCGTGAAGAGGCTCGCGAGCCAGCGTATACTGTAGAGACGATTGAGTCTATATTTGTCGGGAATGAAACACTCGCTGCGCTCAATGTTACTTTGGAACCTCTTTCGTCGTTCGATAAGCCACTTGACTCTCAGAGTCGGATTCAGACTGAAGCCGTGTACTGTCTCCGATTCCCCGCTGATGCTGGGATCGAGCATCATACCGAAGAGGGGACACTTGCCGGACAAATTGCTGATCACTACAATGGGGTTGGCGTAACTTTCTCACCTGAGATAGCAGACCAATATCCATCGCTACGATACCTCGCTCCTGGGAGTCCGACACTCAAATGGCTGATTCGTCGACTGCAAAACAATAGCGAATCCCAAGCACTATCGACCCGAGCGTATGAATATAACCAGACACAGTCTTTTGCAGAGACTGACAGACAGCCATGGATTGTGTGTGGGTGGACCGAAGCTGATGATTCACTCTTGATCACACTCGGAAATAACGGTGACATCGTCGAATCTAATGAGGAATACCTCACCCTCCAAACGTGGGCTAAAGAGTTCATTGAGAACCGATTACGAGCTAGTAAGTGATCAATAGGGTTGGAATCATCTCTAAGATATGGCTACAGTGAGTCGTCATTGACTCGAACTAAATAGTTCACACAGAGATACTGTGTAATTTTCCACCACCCAACTGTGTTTTCCTGCTGTCTTATTCTTCACTCAATTATTTGGTGACTCTCGGACCACCAATATGTCTTATACACATTCAGAATAAATCAAAAAAGACAGTAAAATTGCATTCAGTGGAAGCTAGTCTGCTTTGCAGGCGCTAATTGAATGCTTTCGCTGCGAGTTTATCAGCGCGGTCGACTCGATTCCCGGGGGACTGCGAGACGTGTTCTGGCTGCCATGAATCAAGTGAGCTTAGTTCTTCGACACACTCTTCGTATTGATTCCTCATCTCATTCACGCCGTACTCGCCTGCAAGTTGTTTGATTAGGAGTTGACTATCGCTTTTGATGTGTAGGTTGATCCGTTCGCCTCCAAATTGCTTCTTGACGTCTCGGACACCAGTGGTGACTGCTTGGTATTCAGCGAAATTGTTAGTATATTTTGCGCCCTGACCCAGGTATTTCGACTCTTCGACAACCACCTCATCATCCTGCTCAATGAGATAGCCTATTGCTGCTTCTCGATTATTCTCATTTTGATTGTGCAGACTCGCTCCGTCTGTCGTTAGTATGATG
>SL_4KL_010_BRINEDRAFT_10001317_pt1 | contig 13704 bp, 19 predicted proteins | sample SodLak_010_BRINE_2_FD_10664 | JGI IMG/M metagenome (IMG submission 10664)
GTACGTTTGTAAGTAAACCTTGTAAGTACGCCCCCCTTGTATTATTTTGGTCGTCGCAATTGTTCTCACCAGACCCCGCAAAAATAATCAATGCACGTATTAATGTTCTTTAGCGAAATTATTTTGGGTGTGATGGACTGGAATGAACCACACCTCGTTTCAGGTTGAAGAGCACTCAAAGGGCTCCCTTAACAAGTTCTTCATTGTGCCGCCGTTACAGATGCAGCATGATGGTGGGTATGGGGAGGCCAGGAGGTCGATACAACCTTTCCCCTGTTTATGTCCACTTACTCCTTAGGCATACATTCACGATAGCCTGAGAACAGGCCATTGTGTTGTCTTTGCTGTAGCTTTGTGAGGAGTTGCTCATTTTTAACCCCGTGTAGCTATTCAGAGCTCCTGCAAATGGTTGGCACATAACCCTTCCTAGCCCTTTTTCTGCACAGGACACACCCAACAGCAGAGAGAGCCTCTGGAAGATGCAGCATGCACAGTACAGCGAAATAGGGAGGTCTGTGAGGAAGGAGGAACCAGTATTTCCCGCGAGAAGGGGAATTCTGTAGCCGAAGAAGAGCTCAGGTCTGCACCCTCAGCCAGCCAGCCAGCCAGCCAGCCGGACACCTCAGAGTCCTCCAAACGACCCAGTCATGACAAGGCATTCAGTCATTTCAGCGGCACTCCTGCCTCCGGTTTAAGTACACCTGCAAAAGGGGTGCAAGGCAGGGACCACCTATTTGGAGGGTCATTGCCCGTGGCACAAGTGGTGGAGTCTACCCCTTCAAGCAGTGTGACGTACAGCGAGGAGCGCGCAAACAATGGCAGCACCTCTCGTCATCCAGGGTGGAACTGCTTGAACCTAGGTACTTCATCAGTTCCGGTAAGCATGCTGTCTATGGTCTGGTTTGGGTTTACCCCCTCACTCACTGGATGTCACAGACATTGCCTTATCAGGGGGGCTGTGGTGAGAGCATTTGTGTCCAGTCTCACCGCTTGCAAACACCATCTGATTGGCCTTTCTTTGCCTTGGCAGACCTGTCACCTGCGTCAAGCCTGCAGAAAACACCTCCACACACGAGTCATGTCACACAAGCCATGTGCCACTGCGTCCTATAGGCATCCAGCTCCATACCTGAAGCCCCTGAAGAAGAGCCACATGACATCCAGCAAGCCTCCAAACCAAATAAAGGCACCTCCTTCATCAAGCATGTCAATGCGTTGGCGCGAAAGAGCGCTGTGTACCAGGTATCCACCTTGATGCATATTAACATGGCCTCTGAAGTCTAAAACCCTTGGCACTCAAAAGGTGGTCTTGGAGCGTTTAAAGCCTCTGGTGCTGCCCTGTGAGCTTTGAAGAGGAGTATGGATGTTTGACAAGTATGGCTTGGTGCTCTGGCTGCATATGACAAGTCCTTGCTTGAAGACTGTGCTCTAGCAAGGTGAAGTCGCTTAAATACACTTTCCCTTGTCAAATCTTTACTTTGAGCCAAATCTTGACCCCAAGACATTTCAATGACGTTGGAACTTGCAAACGCTTCCCGGCGTGGGTTAATGTACCTGGGCACGAAATGTCCTTGCAACAAGCGCAGCTTGAATCCTTGCCGCATCGCAGCTTCTCCATTTCTTCTCTCATATTAATTTGATTCCTACATTGCTCCACACTGCACTGCAGAGAAGGAAGGCCTGCACCAATGCATGCCTGCTGATAGGCCCCATCTTTTTTCCTCTCCTCATGCTCGCCTTGCAAGAGGCTACCAATGCCCTCTTCCTTGGTCGAGATGAATTTCAGGTATGCATTTGTACATGTGCCATACAGGAGTCAACTGATCTGCAATTGCCTGAGTGATAAGATTAAGGAAAACCATAAACCAGGCACGCATGCATCCATGCATGGCCCTGTCCACTGATGTGCGGATGGTTGTGCATGTGATTGTACAGACTTACCATTTTATCTTTTTGCTCACCACTTTGCATGGACTTTGTATGCTCGCTCACTGTGCTAAAATTTTCAAACTCTTCTGAATTTGTTTTGTGCAGTGCGGATGCCAGTGTGTAAAATGCTGCAGGGCGGTGACGCTTGATGATGGCACAAGAAGGAAGGAGTGTAATGAGGTGAGATCCATGTCCAAATTAGTTGCTAAGAAGCAATTCTGAGGACCTCTCTTTAAGGAGCGGGCACAGGTCCAAGCTGAGGGCATGCATAAAAAATATCCTTTTGCAAAAGTGATTTAATAACACATCAGGCATACCATGACATCAGCCTCCTGTTCAGCTCTTGACATGCACAGGCAGCAACCATCACCCAGAATGGCTTCATTATTAGACCCAATGGTGTTGAGACTCACAAAGAGCTCCAAGGATGAGTCTTCTCTCCACCACTCGTTCTGCCTTGTCCTGATTGACGCAGATTGACTGCAGATTGATTGCCTTGTCCTGATTGACGCAGATGCTGCCTCGTCCTGATTGATGCAGATTGACTTTGGGACATGCGAGGATGATGGTAATGGGAAGTGCGAAGAGTTTGATGAAAGCCGATGCGGCATTCGGTACTCCTCTCCTGTCCAGGTACAGCCTGCATTGGTTTGAGATAAAAACTGGTCATGCTTTTGTGGAGTCTGTGCATCACAGGGTGCATCACAGGGTGCATCACAGGGTAGAGCTATTGTTCCTATCTTGCATCCTGAAGCCTGAGAGTAGATGTCAATTTGAAGCATAGACTCCCCGGTCGAGGAAGACCAGCAAGCATGCTTGATTTGAACTGCTGCACAGTGGCGGATACTCCTTGCCATTGTAAATGCAGGCAATTTGGTGCCCCATCAAGCGGCCAAGCACATGGCCGCCTGTCATGGATGTGAGTGCCTGCAACAGCTGAAGTGCTTGAAATGCTTGTCAAAGATCACCCTGAGTTGAAGTGCCTTTTGGGCCATTCTAGATCAAATAAGGTGCACTGAATGCATGAAGACAGCTTTGGAATGTTGCACAACAGCTGCTTCGAAGAAGCAGGGTTTCGGGCAACCTCAGGAAAGCAAGAAGTGTGTCAGGAGGGCTGCATGCCGGCCAGTCTCTTCCCGTTCTGCTGTGCGATTGCTTTTTCTGCTTTGCATGTGCCAAATGCTCCCTCCTCTCCTGGAACCGCAGATGCCAAGGGGCCGCTACTTTGCACCCCCCTATGGTCCCTACGAGGCCCTGCCCATGCTGTACACCTCCGACAGCGAAGTCCTGCCCATCGACTCTGACCAGCTCTCCCTAGTATCATCGGGCCAGGCCCAGGGCCCAGGGCGGCGGCTGCTCAGATCAGACTCAAATGCAGCCCTGGGAAAAACGCCTGGTCCTGACACCTGGCCCAGATTTGAGGCAGGTGCTGCAGCAGCGCAGGCGGGGCGCTCCCTGCTTGTGGACAGTTTTGTGCTGAGCAGCAACACCTCCGGCTTAAAGGACAACTCACTGCTGAGGACTGAGGCGAAGGGTGGGAACAGGACCGGCTGGATGAGCTCGCGTTTCCAGTTCAGGGATGATTGGCCTTGGGAGGTGAGGTGGCAAAGGCAGTGAGATCGATGTCCTTCCAGTAGTGCTTGCTCGCGAAGTGGTGTAGCCCATGAGGAACAATGTTTTATGTTTGTCAGGGAAAACTTGACTTTGCAGACTCGTGAAAGGATGCCATAGATCAAATTGCTTCCTGTCGTTATACTTCCTGGGCGCACTGAAGTTGACAGCTTTGCAAATCAAATTTGACCACTTGGCAAGCGCAAGTCCTGTGAATGGTTCAGTTACGGGCATCTTAAAGTGAAGGGCTTAAAATTTTCAGAGAATTGCCAGCTACTGACTGCGTGCTGAATGCGCACTGTTTCAAGGCATCGCCTTATGCTCTTCTCACTGGCTGGGACTTGCCTTCAACAATGAGCCCTCACACAGGCCTCACTCTCATGCATGCAGAAGGGCATGCCATCACGCTTTGAGTTGTAGGTGCCTTGGCATTCAAAATCACTGCCAGGACACACACACCCTCAGCTGCTCTGAATTTGTGAGCAGGCTGGTTGACCCTTGCTTTCCTGCTCACCAGGCCAATTACGTTTTTAGGGTTGATACTTACGAGCATGTGCTTTGCTGCTTTTGAACCGCCCTGCCAGGTTGAGACTGGCAACAACGGTAGTGCTGTTGACGTCCCGCAGCTGGTTGCAAATTCCATGATGAATATGCCACGTTCTGCCCCTTCCCTCAGCAATGCCAACCAAGTGCTCAACTTCTTACAAAACTTTATTGAGGAGCAGGAGGACGGAGGAGTGGTGAGACGCAGCAGGCTTTTGATGCTCTTGGCATTTTGCGCGTGAGGGCGTGAGGGCACCAATTGTTGAGGATCTGGGCTGGCCTTGTTCTGTTGCATGAGGTAATTATTACAGCCACTGCTGGCACTGCAGTATTCAGTGTTAAGGCACACACGTAGCCGTGCAAGGCTGGGCAGTCGATGGGTGTGTCTGAACATTTAATGGGATGCAGTCGTGGCCGGGCTGGCATCTCATCCTTATCTCCCGTGCATATGGCAACAAGGCGCCAGTGCATGCCCCCCTGTGCATGCCTGTGGTAACCATGGGGCAGCTCATGCCAGCTGTGCAAGCCTCTGGCAGAGTGACTTGAGGTGTGGCAAGCTGTGCGCCTGCCGCGTCCAAAGGTTCGCATTGTCCTCCTTGCCAGTCAAGGCGCCCTGCTTGTTCCTCATGTTGCTGCTGGGGGTGATGCACGCAGCTGGAACATGCCTTGCTCGCTTGCACCCAACTGGGTGCTCGCCAGCTTTCCCAGAGCTATATGCGTCTGCATATAGCTGTGTGCCTGCAGCATGCGCCCTGTGGTGTATGCGTCCACTACATGCAATTTCATGACTGTAACCCTCATGTGAACAGACAGCCCCATCCAATCTTTGGTGTGTGTGTTGTACAATGCATGCAGACCATCAACGCCCACCTGCTAGCCCAAGCGGGATTCAAATTTGCTAGTGCTCACTCCAGACCCATGCAGTACTACCTGGACACAAGCTTTGTGAACGAGTGAGTGCACAGTTGGTCGCTGGAATTTGTGGACTAGCGCAGTCCTATGTAGCATATTGATACAACAATTGCACATGCGTGCGCAATCGTGGCTGTGTATTTGGCTCTGGCACCTGCAGTCATAGGTACATGTATGGCTGTCCAGGGAATGCAGCTTACACACCGGCCTGTGTGCATGCTGCAAGTGTATTGACTGGCTAGCTCCGGCCGATCAACAAGCAGCAGACAAGGGCAAGTGCGCTGCACCTTGTTAGCCTCTGCTTTGAAGTTTTCATGCGCCTACCATGGTCAACAGAGCCTCTTTGGCCACAGTTTTTGAGAGGCTTGTGGGCGCAAGCAGTGCAAATACTGTTGTGTGCTGTTGATGTAGGTGCTGAGCTCTGCTTTTTTTTTCAGGTGTGCAAAATTTGAAACATAATGACCATCCTTGTACTCCTAATTTTTGGAAATTTGGTTCGCAGGGGCTCCGATACAGAGCTGGATGTTGTTATGGTGCTCATGCCCAACAAGACTTGTGCACAGCGCAACATGAGCTATGACATGTGAGTAATGGTCCCTTTCCAGTGCACATACTTGCAGCAATGCATCCTTATTTGCAACCTTGTTTTGCTTACCAGCTTTACTTGGTCAGAAGTGGCAGACTCCCATACTTAGTTCCTGTCAAGATGCTGTAGACCATGGCTTGCGGTGGAATTTGTGCAGATCTCCACACTGCCTGCTGGGCTATGATAACCTTTGAAATAGGATTTTGGGCCCTCACAACATGACCAAGCCAAGGGAAACTAGTGGTGTTGAGACCCATGGCAGAATAAAAGTGGAGTGGGAATAGAGAATACCGGTACATTCTCATGCAATGAATCATTGTGATGAAATTAGCTCATGGAAACAATTCACTTCACCTTTCCTCTTCGTCAAATGGGCAAAGACACTGTGTGACTCTCATTAGAATTTCCTGCATATGAATTGCCTGCAGCTTTCAAGTGGAATCTGAGAATACGACGGATCCTGAAACAGGGGAGCCCTCCAGATTCTGGGTTACTCGCGTCTATGACCCTGTCACCTTCTTTGTCAAATTTTTCGCGTACGAAATTGATGGCTTAGAAGGCAAGTATAACTTTTTTGGGTTTCACGACTTCGGGCTACTGTGAAAGCTATGCTTGCTTGCAAGAGAGGAGCCTGGGTCCCTGGCAGCAAGTGGCAGGCTGAGAATCACAGATTGCTTGTGACCAGTGCAATTGATGCTACAGTCGTGGCAAGAGATGGAGAGGAGGGAGTGTGTGTGTGTGCGTGAGCTGTGCACCTGCATGGCCGTATGCTTTTACCCAGATAGTATGCATGCTGCATGCATGCAAGGTACCTTCCTGGGCTGCCAGCTTCTTCGAACTCCTTACAGGCATAAGCATGGCAAGTGTTGTTGAGTGGGAAGGGCAACATGTGTAGAGGGACAAACAGGACAGCCACAGCTCGGCAAAGTCTGCACCCTGGCAATGAATCAGGCGCAACACCCTGACTATTGCAGAGTTCCTGAGAAACCAGGGCTTCCGCTCTGAAGAGCTGCTGAACAACTCCCTTGTTGAGCGCGTCATGGTGGCCTGCGTGGACGCGCCCACCAAGCGGCTGGATAGCCAAGCGGCTCTCGACGACACTCTGTTTTGTGGGTGGTACGAGGTGAGATTCTAAGTATTGTCTTGGAGATAGGCAGTGCCGGGCGTGAGAGGCATTTGAAATGGCTGTTCTATGGTTCGGTCGAATTGAGACATGCCAGCTGTCCTGAACCACAGGCTCACGGACTTTTGTACGCAAGTGTTACGTATGTGACACCTGCACAAACTTGACACCTGTTGCTAACATGAAACCTCAACATGACGCATAGGGCATGATCATGCAGATTATTGAGGTCACATGAGCAAGCACATTGTTGGCGGGTAGTAATCCATTGTATGGATAAGGGAGACAGATTGCTTTGGCATGCTGCGGCCCAACTAGATGGCACTCATGATTGGTCTTGCGCATGCTTGTCTGGCCTTAGTATGCACATTAGGAATGCATAGCAATTGTGTTTGGTGTGGTGCGTTCTTCCATCGCATTCTGGAAACATTGGCGCCATGATTCAAAGTTCTTGATAGCATTTGAAATGTACTGGAATACTAGTGATGTTGATGGTCACCCATCCTGTCGTTTTCAGCCTTCTGCGCAAGTAAACAATCTGCATCCTGAGTTATGTTTTAGCAAAGGCTACATCAGGAACTTTTTTCAGTTAGCCTGCTCCGCGAACAATCAAGTTTTGATTGTGTATTTGACTGGTCGTGCAAAAGTATTTCCACTGGTTTATGTGAATGTGACTGGTATAAGAGCATCTACGCTGGTTTTTGTGTATGTGACTGGTCGTACAAGAGCATTTCCACTGGTTTTGGTGCTTGGCTTGAAAGCATGTGATTGCACGTCTGATGCATTTGCACATGCAGTTTTCTTGTGTGTACATACTGTGCATGCCTTAATCGATGACAGGGGAAGCCAGTTGGCAAAGCCGAGTGCTTCAAAAGATACAACCAGAGCAAGTATGCTCCAACCGAGTCATACTCAGCGGCCTTCAACTTCGCACCAGGCATCAGCATCAACAATTTTACCACTGTGGTCCAGTAAGTGAATGAGTGCTTTTGTATCAGCTTTCCCGTGCCTACAGACTCTTGCCCCGAACCTTTCATTGATTGCCTACTTGTAACCTCCCATGTACTTGACAACACAAGGCTGGCACCATTGTTTTGCTGAATGCTTGGCATCTCACCAAAGAGCAGGGCTAAAGCTTGCACACTCATTTGTCAATGGGCATGCAACCATGTAAAATTGTTAGGCATGCTCTTCAGGGATGCCTACATTCATACAGCCTTACTCCTGTATTTACTCAACACATTATAGATAGCAGCTTGTGAATGGCTGCATGTGGAGTGACTGTTGATGCGCATGCATGCTATGCAGGCACAACTGCTCATTACGACTGAGAAGCAGATCACCCATGAGTGGCTTTTGCCGGTACAACTCCCTTCTGAATCTGGCAGTCCAAGGCTGGGACACAGCACTCATTGGTGAGGCTGTGCTACCGCATCCAAAACAGCAACTCAGCTTCTTCTCCAGTCATGGTGTTGCTCATTTCAAAAATTAGCCTAAAGCGCCTGCTGGCGAAAATAGCTCCAGTACTTGCAGTTGCCCCGCCGAAGTATGCTATCGCACCCGCATTGTTTGTCACAAAAATGCTGGGATACAAGGCCAATGAATTGATAGGGATCTGACGAATGACACTCAGTTTTCAACTCTGTCCAATCTACTGTGTGCACATGCCCACCCATGAGCCTGTGCGTCAAGATGGGGTCCCACACGCTCTCCATGCCTCCGAACTCGTTCACGATCAAGGCTGCAGCCCTGTGCTATGGTCACCTAGTGCCTCATTGTACGGTTGCCGCATGGTCATGTGTGCCCACACGTGTTCGAGATTGCATTTTCTGTGTTTACATTGTTTCTATCAGTTGCAAAACACACCTGGAGCAAGGTGAATACCTGCCTGTCTATGTGTGCCACATTCGTGCACACAAAGCCTAACACAGCAGCACACAATGAACACGGGCTTACTTGAGCACGCACACAATGGACACACGGGCTTACTTGAGCACGCACACATGCGTGTGGATGAGCAGGTCCTCCGCGCAGCCCCACTTTTACCCTGCGGAATGGGAGTGATGCCACAGAGGCATTGGAAGACTTTTTTGAGAACGGGGAGGCGGAGCAGTTTGAGAACAACACAGACTTCCAAGAAACACGTGACTTTTTCTTAAACAACAACGCCACAGACTTCATCAACAATCAGACTGCCCAGGTGCTTATGACCAAGTGCATGATGCTCGATCCACAAGTTTGAACAGGCTGCCGGTTGCGAGTCAGTTGTATAGCAAACCTAGCACAATAAGAGACTCACTCTGTGCAGCTTGATTCTTGAGGGCCTCTTGCCATACTTTCATGCCTGCCATGTAGTAGGACAAGTTGTTTGGCATGTGCATAAGTTCTGTCATGAACTGCTTACAGATTTCAAGATGCTCAGAACATCTCACAAACTTGCCCAGCTTAGTCCTAAAATGATAATGGCCCTGTAATAGAATGTACTTGTGGATGTTAGAACATGCCTGTGCACCAGTTGTAGATCAAGCATGTTTCAATTTGCCAATTAATTTGTAGCATACATGTGCTCGATCTCCAGGATGCGGCGCGCAGATTTTTCACCAACGAAACCGTGCAAGACGCTATCATAAGCAGCCCAACTCTGAGGAATGCTTCACGTCCATTCCTGGAACTAGATGGGGATGGGCTGCGGTCACTCTTTCGAAGGTGCTCAACTAGGACAAGCAAATGCATGCTGCTTGGGCTTAGCGTATACAAGCGCAGTTTACTGTTTATCAACCTTGAACCTGAAGCCTATTGGCACTCTTCTGATGGTGGGCAATCAAATGTGATTGAGATACATGTGCTGCTCATGGTCGTTGTATTTTACTTCAGTGCCTTTAATTTGACATGTGTGCCGAAATTCGGAAGTGAGCATGTGCGCACATCATGATGCACTTGTATGAGAGAGTGTGCAGTGTTTCTAACTTGCTACAGCACAGCGTAGAGCACCCTCGCGTGCTCTCATACTATAGGGACAAGCGGTGAAGGCGTCCAGAAGACAAAAGGACCAACAGAGCATCCCCAAGTCTGTCTTGGCTCTATCACATGTCAAATACTCACCATCACATGCCAAATGCTCACTATCTATACCTGACCTTCCTCGTGTACCCATGACATGAGCCCAGGAAATGCATGTTCCTGCCTTATGCACCTCTTGCATGCACACAGGGGAAACGAGCTGCTGGGTCTCATGAGCTTTCCAAAGCTGGAGGACTCCCTCTCGTAAGCAATCTCACTGCACGGCTTGGGAAAGTGCTCTCTCTTAATGATAGGAAAGGCCTCTTGTCGAGCTTGAATGTTGCATGCTTGGTCACAAGATTGCAAGCACATGAAATGGCATGCAAGGTCACAAGCTTGCATGCCATTTCATGTGCTTGCAATCTTTGGTGTCACAAGCTTTCATGGCAATGCTGACCTAGGCAAATGTGCACCTGCGCCTGGCGAGGATGTTGGCCTTCATATTACTCATTCTAGTGTATGTGTTTGAAGCATGAGCAATAGCCGAATGTGACCAAAGCCACGAATACACAAGCGCGCGCACAAACGCAGACACAAGCAAACATTCATGTTTGAACAACTGCACTAAAAACACGCGTGCTTACTTGGCAGACTGTACCTTCCCAACTGGCGAGCGCTTCCTCAAGATTATTGTCACAATGCTGCCCCTTGCCCTATTTGCCCCTGTCCAGGCTCGACTTCTCATCCCTCATAGGCCCCCTTTTCTACACTTGGGTTGTGCAGCTGGCGATGCCATCCATGTAAGCAGAAATGCTGCTTCATTCTTGGTGTGCAGCATGCCTGTCCCACTGGCTTGCAGCATGCGATCCAACCTCTGACCACACAGCGAAGGAGTCCCCATATGTGTTCTCCAATCCTGTCCTTGCTGCTTGCATTGACCTGACTTGCGCCCTGGTACCACCTTGCCTAGCACTCTATGGCGCTCCATTTTTTGCCGCTAGCACAAATTCTTTGCGCAATCACCCACCATGCTTCAGTGACAGGACAAGCTCACAGTAAGGAGGAAGGAGCAATGCTGATAGCAGGCACGCATGAATCAAGTGAACATTACACTTGGATCCATTGCACGCGGATCAGACTGACAAAACTGGCTGCATGCACAAATGGCTGTGTAAGCAACCCATTCAATGACAAATAGTGGATTTGCAGCAGAAACGCTGTTGCAGGAAGCAGTGCCCTGGAAATAAGCCTCGCTCCATTCTGCACCAAATCTTGTGTGCCTGCACCTCCTAAACTCATGTGCGTGCAGGCTGCAGCAACTTGTGTACGAAAAAGAGAAGCGGCTGCGAGTTATCATGAAGATGCATGGCCTTCCAGACTCGGCGTACTGGCTGGTGTCGTATGTCTGGAACTACATGGTGCGCGCAGGTGGCTGAGTTGCATGTCACTAGGTGGCCTGCCCTGAGATTTAGTGCACACGCCGAGGCCGCCTCAGGCATTGACCACTGGCAGGGCCATCTTGGATCTCTGCTCTCTTCCTGCGACCTCTGCAACCCCCCTGGGCACGCTGTGTCGTGTATGGCCATGACTCGACATGACATGACATGACCTGACATGACATGACCTGACATGACCACGCAAGCGTGTGTGGTGGACCTCAAGGGCACAGGGCAAGCTTTGTCGTGTGTAACTGATGGATATAACCACGCAAGCGTGTGTGGTGGACCTCAAGTGCACCATAGCTTCTTGGTGTGACCTTAATCAAGTGATTTGAAGCAAAGCAGCGTGCTTATTCTTGGTTTTGGGTCCTGTGGGTTTTGAGCAATCCCCAGCTGGCATGCTTCCTCTGCGATCCTATGTACCGCATTCCGCACCAGAGGGTGGGCACCTTTAAAAAAGACCTGATACTGTGCCTATGCACAGGTGTACGCTGCTGGCATCATTGTTTTTGTGATCATTGGCTCCGCTGTTGGCCTGGAGTACTTCATACGGAATAGCTACGGTGGGTTGGGCATGTGCTCACAAGAAGTGCTGAAGCCTTCTCTGTAGCGGTGCATTCACGGAGTGGGCCCACAGCGGCATTTTGAAATGCCAATGCTGACAGATCTGCATGTACACACAGCCCGCCAAGGAGGGCGCCGGGCAGTGCACATTGGATATCCAGGAAATATGGGTACTTGGGCACACTAGAGTTGCTGATATGTCCTGCTCCATCCCATTGTCCTGCCAGCTATTGTGATGGCCTGCTCAGTCAAAACGGCTGCCAGCTATTGATATGTCCTGCTCCATCCCATTGTCCTGCCAGCTATTGTGATGGCCTGCTCAGTCAAAGCGACTTGTGTAGGAGCAAAGGTCGCCAAGTGTAAGTACAGCAAGCTACTCAGAGCTCTGCAGAACCAGGCACAGGATGAAGGATTCTGATTTTGTAGAGAAGCCCAGGGCTGCCCAAGCTTCATCCATGGTGCACCATGCCTTATCATCCGCAGGTGTGCAAGCTGTCTTCTACATCTTATTTGGCCAAGTCCAAATGGCCTTCACCTTCTTCCTCAGCTCCTTGTTCTCCAATTCCAGAACTGCCGTTGTTGCAGGATATGTGTGAGTGGCGACCCGAGACTCCATGTTCATTTGTTTGCCAGACAGTTTGTTTATGATAAGAGCACACCACCCTTCCTGTATGCCTGACTTGATAACCAACTTAGACAAAGATGTCTGTGCCTGGGGACAAGTATAGGTAAGAGGGCATGTCCGCCGACTCACTGGTTGAGAGGCTGCCCAGAATGTATCTCTCTGCGGTGGGTGGCAAGCTTAAAGTCAGAAGGGGATATGTGCACCTGCTGAGAGGCCTGTGTGATCACAGCAGCCTTACATTAGGCCAGGCTGTCTAGTTCATTATTGTATCCTGCCGCACCCACATACCCTGCGTCTGCTTGCACTCACCCAAACCTCAAAATAAGTGCCTTATCAATTTAAAATTAGCGTGTCATTTTCCTTGGGGAAGCTCTAATAACGCTTTTGTGTTGCATTCTCTCATGTTTCACCCAACGCAAGTGTGTCAAACAGGAACTTCCCAACTTCCATTAGCTGAAACAAACGTTGCCATCCGGCTGTAGGACACTGAACATTTATGCTTGCACATTTGTGGTACGAGCTTGTTTGCATTTGCTTGTGTTTACGCAGTGTGCTCGCCTTTCCAAGCACATGCATGCTCTTTTGTGCGTCAGGCCTACCCAAATGTGCACCTCTTGTGCCCTCCTTGCTTAATCCATGCCCTCTTGCAGCTATGTGCTTGCCTCGGGCCTCCTGGGCTTCCTTCTGTTCCAACCGCTCATGGATGAGGACTTCTGGTGGCTGTGGCTAATCCAGCTCATCCCTGCCTTTTCTCTCTACAGGTAGGGCTTTGCTACAAGGCATCTGCAGTGCATCTCCATAGGACCTACATTGAAGCTGTGCAATATTTCATCAGGGCATCCGTCAAGGGACCCCAGAGTACTTCATTAAGACTGTGCAGGACCTTCAAAAAACACGCACAAGATCTTCACAGGATGCCCGCAGCGATCACCCTTAAGATGAACTTTTTCTGAAACTTGTGTCGGATGGCTGGTCCCCATCACTGCTGCGGCGCTCTCATCCGGCTCAGCTTTGCCTGTGCCCTTGAAAAAGTGGGCTGTGTGCACCTTGGGCAGAGGGGCTCAGGGCCACACCACACTGCAGTAGAGGCCATCTCGTGACCTGCCCACAGCACTGGGCCCGAGGCTGCAGCCAAGCTTTGGGCTCTGTTTTGCTCCACACAATCACGTGCTCATTGATGTTGTGCTGAGTACAGCAGCAACACGTGCCCAGCTGCAATCCATTGCACCTCCCTCCCCCGAGCTTTTGGCGCAGAGTAAGAGAAGCTTTGCCAGCATGGTTCCTGGCCTCCTGCTACTGCTGCTGCTGCTGCTGCTGCTGCTGCTGCTTATTCCTGGGGGGTGGTTTGATGCTTCTTCTGTTCATACAAAAT